>Ga0247810_10001799_pt1 | contig 12759 bp, 13 predicted proteins | sample UWRJL119311C1_FD_179918 | JGI IMG/M metagenome (GOLD analysis project Ga0247810, IMG submission 179918) | Plant litter microbial communities from Arlington Agricultural Research Station in Wisconsin, United States - UWRJ-L119-311C-1 | ecosystem: Environmental > Terrestrial > Plant litter >...
CACCGCATCCTCTCCTCCGAGGTCGGGATCTTCGTCGAGCCCGCCTCGGCGATCAGCGTCGCCGGTCTTCTCGAGCGCGCCGAGGCCGGTGTGATCCCGCGCGGCTCGACTGTCGTCCTCACGGTCACCGGCCATGGCCTCAAGGACCCGCAGTGGGCCCTGCGCACCGCCGACGGCAGCGACGTCACGCCGACCATCGTCCCGGTGGACACCGCCGAGGTCGCCAGCGTCCTCGGCCTCACCCACTCGTGACCTCCCTGCTCGGCCGGTCGGTCTCCGTCAAGGTGCCGGCCACCACGGCGAACCTCGGCCCGGGCCTCGACACGCTCGGGCTCGCACTCGCGGTCTACGACGAGCTCGAGGTGACCGTGCGAGAGACGCCCGGTGCCACGGTCGAGGTGCACGGTGTCGGGCACGGCGTCGTCGAGACGGACGAGACGAACCTCGTCGTGCGGTCGATGGCCACGGTCTTCGACCACTACGGCATCCCCGTCCCCGGTGTCGACCTCGTCGCTCACAACGTCATCCCGCACGGCCGCGGCATGGGCTCGTCCGGGGCCGCGATCGTCGCCGGCATCATGGCGGCCAAGGGCCTGCTCGAGGGCGTCGTCGACATCGACGAGGACGCCCTCCTCGGTTTCGCCACCGAGCTCGAGGGGCACCCGGACAACGTCGCCCCGGCGCTCTTCGGTGGCCTCACGATCGCATGGACGGGTGCCGACGGCCCGCGCCACAAGAAGCTCATGGTGCACCGCGGTGTCTCCCCGCTCGTGGCCGTCCCCGCGTTCACGATGTCGACCGCCCTCGCCCGCAGCCTGCAGCCGCAGTCGGTGCCCCACGAGGACGCGATCTTCAACGTCTCGCGTTCCGCCCTGCTCGTCGCCGCCCTCGTCCAGAGCCCCGAGCTGCTGCTCGACGCGACGGAGGACCGGCTGCACCAGAACTACCGAGCGAGCGCCATGGTCGAGACGGACGCGCTCATCCGGGCGCTGCGTGCCGAGGGCCTCGCGGCCGTCGTCTCGGGTGCAGGGCCGTCGGTCCTGGTGCTCGCGAGCGACCCCGCCGAGCGACTCGTCGCGGCCGACCTGATCGCGGCGACGACCGCCACGCCGTGGCAGGTCCTCATGCCTGCCGTGGATTTCAAAGGTGCTACAGTGATCTCGCACCCGGTAGAAGCCCCGGCCCAGGCCTGACGCTTCCCAGGTGGCATCCCCATCATCCGATCCCCCCGGTACGTTCACGCAACCAGCGTGTGACGGGCGGACGGATATCTCTCCCTCCGGTTCCCACCCGCGAACCCGTAGGGGAAAGGACCCAAAGCAGTGACTGATGTCGAGGTCCGCGCAACCGGCGCGGATTCCCAGGCGGACCTGAACCGCCGAACCGTCGCCGAGCTCCGTGCTCTCGCGACCTCCCTCGGCATCAGCGGTGCCTCCCAACTTCGCAAAGGAGAACTCGTGGACGCGATCAACGAGAACAATGAGGCCGGCGTGACCGGCATCGACACCCCCCAGGCCGACGCAGGCGTCGCCGAGACCACCACCCCGCGCAAGCGCGCCCCGCGCCGAGCCACCTCGGCCAGCGCCGCGGCGGCCGCCGCAGCAGCGGCAGAGGCCGCCCCCGTCGAGCAGGCCGCTCCTGCCGAGCAGGCGGCTCCGGTCGAGCAGGCCGCACCCGCCGAGAAGGCCCAGCGCCCGAGCCGCAGCCGTAAGCCCGCCGTTGAGCCGGCCGCCGAGGCCGAGGCCCCTGCCCCGTCCTCGGACGTGGCCGACTCCGAGGCCCCCGCCGAGAAGCCCGCCCGCGCCACCCGCAACCGCCGCGGTACCCGCCCCGAGGGCGACGCCGCCGAGGTCAAGTCGGTCGACCCGGCCGTCGAGCAGCTGCTCGACGGCGCCCTTGCCGCCAAGGAGGGCGAGAAGGAGAACGGTCTCGCCGACAGCACCGACGGCGAGCAGCGCGAAGGCCAGGGCCGCAGCCGCAGCCGTAACCGCAACCGCAACGGACGCGACCGTGACGGTCAGCGCGACGGCCAGAACAACCGCGACGGCCAGAACGCGCAGGGCAGCCAGAACGCCGGCAACCAGCAGCAGAAGCAGCAGAACAACGGCCCGCAGCAGGGCAACCAGCAGCTCGACGGTGACGACGAGCGCGGCGGCCGTGGACGCTACCGCGACCGCAAGCGTGGCCGAGGCCCGCTCGGCGACGACTTCGAGCCCGAGATCACCGAGGACGACGTCCTCATCCCGGTCGCCGGCATCCTCGACGTCCTCGACAACTACGCCTTCGTGCGCACCACCGGCTACCTGCCCGGCAACAACGACGTCTACGTCTCGCTCGGCCAGGTCAAGAAGTACAACCTGCGCAAGGGCGACGCCGTCGTCGGCTCCATCCGCCAGCCGCGTGAGGGTGACAACAACCAGGGTCGTCAGAAGTACAACGCCATCGTGCGTGTCGACTCCATCAACGGCCAGACCGTCGAGGACGCCGCGAACCGCGTCGAGTTCTCGAAGCTGACCCCGCTCTACCCGCAGGAGCGCCTGCGCCTGGAGACGGAGCCGACGAAGCTCTCGACCCGCATCATCGACCTCGCCGCCCCGATCGGCAAGGGCCAGCGCGGCCTCATCGTCTCGCCGCCCAAGGCCGGCAAGACCCTCGTCCTCCAGGCGATCGCCAACGCCATCGCGAAGAACAACCCCGAGGTCCACCTCATGGTCGTCCTCGTCGACGAGCGTCCGGAAGAGGTCACCGACATGCAGCGCACGGTGAAGGGCGAGGTCATCGCCTCCACCTTCGACCGTCCCGCCGAGGACCACACGACGGTCGCCGAGCTCGCCATCGAGCGCGCCAAGCGTCTCGTCGAGCTGGGCCACGACGTCGTCGTGCTGCTCGACTCGATCACCCGCCTCGGCCGCGCCTACAACCTGGCGGCCCCGGCCTCCGGTCGTATCCTCTCCGGTGGTGTCGACTCGTCGGCGCTCTACCCGCCGAAGCGCTTCTTCGGCGCTGCCCGCAACATCGAGGAGGGTGGCTCGCTCACCATCATCGCCACGGCTCTCGTCGAGACCGGGTCGAAGATGGACGAGGTCATCTTCGAGGAGTTCAAGGGCACCGGCAACATGGAGCTGCGCCTCTCGCGCCAGCTCGCCGACAAGCGCATCTTCCCGGCCGTCGACGTCAACGCCTCCGGCACCCGTCGCGAGGAGATGCTCCTCGGCGCCGACGAGGTCAAGGTCACGTGGAAGCTGCGTCGCGCCCTCGCCGGTCTCGACCAGCAGCAGGCGCTCGAGATCGTCCTCGGCAAGCTCAAGGAGACGCAGTCGAACGTCGAGTTCCTCATGCAGATCCAGAAGTCGCTGCCCGGAGCGGGCGCCTCCAAGGAGGACTGACCGTGTTCGAGTCGGTGTCGGGCCTGCTGACGGAGCACGATGAGCTCCAGCAGCAGCTCGCCGACCCCGAACTGCACTCGGACCCGGCCCGCTCGAAGAAGGTCAACCGCCGCTACGCGGAGCTGTCGCGCATCGTCGCGGCGTACCACCAGTGGCAGCAGCTGACCGACGACCTCGCCGCGGCCACCGAGATGGCGGCCGAGGACGAGTCCTTCGCGGCCGAGGTCCCGGTGCTCACGGAGCAGCTGGACGGTGCGCAGGAGACCCTGCGTCGCCTGCTCATCCCGCGCGACCCCAACGACGCCCGCGACGTGATCATGGAGATCAAGATGGGTGAGGGCGGCGCGGAGTCCGCGCTGTTCGCCGGCGATCTCCTCCGCATGTACCTCCACTACGCCGAGTCCAAGAAGTGGAAGACCGAGATCATCGAGCAGACCTCGAGCGACCTCGGCGGCATCAAGGACGTGCAGGTCGCCTTCAAGGGATCCTCGACCGACCCCGCACAGGGCGTCTGGGCGCACTTCAAGTACGAGGGTGGCGTGCACCGCGTGCAGCGCGTTCCGGCGACGGAGTCGCAGGGACGCATCCACACCTCCGCAGCCGGAGTCCTCGTCTTCCCCGAGGTGGACGAGCCGGAGGAGGTCGAGATCAGCCAGAACGACCTCAAGATCGACGTCTACCGCTCGAGCGGCCCCGGTGGCCAGTCCGTCAACACGACCGACTCCGCCGTGCGCATCACGCACATCCCGACCGGCATCGTCGTGGCCATGCAGAACGAGAAGTCGCAGCTGCAGAACCGTGAGGCCGGCATGCGCGTTCTGCGTGCCCGCATCCTCGCGCGCTACCAGGAGGAGGCGGACGCCGAGGCGGCCGAGTTCCGTAAGGGACAGATCCGCACGATGGACCGCTCCGAGCGCATCCGCACCTACAACTTCCCCGAGAACCGGATCGCGGATCACCGCACCGGATACAAGGCCTACAACCTCGACGCCGTCATGAACGGCGCCCTCGAGCCCGTCATCGAGTCGTGCATCCAGGCCGACGAGGAGGCGCGTCTCGCGGAGCTCGCGAGCGACTAGGCGCATGACCGTCATCGATCTCGAAGCCCCGTCGACCCACCCCGGGTCGGTGGCGGCGGCGCTCGACCGCGCCGTCGGCATCCTCACGGGCGCCGGCGTCCCGACGCCCGTCGTGGACGCCGAGCTGCTCATCGGGCACGTCCTCGGGCTCTCCCGCGGGGGAGTGCAGGCCAAGGTGATCGCCGGTGGCACGCTCGACCCGGACGAACGGCTCCAGGTCACCGAGCTCGTCGAGCGTCGGGCTGCGCGCGAGCCGCTCCAGCACATCACCGGGCGCGCCGCGTTCCGGTCCATGGAGCTCGCCGTCGGCCCGGGTGTGTTCGTTCCTCGTCCGGAGACGGAAGGGGTGGCCGGCATCGCGATCGAGGCACTGCGGGCGGCGGCCCAGCCGCAACCGCTCGCCGTCGATCTGGGTACCGGCAGCGGGGCGATCGCTCTGGCCATGGCGACCGAGGTGCCGCACGCCTACGTCTACGGGGTGGAGCTCTCGCCGCGCGCCTTCGTCTGGACGAAGCAGAACTTCCGCGAGCAGGCGCCGGACAATGCGAGGGCCGTGTTCATCGACCTCGCCGACGCCCTTCCGGAGCTCGACGGCACCGTGTCCGTCGTCGCCTCGAACCCGCCGTACATCCCGAGCGCGGCCATCCCGCGCGACCCCGAGGTGCGTCTCTTCGACCCGGAGATGGCGCTCTACGGCGGGGAGGACGGCCTCGACGTCGTCCGTCAGGTCTCCCGCACCGCGCAGCGACTCCTCCACGCGGGCGGCACGCTCGTCATCGAGCACGGCGAGCTGCAGGCCGTCGAGATCGCCGCCCTGCTCCGCGCCGACGGCTGGCATGCCGTCGCCGGACACCGCGACCTCCTCGGTCGGGACCGGGCGACGACCGCGCTGCGCTGAACCGCTAGGCGCGAACGCCGAACGCCCGGTGAACCGCTATGCGCGAACGCTCGCGAAGTCCTCGATCGCGGTGAGCATGTCCTCCGGCGATCGATAGAGGTGCGCCGTGATGCCGATCGACGCGGCGCCGGCGACGTTCTGGGGCATGTCATCGGCGAAGAACGCCTCGGCGGGGGAGCGGTCGTAGGCCGCGAGGACGCGCTCGAACACGACCGGGTCGGGCTTCCGAGCACCGTAGTGACTCGACGTGAACAGGTGGTCGCCGAACAGCGGCACCAGCTCCGGCGCGAGGGTGCGCAGGTGCTTCTGGGTGAGCGCGCCGTTGTTCGTCAGCAGGGTGACGTCCCCGAGCTCCGAAGCCCGTTCGACGGCCGCGAGGCTCGCCGGTCGTGGTGTCATCGCGCCGCCACGGATGCGCACCCAGTCCTCCTCGGCGACGTCGACGCCGAGCGCGGCCCGGAACGCCGTGAGGTAGTCCTCGCCCGACGTGTAGGCACCGGCCTCGGCCGCCCACTCGCCCTCCTCGTTCCACCACAGTTCGCGCATCCGCTGGAAGCTGAGGCCGGTGAGCTCGGACATGTCGTTCATCCGCACGCGCCAGTCGTAGTCGTAGAGAACGTCGTCCATGTCGAAGATGTAGAGCAGGGTCATCGGGTCCTCCCGGCGAAGACGGTGAGCGCCGCGTCGAGGGCGGCGGTGTCGGTGAAGTGGTGGGCGTGGATGCCGACGGAGGCCGCCGCTGCGACGTTGGCGGCGTTGTCGTCGGTGAAGAAGGTTTCGGAGGCCGAGGCGCCGAAGTGCGCGAGCGCGCGTTCGTAGGCGAGCGGTGAGGGCTTGCGGACACCGAGCATGCAGCTCGTGACCGTGTTATGCCCGATCAGCGGAGCCACCTCCGGCGCGATCACGGCGAAGGAGTCGGAGAAGATCCCCGGGTTGTTCGACAGCAGCGAGACCGTCCCGAGGGCGGACGCGCGCTCGACCGCCGCGATGCTGCCGAGTAAGGGCGTCATGGCCGCTCGCCGCGCCCGTCGCCAGTCGTCCAGCGTGAGCATCGTGCCGGTGACGACGGACCACTGCGCCAGGTAGGAGTCCGCGTCGGGCCACTCGCCGGCCTCGGCCCGTGCCTCGAATCCTCCCGCCCACCAGGACTTCGCGAGGTGATACTGGCTCGCCCCGGTCAGGCGGGCGAGGGCCGGAAGGCGGCGACGGGAGTCATAGCCGTAGAGCGTCTTGTCGAAGTCGAAGAGGTAGAGGTCCACGGGGTTCCCACGCTACCGGCACTCGGCTGAACGTTACCTACGCGGCGCTAACATGGATCCGACATGGCCATCTATGACTGCTCCGTCGAAGCGGACCTGCTGGCCGGCATGCGTCTCGCCCGGGCCGCGGTCGGCCGCGGCGAGCTCATCGTCCTCCCGACCGACACGGTGTACGGCGTCGGTGCCGATGCCTTCAACCCCGCGGCCGTCGAGCGGCTCCTCGCCGCGAAGGGGCGCGGGCGCGATGCTCCGCCCCCCGTCCTCATCCCGGGCGTCCCCACGCTCGACGCCCTCGCCGAGCAGGTGCCGGACGAGGTGCACGCCCTCGTCGAGGCGTTCTGGCCCGGAGGCCTCACCGTGATCCTCCCCGCCCGTGAGTCGCTCGCCTGGGATCTGGGGGAGACCCGGGGGACCGTCGCCCTGCGGATGCCCGCGAACAGGGTCGCCCTGGAACTCCTCGCCGAGACCGGCCCGCTCGCCGTCTCCAGCGCCAACCTGACCGGTCGTCCCGCCGCCATGACCGCCGCCGAGGCCGAGGCCATGCTCGGTCGATCCGTGGCGGTGTACCTCGATGACGGCCCCGCGGGTGCCGACTACCCCGCGGCCGAGGCCTCGACCGGTTCCACGATCGTCGACGCCACCGGGCTCCTCACCGGCGGAAAGCTTGTGATCGTCCGGCACGGAGTCGTGAGCGACGACGCGATCCGCGGGATCGTGGGGGACGCGTGCGCGTAATCTTCTACCTCCTCACGGCGGGTATCTCGGCGGCCGTGACCTTCGGCCTCGCCGTCGCGATCCTCAAGCTCAGCCACCGCTACCGGCTGTACCCCAAGATCCGGGAGCGCGACATGCACTCCCGTCCGACGCCCCGTCTCGGCGGTGTCGCCATGTTCCTCGGCATCGTGGTCGCCCTGGCGATCGCCTCCCAGATCCCCGCCTTCAGCCTCGTCTTCTCCGAGCCGAACAAGGTGATCGGCATCCTGGCCGCGGCACTCATCATCGTCGTGATCGGCGTCGTGGACGACATCTGGGATCTCGACTGGTTGACGAAGCTGGCCGGGCAGATCCTCGCCGCCGGAATGCTGCCGTGGATCGCCGGCATCCAGGTCTTCACGCTGCCGATCCCCGGCGGGGTCGCCGTGCTGCCCGCGAGCGTGTCCCTCATCATCACGGTGCTCGCCATCGTCCTGGTCATGAACGCCGTCAACTTCATCGACGGCCTCGACGGCCTCGTCGCCGGGGTCGCGATCATCGCGAACGGTGTCTTCTTCCTCTACAGCTACGCGCTGGCGGTGTTCGCCGGCAACACCGAGTACTTCAACCTCGCCACGCTCATCACCGTCGTCCTCATCGGCGCCTGCATCGGCTTCCTCCCGCTCAACTGGCACCCGGCGCGGCTCTTCATGGGCGACGCAGGCGCCCTGCTCGTCGGCCTGCTCATGGCGACGGCGGCCATCACCGTCACCGGGCAGATCGACCCGGAGACGTGGAATTACGGCGGTGAGCTGCTCCCCGTCTTCATCCCGATCCTGTTGCCCTTCGCCGTCCTCGTCGTCCCGCTCCTGGACTTCGGGCTCGCCGTGATCCGGCGTCTCGCCGCGGGCAAGTCGCCGTTCGCCGCTGACCGCAAGCACCTCCACCACCGCCTCATCGACATGGGCCACGGGCACCTCCAGGCCGTCCTCATCTTCTATGCGTGGACGACCGTCTTCTCCGTCGGCTGTCTCGTCTTCGTCGTCGTCCCGTGGCAGCAGGCCTCGCTCATCCTCCTGGTCGGGCTCCTGCTCTGCACCGGCCTGACCTTGCTCCCGCTCCGCGGTCGCACCCGTGCCCAGGGCGATGCCGCCCTCGGCACGCCCGAGGAGATCGCCGCGGCCGACGCTGAGGCTGCCGCCCTCGTCCTGGCCGAGGCAGCGCGCGCCGCGCAGTCGACCACCGATCGTCCGTCCGACCCCGAACAAAGGCCCACCGACGCATGAACCGCACCATCTTCATCCGCATCATCCGCTACGGGGCCGTCCTGGCGGTAGCCGTCGCGGTCATCGGCGCCGTGGCAGGCGGGCTGGTCGACGGCGGTCGCGGCATCACGAGCGCCCTCATCGGTGCCGCGCTTGCCTTCGTCTTCACCGGTGTGACGGCCGCGAGCATCCTCCTGGCCGACCGCGTCGCCAAGGGTGACCTGCTCAACCCGGCCTATCTCGGCATCGTCGTCGGGGGATGGCTGGTCAAGTTCATCCTCTTCCTCGTCCTCCTCCTCGTCCTCAAGGATCAGGACTGGATCAACACGGTCGTGCTGTTCCTCGCGATCATCGCGGCGGTCATCGGAAGCCTCGTGATCGATGTCATCGTGGTGGTGCGTTCGCGCACCCCGTACGTCGACGTCGAGCTCCCGGGGGATGCTCCGAAGGCCGACTGAGCCGCCCCGCGATCGGGATTCGTCGCCTGCCGATTATCTTGATAGGCTGAACCCCGATTGCTCCCCCCTTTCTTCGCCGTGATTCGTCACGTCCCGATCCAGGAGTCAGCGCTGCTACACCACGCTCTCGCCCTAGTGCCCACGCTCGCCACCGCCGACGAACCCGGTGCGACTCCTGAGTTCGTCGGTCCCTCGATCGCCGAGTTCTTCCCGGAGGCCGTGCTCTTCATTGGCACGCCGTTCGAGATGAACCGCATCATGATCATCCGCGTGCTCGTCGCGCTGATCGTCATCACCGTCTTCTGGCTCGGTACCCGCCGGATGAAGGTCGTTCCGACCCGATTCCAGGCCGCCATCGAGTACCTGCTCGCCGTGCCGCGCAACATCGCACACGACCTGCTCGGCGAGAAGGACGGCGCACGCTTCCTTCCGCTGCTCACGACGATCTTCTTCCTGGTGATCTCGGCGAACTTCACCGGCATCATCCCGCCGGCGAACATCGCGAGCACCTCGCTCATCGGTCTTCCGATGCTTCTCGCGATCGTCTCCTACGTGACCTTCATCTACGCGGGCATCAAGAAGCACCCGGGCAAGTTCTTCAAGAACGCGCTGTTCCCGCCCGGAGTGCCGAAGGCGCTCTACATCATCGTCACGCCGATCGAGTTCGTCTCGACCTTCATCCTGCGCCCCGTCACGCTGACGCTGCGACTCCTGATGAACATGCTGGTCGGCCACCTCCTGCTCGTGCTGTTCTTCCTCGCGACGAACTTCTTCATCGTCGAGCTCGGTGGCGGCTGGACGGCCGTCGGCGTGGGAACGCTCGCCTTCGGCTTCGCCTGGTCCGGCTTCGAGATCCTCGTCGCCGTCCTGCAGGCCTACGTCTTCACCCTCCTCACCGCCGTCTACCTCCAGCTCGCGCTGGCTGACGAGCACTAGACCTCACCAACTACACCTGGGGACCGGCACCCGCCAGTCCTTGACAACCGGAAGGAAACACACCGTGGACACCACCCTCGTCGCCGAGCTCACCGGCAACATCGCCACCGTCGGTTACGGCCTCGCGGCCATCGGCCCGGCCATCGGCGTCGGCATCGTGGTCGGCAAGACCATCGAGTCGGTCGCTCGCCAGCCCGAGCTCCAGGGCCGCCTGACGGTCCTCATGTACATCGGTATCGCGTTCACCGAGGCGCTCGCGTTCATCGGTATCGCCACCTACTTCATCTTCACCAACTAACACCTAGGGTTCCTATGCTTTCGGCATTCGTTCTACCCGCAGCAGGTGATGCGCACGCGCCCATCAACCCGCTGCTCCCGGCGACGCCGGACCTCGTCTGGGGTTCGGTGGTCTTCATCGCACTCGCGGCGTTCTTCACCTTCTACGTGCTTCCGCGCGTCAAGAAGGCCCTCGACGAGCGCGCTGCGCTGATCGAGGGAGGCATCTCCAAGGCCGAGAACGCACAGGCCGAGGCGAACGCGGCTCTCGAGGAGTACAAGAAGCAGCTCGCCGAGGCCCGCGCCGAGGCAGCCCGCATCCGTGAGCAGGCCCGCGCCGATGGCAACGCCATCATCGCGGAGGCCAAGGAGCAGGCCGTCGTCGAGGCGGCCCGCGTCGCGGCCAACGCCAAGGCGTCCATCGAGGCGGAGCGCCAGGGCGCTCTCGTCTCGCTGCGCGCCGAGGTCGGCTCGCTCGCGATCGACCTCGCCTCCGGCGTGATCGGTGAGGCGCTCAACGACGACAAGAAGGCCACGGCCGTCGTCGATCGCTTCCTCGCTGACCTCGAGGCCTCGGAGTCCTCCAAGGCCACGAAGGCGAAGGCGGGCAAGTAATGGGTTCGGCAACGAGAGAAGCGCTCGGGGCGTCCGTCGCGGCGCTCTCGACGCTCGGCACGGCGGACGTCGCCACCGGTGAGCAGCTCCTGGCTGCCGGCCGCGTGATCGGCGACTCCTCGCACCTCCTCTCGGCGCTGGCCGACCCGGCGGCCGAGGCCGCGGACAAGGGCCGCGTGGTCGAGTCCGTGTTCTCCTCGGTCAACCCGGGCGCCCGTTCGCTGCTCGTCTCGGCCGTTGGCAACCGCTGGTCTTCCCCGGAGGACCTGCTCGCCGCGATCGAGGAGCTCGGCATCCGCGTCCTCGCCCGGTCCGCCGGGACGACGACGTCGATCGAGAGCGAGCTGTTCGCGTTCGGCACCGTCGTCGGCACCGACCCGGAGCTCGAGCTCGCCGTCAGCAGCAAGTTGGGATCGGCGTCGGCCAAGGCCGCCCTCGTGACCACCCTGCTGTCCACGAAGGCGAGCCCCCAGACGGTCGCCATCGTGTCGCACCTCGTGCAGCAGCCTCGTGGCCGCCGCATCGCCGCCCTGCTCCGCCAGGCCGCCGGTGTCGTCGCCGACGAGGCGGGCCTCGCGATCGCCACGGTGACCAGCGCGACCCCGCTCGACGCCAAGCAGCTCGACCGCATCGCCGCCGCCCTCGGCGCGGCACGCGGCACGAAGCTCCGCGTCAACCACGTGATCGACAGCTCGATCGTCGGTGGACTCCGTGTGCAGCTCGGTGACGAGGTCATCGACGGCTCCGTCGCCACCAAGCTCAACGACCTCAGGCTTCAGCTCGCCGGCTAGGCGCGCGATTCCATCCAGAAGGAAAAGACAATGGCAGATCTCACCATCAGTCCCGACGAGATCCGGGACGCGCTCAAGGACTTCGTCAAGGCCTACGAGCCCGGCAAGGCCTCCACGACCGAGGTCGGCCACGTCACCGACGCGGCGGACGGCATCGCCCACGTCGAGGGTCTCCCCGGCGTCATGGCCAACGAGCTCATCCGCTTCTCGGACGGCACCCTGGGCCTCGCCCAGAACCTCGACGAGAACGAGATCGGTGTCGTCGTCCTCGGCGAGTTCACCGGCATCGAGGCGGGCATGGAGGTGACCCGCACCGGCGAGGTCCTCTCGGTCCCCGTCGGCGACGGCTTCCTCGGCCGCGTCGTCGACCCGCTCGGCGTCCCGATCGACGGTCTCGGCGACATCACCGCCGAGGGCCGCCGCGCCCTCGAGCTCCAGGCTCCCGGCGTCATGGCCCGCAAGTCGGTCCACGAGCCGATGCAGACCGGCATCAAGGCGATCGACGCCATGATCCCGATCGGCCGCGGCCAGCGCCAGCTGATCATCGGCGACCGCCAGACCGGTAAGACGGCCATCGCGATCGACACGATCATCAACCAGAAGGCCAACTGGGAGTCGGGCGACACGAACAAGCAGGTCCGCTGCATCTACGTCGCCATCGGCCAGAAGGGCTCCACGATCGCCGCCGTCAAGGGCGCGCTCGAGGACGCCGGAGCCATGGAGTACACGACGATCGTCGCGGCTCCCGCCTCCGACCCGGCCGGCTTCAAGTACCTCGCCCCCTACACCGGTTCGGCCATCGGCCAGCACTGGATGTACGGCGGCAAGCACGTCCTGATCATCTTCGACGACCTGTCGAAGCAGGCCGAGGCCTACCGTGCCGTCTCGCTCCTCCTGCGCCGCCCGCCGGGACGTGAGGCCTACCCGGGTGACGTCTTCTACCTGCACTCGCGTCTGCTCGAGCGTTGCGCCAAGCTCTCCGACGAGCTGGGCGCCGGCTCGATGACCGGTCTCCCGATCATCGAGACCAAGGCGAACGACGTCTCGGCGTACATCCCGACCAACGTGATCTCGATCACCGACGGCCAGATCTTCCTCCAGTC
>Ga0247810_10001800_pt1 | contig 12758 bp, 9 predicted proteins | sample UWRJL119311C1_FD_179918 | JGI IMG/M metagenome (GOLD analysis project Ga0247810, IMG submission 179918) | Plant litter microbial communities from Arlington Agricultural Research Station in Wisconsin, United States - UWRJ-L119-311C-1 | ecosystem: Environmental > Terrestrial > Plant litter >...
TATTTTTTGGCTGATAAAGTATTTTTCGATCGTAGTATTTTCAATTTCCGAAAAAAGATTGCTTAGTGTGCTATAATCCTGGTTGAGGTTTTCGACCAAATAATCAGACAAATTAACTTTAAGTTCGTTGTTTTTATGATGAACCAAATCGACAATTAGGTTTTTGATTTTCTCAATGGTTTTGCTTTTTTTATCATCAATAAGATCGAAACCCAAAGCTTGCAGATTTTTAAGCAACAGTTCTTTCTGAGAATCGGTAATATTATCTTGCAGTTCGACTTCGCCTAATTCAACAGTAATAGTCTGAAGTCCGAGTTTATCCAACTCAGACTTCACAACCATTTTACAGCGACCACACACCATGTTTTTGATGTAGAGCGTCATATTATTTGATGGTTTCTACCACGTTTCCGCAAGTCAGCATCGAAGAACCGTAATATGGATTCTTAACTGCCTTTTCTTTGCTCAACCAATCAGCATCTGCCATTGGGCAATATTGTTTGTAAACAGCGACATCAGATTTAGAAACTTTAATTAAATCGTAGGTATTTTTTGAAAGTGATTTAAAAGTTTCACGTTGTTTTTTAAGATCTGAAGTACCTGAAATACTTTTGGCATCAGCGGTTAATTTTTTTACCACTTTCATCCAAACAGTGTGTTCGTTACTTTTTAGTTTGTCCATTTTTACTGCAGTTATTGCAGCTAATAAATCATTGGCTTTCGCCGAAGTTAATTTCGCATCGCTTTTTATTAAAGCATCTTTTACTGTAAAATAAGCATCATAAACAGTTTGTAACTGACTAGAATCAACATCTTCATTTGTAGTTATTACTGTTTTTATGGTAGTTGCCTGAATAGTATTTGCAGAAAATAATAATGTGATTACTACTGCTATAGTTGAAATTGTATTTTTCATTTTATGTGATTTTTGATAGAGAATGTGAATATATCCCCTAAGTTAAATAATTTTATTTTTAATTGAATATTTAATCTCGCAAAGTCCCAGTGACGCAAAATTTGATTTTTTTCTCAAAACCTTAAAGTCCTAGAGCCTTAACAGCTAAACATAATTATGGCTATCAGAAATAGAATTATTTTATTTTTGGTGGTAACCAGATCGAAGTAAAACCATCAGAAATACTAGCATTATTGTAGTATGAGATTTGTTTTTTTGTAGAAAAATTAAAAAGATTATTGCTTAAATCAATTTCGTTTGTGATCAGGCTCAATTGCAGAAATGAAGTTGTACAACCTGAATGGTCGCATTTTCCGTTGCAGCCATGGTGGCCTTTTTGATCTTTTTTAGTTTTTGTACAACAATCCTTTTGGCAGGAATTCGTAGTTTCTTTTTTTGAAGTTGCTTTCTTTTCACAATCCATTTTTTCTTCGGTTTTTCCACATGCATAACCCGAATTGGACATCAAAAAGAAGCCAAGAGTTAAAAAGAGAAATAATATGTGAAATTTTTTCTTCAATGAAATTGTTTTTGAAAGTACAAATTTAGATATTTTTTTTAAGAGCAACTATACATTTAAGATTTCCAATTTTAAGTTTTTTTGAAATCAGTTGGTTTCATGTTTTTTCTCTTTTTAAAATAGTTCGAAAGATGACTTTCATCGGTAAAACCAAACTCGTACGCTATTTGTTTAATAGGAAGCTGATTGTTGTGAATTCTTTTTTCGATTAATGTGGTTCTCAAATTATGAATATATTCGCGATAACTAATAGAAAATGTTCTTTTAAAATAAGCGCTAAAATAGGTTTCGGCAATATTAAAGTGATTCGCGATAACTTTTATCTGAACCAGTTTTGGCTGATAAATATTCTGATGTATATAGGATGTTATCTGTTCGTTATCGATTGAATTTCCTTTTACGATAAGATTCTGGCCACGCATGGTTTCTTTAATTAATCCAAAAATTGAAAGAATTTGATAAAAGACAATAGGAGAGGTCGAAACATCGGTTTTACAATTATAAGCAGCAATATTCTCAATTGTGTTTTTTAATATTGTTTTGCAGGGATCATCTAATTTAAGAACCGTTTCTTTTAGGGTCTTATCACGCATGAAACTTTCAGGAGTATGAATTAAAAATTCATCACAAGTAAGATTTTGTTTCGAATTGAAATAATTATCGGTAAACTTAATATAGAAAAAGCGTGTACTCTTTTTAATATCAAAATAATGCTCGTCTTCTGGTGAAATTACAAAAAGATCACCTGTTTTATAAGGTAATAAGTTGTTGTTCAGGTGATGAACGCCAGTCCCTTTTTTGATATAAATGATTTCATAATAAGTATGCGTATGCGGCGGAAGGTGAAATTTCTCATCTTCAAATTCATCAATGACCAGAGTTTTGAATTGATTTAAAATTGGCATAACTTAAATTTACAAGTTTATATCGCAAATGTACAACTAATTTTCTGCTTAACAGTGTTAACTTTGCACCATAGAAAATCTATTCCTTTCTTATAAAAACAAATGAAAAAAAGTCTTATTGCACTCTCATTAGGAGGATTAACAATTGGTATTACCGAGTTTGTTATGATGGGTTTGTTGCCAGATATTGCCTCAGATATGAAAGTTTCGATTCCGGTTGCAGGTTATTTAATTTCTGCTTATGCACTTGGAGTTGTTATTGGAGCGCCTTTATTAGTAATCCTTGGAAGAAACTTTCCACCAAAGAAAATGCTTTTAATCTTAGCATTGATGTTAACTGTTTTTAATGCGCTTTCGATTATTGCGCCAGATTATAATTTTTTATTCGCATCCAGATTTCTTTCCGGATTACCACACGGAGCCTTTTTTGGGGTTGGCGCAGTTGTAGCGAGTCGTTTGGCGGATAAAGGTAAAGAGGCCCAGGCTATTGCCATTATGTTCTCGGGTCTTACATTGGCCAATTTAATAGGTGTGCCTATTGGCACTTATATAGGACATCATTTTATATGGCGCTATACTTTTATATTAATTGCTGCTGTAGGATTGCTTACATTTTTATTTATTTCTTTATGGATGCCAAATCTTGAGAAAAGCGGAAATGTAAATATGAAAACCCAACTGCAATTTTTTAAGAAAACCGAGGCGTGGCTAATTATTGGCATCACCTCAATTGGATTTGGAGGATTATTTGCCTGGATTAGTTACATCGCACCTTTATTAATTAATGTTTCTAAATTTTCAGCCGAAGATGTTTCCTATATCTTAATTCTTGCCGGATTAGGAATGGTAGTGGGAAATTTTCTTGGAGGCAAACTAGCCGATAAATATTCGCCTGCACCAACAGTATTAGCTTTGTTGTTTGTCATGTCGATCGATTTGATTTTGGTGTACTTATTTTCATATAATCAATACATTTCTTTATTCCTGACTTTTCTGACAGGTGCTATCTCTTTTTCGGTAATTGCGCCTATACAAATGTTGATGATTAAAACAGCTAAAGACGCTGAAATGATTGCATCGGCAGCACTTCAGGGAAGTTTTAATATCGGGAATGCTTTAGGAGCTTTTTTGGGAGGTTTGCCTTTGGCAGCAGGATACAGTTATGCCTCGCCAAATCTTATTGGAGTTGCAATGGCTGTTATCGGAATGGTAATCACCTATGTTTTGATGCAAAAACATAAAAGTAATTTACAGCTGCAGCGTGCTTAATAATATGTAAGTTTTTCTTTTTAATTATATAGCCTTTAAACGATCTTGTTTAAAGGCTTTTTTTTGCTTTAAATTAATTGGCTCTTCTTAACCAATTTTTTTATAAATGAAATCTATAATGAGAGTTCCTTTTTTCTTTAGATTATCTTTTTAAGAATATTTACAGTCTTAATTTAATCATTAATAAATTTTCAATCTTTATCGATGTAATCGATTGTTTTTTATGTAATATAACAATAAACCTGAACAAAACAATAATACAATTCATATTTTTAGTAGCGTAAAATTACATAAGTCGTATAAAAAAGTGCTTTTATTTTTAATGTAATATTTTTTTTAGGAAATTATTATGAATTTTAACTTTTTATATAAAAAAAATATTTATGTTTGTGTAATCGATTACAACTTCGTGTTACTTTACTAAAAACGGCTATTTATAAAATAAAAATTGATATTATACCCAAGTATTAATAGCCTTTAAAGATCAAAAAGTTTAAAAGATTACAAACACAAAAAACCACTAAAAACAATAAACTATTAATAACTTAAACAATCGACCATGAATTTTAAAGATTTATTTAACAAAGGAACTAATTGTTGCTTTGCAGTTGTTTTCTTATTGTGTTTACTCACAAGCAACCGTATGAATGCTCAGTCGGTAATACTTGAAGGAACAGTAAGAGATGCTGCAGGATTAACTTTACCCGGTGTTAATGTATTAGAAAAAGGAACAAAAAATGGTGTCTCTACAGATTTTGACGGGCACTATAAAATAAAACTTTCCAATCCCAAAACTGCTATTCTAACGTATTCTTTTATTGGTTTTAAAACCAAAGAAACTGCTGTTGCAGGAAAAACAAAACTAGATATTGTCTTAGCTGAGGATTCTAACGAGTTAAACGAAGTTGTCGTTGTTGGATATGGAAAGGTAAAAAAATCAGATTTAACAGGTTCTGTTGCTTCAATTTCTGGAAATGATTTAAAGAAAGTTCCTGTTTCTAATGTTGCAGAAGCTTTGACCGGAAGAATAGCAGGAGTTCAGGTTACTTCATCAGAAGGTTCTCCGGATGCAGAAATAAAAATTAGAGTTCGTGGTGGCGGTTCACTAACACAAGATGCTTCGCCTTTAATTATAGTAGATGGTTTTCCTGTAAACAGTATGAATGACATTGCCTCTTCTAATATTGAATCAATGACCGTATTAAAAGATGCTTCCTCTACAGCAATTTATGGTTCAAGAGGAGCAAACGGTGTTATTATTATTACCACTAAAACAGGTAAAGACGGAAAAATGGCAGTTAGCTTTAATATGTTTTATGGTATGAAAACAATGGCTAACGATATTGATGTCCTTCCTGTTGGTGATTTTGTAAAATGGCAATACGAATATGCTATGCTTAGCCAGACAGATAAAACTATTGTAAGTAATCCAACTTCTTATACCAAATTTTTTGGTAACTGGGCTGATCACGATTTGTATAACGGCGTGAAAGGAACTGACTGGCAAAAACAAATTTACGGTCGTCGTGGTGAAGTAAATAGCCGTGATTTAGGAATTCGCGGAGGAAATGACAAACTTAATTATAATTTTAATTATTCCTATTATGATGAGAAAGCAATCATGATTGGTTCTAATTTTAAAAGAAATAATTTATCATTGGCATTAAAAAATAAAGCAAGCGAGAAAATTGATCTTGCTTTTACAGTACGTTACTCTGATACAGAAATAAATGGAGGCGGTAACAATGATCAAAAACAATCTTCATCGCTTGACAGCCGTTTACGACACAGTGTTGGCTATGCTCCGGTTCCAATGCCGGGATTAACAACTGACAATGAAGACCAGACGGTTAACAGTTATTTAGTAAATCCATTTTTAGTTGTAAGTGATAATGATCGTCAGCAATCTCGAAAAAATTATAATTTATTAGGAAGCTTTGGCTGGAAAGTGGCTCAAAATCTAAAATTTCAAAGTGAGTTTGGATTGGATAATAATAATTATACAGATTATCGTTTCTATGGATCATCTACATATTTTTCGAGCACTGCTAAATTTGGAGCAGGAATGCCTGGTATGGTAATGAGTGATCGTAAAGATGTACGCTTTAGAAATGCCAATACATTAAATTATGATTTTAAAAATATCTTAGGAGATAAGCATCACTTGACAGCCCTTTTAGGAGAAGAAATGATTACGACTACTTCAAATAATGTGACAACAACAGTTCTGAAATATCCTAGTTTCTTTGATTTAGATCAGGCAAGGAAATTAACAACTCAGGGAACTCCACTTTCCGTGGATAATTTTTATAGCCCTGATGATAAATTACTGTCATTTTTTGGTCGTTTAAATTATGATTATAAAGATCGTTATTTATTGTCAGCATCTTTCCGTGCAGATGGTTCAAGCAGATTTTTAGGGAACAATCGTTGGGGATATTTTCCGGCAGCTTCGGCAGCATGGAAAATTTCTGAAGAAAGTTTTTTGAAAAATACATCCTGGTTAAATCTTCTTAAGTTTAGACTAAGTTATGGTCAAGCAGGTAACAATAATATTCCGGTAGGACAAACAGTTCAGAGCTATCAATCAAGTACTAATACCAGCATGAATGGTTTTGATAATTATTGGTCACCATCGAGTGTTTTGGCAAATCCAAATTTAAAATGGGAAACTACTGTGACACAGGATTTGGGTCTTGATTTTGGGTTTTTCAAAAATCGTTTGAATGGAACTTTTGATGTATATAAAAATGTTACGCAAGATTTGTTAATTGAATTTCCAGTAGGAGGTACAGGTTATAAGACTCAGTTTCGAAATATGGGAGAGACACAAAATACAGGTTTTGAGGCTACTGTGAATTTTGTAGCAATTGAAAAGAAAAATTATGGTTTAAATTTTTCTGTTAATATTGGTATTAACAAAAATAAAATTAACTCTCTTGGCGTAATGGATAATTTCGGAATGAATACCAATTGGGCATCAACAGATATTGGTAACGATTATGCTGTAAATGTGGGGTCGCCAATAGGGTTAATGTTTGGTTATCAAAGTGATGGCAGATATGAAGTTTCAGATTTTGATTATGTTGGAGGAAAATACACCTTAAAAGCTGGTGTGGCAGATGCTACAAGCGTTATTGGTACTATTGTACAGCCAGGTATGATGAAATTAAAAAATACTGATGGTTCTACAGATAATAAAGTTACTGCATCAGATCAAACAATTATTGGTAACTCTAATCCTAAAAGCACAGGAGGATTTATAATTAACGGTAATGCTTACGGTTTTGATCTTTCTGCAGCTTTTAACTGGAGTATAGGAAATGATATTTATAATGCAAACAAAGCAGAGTTTTCAACATCAAACAGAAATGGACAATATAAAAATTTAAGTTCTGAAATGGCTGATGGTAAAAGATGGACAAATGTAGATCCTCAGTCAGGACAATTAGTAACAGATCCTACTGCTTTGCAGGCTCTAAATGCTAATACGACAATGTGGTCTCCTTATATGAAAAATTTTATGTTTACAGACTGGGCGGTAGAGGATGGATCTTTCTTAAGGCTGAATACACTAACTCTAGGATACACCACGCCTGAATCGTTTACATCTAAATTGGGGGTAAGTAAATTAAGATTCTATTTTACGGCGACAAATGTTTTTGTAATTACAAATTATTCTGGACCGGACCCTGAGGTGTCAACAATAAGAAGAACGCCACTAACACCTGGAGTTGATTATTCAGCATATCCGCGCAGCAGACAATTGGTTTTTGGTTTAAACCTTAATTTCTAATTTAAAATTTATCAAAAATGAAATATAAAGTAATAATAGCAGGATTAATTATCTCGGGTTTATTTGCTTCTTGTCAGGATTTAGGAGAAGAATACTTTGATACGCCTGCACAATCAACATTAGGCGACGAAATTATCTTTTCTAATGCTGAATTAGCACAAGGTGCTGTTGATGGAATAAAAATCTCATTTGGAGAAGAGCAGTCCTACAGAGGAAGACTTTTAGCTTATCAGGGATTGAATACTGATACGGAGTGGCTTTTAGCCTCTTCCAGTGATAACGCCAAATCAGATTTGGTGGTGTATAATGCTAAGTCTGACAATACAGAGATGAACTCTCCAAAAAATGCCTGGGCAATGATGTATGAAGGAATTGAGCGTGCCAATCTATGTATTAGAGGTTTGCGTACGTATGGAGATACTAAGTCTAATAGCGCATTAGGACAGTTATTGGGAGAAGCACTAACATTGCGCGCCATTTATTATGCTGATTTGGTGAGAAACTGGGGAGATGTTCCTGCTCGTTTTGAACCTGTTGTTACAGCAACTATTTATATTCCTAAAACAAGCCGTGACGAAATTTATAAGCAATTGATCGCTGATTTAGATGAGGCTTCTGATTTGGTTGCATGGCCTAATGCATCTTCGGCAACTTCAAGTACAGAACGAGTAAATAAAGCTTTTGTTAAAGGTTTGAGAGCTCGTTTGGCTATGATGGCAAGCGGCTATCAGCAATATCCTGACGGAGTTAGAAGAAGCAAAGATCCTGAACTTTCGGTGGCTAATATGTATAAATTGGCATTAGAGGAGTGCCGTTCTGTAATTAACAGTGGTTCAGCACATTTAGAACCAACTTTTGAAGGATTATGGAAAAAATACAATCAGGAAACCTTAACGGCTGGAGGCGAGTCTCTATGGGAAATTCCTTTTGGAGCTACAAGAGGAAGGATGTTATATACTCTTGCGGTTAGACACGATGCTGTAGATCAGTTTCAAGGTATGGGAACAAACAAAGGCGGTGCTAACGGACCATTACCATTCGTTTTTTATGACTACGATCAGGCTGATACCCGTAGAGATGTTACTTGTGTTCCCTATAAATGGGGAGCTGCAGTAAACGGAAAAGCAAAACAAGAGCTTGGAGACTTACAAACCTGGTATTTTGGTAAATACCGTTTTGAATGGATGAACCGTTTTGTTACTGCACCAAATGATGATGGTGTAAATAAAATTTATATGCGATATGCAGAAGTGCTTTTAATTGCTGCTGAAACTGCTAACGAATTAGAAGGGCCAGGATCTGCAGCAGTTTATTTAAAAGAAATTCGTCGCAGAGCTTTTGCTGCAGGTAGTCAGGCTGTAAAAGTAGATGCTTACGTAGACGCATTGACAAGTAAAGAAGCCATGATGAAAGCTATTATTGAAGAAAATAAATATGAATTTACTGGAGAAATGGAACGTAAATATGCACTTATACGTTGGAATTTATTAAAAACAAAATTAGATGAAGCAAAAGAGAAAATGACTAATCTGAAAGCACGTACGGGTTCCTATCAGGATGTTCCTTCAACATTATATTATAAATACAAGGATGATGGAATTACATTGGATATTTACGGATTAAATAGAGGAGAAACTCAGGCTCCAACAGGGTTTACTTCTAAAGCTTGGGATAAATTGGAAGATAATAAAATAAGCAGCTTGTACAAATTAGGAGTTGATCCAGATAAAAGACAATTTTGGCCAATTTGGCAAACGTTTATTGACGGAAGTAATGGTCAATTGAAAAATGACTGGGTTTTAGGTAACTAATAATAATTAAATTATAGTTTATAATTATGAAAGCAAAATATATATTAAAAGGATTGCTGGCTATGTTTTTATTGCTAGTTGCCGGTTGCGAAAGCTATAATGAAGGAGTTTTAGAAGATATTGGAGCGAGCAGAGCATTTTCTCCAATAGAACTAAAAGCCTTTATTAGAAATCAAACCTCAGTAGAATTAAACTGGACAGTAAAAAGTGATGTAGATTATTATGTTGTAGAATTTAGTGCAGATGATACTGAGTTTAAAACGATTTACAAAACAGTAAAAGTATTGCCTACAGAACTTCCTGTAACAATTCCGTTAGAAGGAGAAACCGTTTATTCAATCAGAGTAAAAGGAGTAAGCGCAATAGGTGCAGCAGATTCTAAATGGTCTGTTACAACAGCTACAACATTGACAGAGCAAATTTTATTACCTGTTGCTGATGCTGATGTTGAGGCAAAGCAGGTTACATTAAGATGGACTCCAAATAGTACTGTAACACAAATTTCTATCAATCCAGGCAATATTGTACATGCTGTAACAGCAGAAGAAAAAATAGCAGGAGTTGCTTTAGTGTCAGGTCTTATAAGTGAAACAGATTATACAGCAACTTTACTTAATGGAACTAAAACAAGAGGAGTTAGGACGTTTAAAACCGGAATAGATATTGGAACCGGAATTTTAGTAAAACCTACCGATGATTTAAATGCTGCTATTCTTGCTGCTCCTGCAGGTTCTACATTAGTGCTTATGCCTGGCGATTATCAGGTGTTTAAAGGTGAAATTATATTAGATAAAGGAATTACAATAAGAGGATTACGTGCGGGTGATAAACCATTATTACATGTAAGATTTACACTTAATGCCGGCACAGGAAATGTTTCATTAATTGATTTGAATTTGGAAGGAAGTACTGCTGGAGATACTAGTTTTATTACAATTAATACTGCTAGTGCAATTTATGGTGACATATTAATTAGTGGTTGTTATGTTCATGATTATTTACGAGCTTTAATTTATGGAAGTGTTAATTTGGCAAAAGTAAATTCATTTACTGTAGATAATACTATAGTTGAAAATGTAAGTACTAATGCGCAAGCTGAGACTGTAGATTTCAGAAACACTTATGTAGCAAGTATCGTATTGAAAAATAGCACATTTGACTCTTGCTCGATCGGACGTGAATTTGTTCGTGTAGATAATGCCGGCTTAACAGGTACGGGTTTAACAACAAATGTATTAATTGACAAATGTACTTTATACAATGTTTCAAGTAATGTAGCGTCGAAAAGAATTTTATATCTTCGATTTGGAGCCAATACTTCTACTGTAAGAAATACGATAATTGCTTCAACAACAGCAATTTATTCGAACCAGAATGGATCAGGAACACCTACTGCTCCGCCAACTTTTGCAGGTAACAATTATTTTAATGCTAGTTTATTATATACAGTTGGTGCTAATTCAATAACAGTTGATAAATCGACAACATTTACAACTTTAAATCCACAATTTGCAGATGCTGCAGCGGGCGATTTTACAATAAGTAATCAAGCATTAAAAGACAACGGAGTGGGTGACCCTCGTTGGATAAAATAGTTCATTTTTAAGTGTTAGTTAGAAAAAAGGGATGTAGCTTTAGGCTATATCCCTTTTTTGTTTTCAAACTAAGTAGGTCAAAGGTTTTTAAATCCAGAACGGAAATCTGAGACTAAAAACTGCGACTGTAAACTTTTAAATTATTCAATATCCAGATCGAATTTTTCTAATAATCCGGCTAGTGCTGATTGAGATACTTTGGTTCTTTTTATTTTGTTTTCAGAGGGATCAAATGCATAATTTCGTGAACTTCTAAAATCGGTTTTTTCTAAAATACAATCCTGGAAAGTAGCATTGGCAAGATCGCAATTTTTAAATACAGCTAAAGACAAATCAGTATTTGAGAAATCGACATCTTTTAGCGAGCAGTCTATAAAGTATGTTTTTTTTAGTTTTTTGTAAATAAAAGTCGAATAGTCCAAAAGACAATCTTGAAAAGACATCGAAAACAAAAAGCTATTACTGGCACTAAAGTCAAGTCCCATTAATTTACAACCGATAAATTTGATGTTTTTTAATCCTGTATTTTTAAGAACAGAAAGCGAAAGATTGCAATTCTTAAAAGTACAATCTAAAAAATCGATAGAACTGAAATCGCTTTTAGAGAAGTTGCAATTGATAAATTCGCAGTTTATAAATTCATTATCAGATAGTTTTTGATCTGAGTAATCAATAGTGTCAAAGGTTTTGTTCTGATGTAATGCAGTCTCCATAATAGTAAGTTGAGGTTTGAAAGAATTTAAAAAAGGCAGTTTATTCTAATTCGATGCAATCGAAAACTTGATTTTTTAGAACCATTTCGTTTATTTCTTCTTCACTGTCAATTCTTAAAATGTTATCACAATCTTCAAGATCAAAATTCCAAAAAGCATTTGGTAGTAATTCTTGAAGCAATGCATTTGCGAATTCTAATTTCGAATTTGTATCAACGGAAGTCTTAAAAACATAAATCATAATTTGCTTTTTTTTTACTTGGCAAATTTCAATAAATGCTTTTCGTTTTGATAGGATTCTGCAAGCAATAATTAGGACTTATCAATCAATTTTCGATACTGGACAGGAGTGATTCCTTCAAATTTTTTAAAAAACCGACTAAAGTAAGAATGATCCTCATGTCCAACCTGCATTGCTATTTCGCTTACAGAAAGAGAGGTTTGAAAGAGTAAATATTTCGCTTCTAACAAAATGGTTTCATCAATCCATGTGGCTGCGGTTTTGTTTGTGATGGCCTTGACGGATTTATTCAAATGATTTGGAGTAACATTGAGTAAAGAAGCATAATAATTGACCTGATGATGTGTTTTGATATTGGTATAAATGAGCTCTTTAAACTTATTGGTAATCACTTCAGCTGCCGAAATACTTTTAGCACTTTTAACCGAATTTTTATTCATTTCATAAAACAATGTAATCAAATACGATTGCACAATATTGAGATTTGCGCTTGAAGTTTCTGAATATTCTTTGTGAAGTCGCTTAAGAATGGCTGTAATATCAGTAACATCGTTAACATCCAGCGTGATTTTGGGATTACCGGAAATTTTCATGAAATCAAATTCATTTATCATTTCACGGCTGCCGTATTTTCCAATTAAAATATCAGGATGAAATTGGCATATAAAGCCTTTGTGTATATTGTTAATATTTTCAAGAGAGAAAATCTGTCCAGCCGGTATCACGATGATTTCATTATCGGTAGAAGTATATTCCTGATACCCCAATTTCATAACATGCTGACCTGAGGAAATAAAAATTAAGGTATGACAAGAATGTTTAGAAGGTGGAACAGGATGCTGCATTTGCATCATGTCCTCAATTTCAAGACAGAAAAAATGATCCGAATTTGATTTGAAAAGCAAATGAATAGGATTGTCTTCTCCCAGAAACTTCTCGCGAAATCCTGTTGG
>Ga0247810_10001801_pt1 | contig 12752 bp, 7 predicted proteins | sample UWRJL119311C1_FD_179918 | JGI IMG/M metagenome (GOLD analysis project Ga0247810, IMG submission 179918) | Plant litter microbial communities from Arlington Agricultural Research Station in Wisconsin, United States - UWRJ-L119-311C-1 | ecosystem: Environmental > Terrestrial > Plant litter >...
TCACAGGAGTTACGACTATAAATGATAAATACGTGGTAGTGCGCTCTATGGGAGAAAGATGGAATCAGGCTGTTATGGACGGAATTGCTTTGCCGAGTACAGATGCTTATCAACAAAATTTTTCTTTCGATATTATTCCAACTGCTATTGTCGAAAGTATTGTAGTGAGCAAATCTGCAACGCCGGATATGTACGCCAATTTTGCCGGAGGATATGTAGAGGTTAAGACGATGGATATCCCTAAAGAAAACTTCACCAATTTTTCTATTAGTAATTCTTATAATAGCAAAAGTGCTTTTAAAGAGCGATTAACAAGACAGGAAGGTAACTATGATTATTGGGGATTTGATGACGGACGACGTGATTATCCATCTAACCGTCCCACAATAGATCCTCCAAAAACTGAGGCGGAATCAGGTCCGTTTTTGGATTATAGCAGACTATTTACAGAGGATAATTTTTCTACTTATAAAACATATGGCGCTCCCGGAACAACATTGCAATTTGGTATAGGAAGAACTTATAAATTGAAAGACAATAACAAATGGGGATTTGTTGGTTCTTTAATTTTTAAGAATACACAGGAAAAACTTGAAATTGAGCATACAGAAAGAAATTTTAAAAGTAATACTGAGTTTTCTGCAGAGAATGATAAAGCGGCGTATTCAACTTTTACAAAATATGGATTTAATAATTCAGGAGCCAATTACAATTATAATTCGACTTTGGGCGGTATGTTTAATGCGGGAATTCAGCTGGGTAATCATAAAATTACAATGCGTAATACTGTTATGCATATTTATAACAATCAATTAACCCAAATTACAGGTTTTGAAAATGAAAATACTATTCCGGAAATATTAGATCGTACTAAGTTACCTGTAACGTTAGAATCTAATTATCCTGTTTATACGACTTTTATTCAGAATAAAATTGAAGGAAATCACAAATTTGATAAGCTTGAAGTTAATTGGTATGGAGCTTATGGAAATGTAGCAAAAGATACCAAAGATGCAACATTTGTACAAATTAGTCGTGATAAAGTAGGTGATGATGTGCTGGAGTACTATAGTGTTTATAACCCTGACATGAGATTTCCGTTTAGCCGAAGCAACTTTACTAGTGATGAGGCGGATTATAACTGGGCCATTAATGTTAAGTATACTTTTAATATAAGTGATTCTTTTACAAACGATATCAAAGGAGGTTATTTTGGAACTTACAAAAGAGCAACAAATCAACAAGAATCCGCTAAGTTAATAACGGTTGGTCAGACAACTGAGCGCGCTAAAATTTACGAACCGCTTTCTAAATTTTTAGACGGATCAAATTATTATTGGGGAGGTTTTGGATGGCAGGATTATGGCACATACGGCAATAAGTATGAAGGTGATGTAAAAATACATTCCCCATTTTTAATGCTCGATGATAAAATTGGTCGCTACGTAAGGTTAGTTTGGGGAGTACGGGCAGAAAGCTACATTTATACCGAAATACAAAGTCAGTCTGAAACTCCTGATGGTTTAGCAAAAGATCAGGGTAATGATAAAGTTTGGCAATTTCTGCCATCAGCAAGTTTAATAATTAGTCCAACTAATAAAATGAATGTTAGATTGGGGTATAATAAATCTGTTTTGCGTCCACAATTTGCAGAGCGCTTGGGTATTCCTTATTACGACCCAATTCGTTCGGCTAAAGTCTACAATTATTCAGATGGATTGGTTTCAAGTGTAGCTAATAATTATGATTTTAAAGTAGAATGGTTTCCATCCGGTGGTGAGATTTTGTCTTTTGGTATTTATCATAAGGATATTGATAATCCAATCGAATCAGTTGGTTTTCGCAATCCTTCTGGCGTAAGGGATATCTACAATCTGAACTCAAGCAAAGCTAAACTTTGGGGAGTTGAATTTGAGTTTTATAAAAGTCTTTCTTTCTTAGGCGAAGGCGAAATTTTGGAAGATCTGTTTGTTTATGGCAACGCTTCCTTCAATGATACAAAAGTAACCTCTTATGTTAATATAGACGGAACCGGAGGACTTTATGAAGCCAACAGACCTTTGTACGGTCAGTCGCCTTATACGTATAATCTTGGTTTAGATTATGTAGGTGACCGTTTAGGTTTTAGTCTTAGACACAATGCTATTGGAGATCAATATATATTGGTAGGATTTGAATACAGTGCCGAAGAAATTCGCAGACCATATGCGATAACGGATGCTCAGGTAAGTTACAGATTTTTTAAAGATAAAAATCTGGAATTAAAATGCAGCATGAAGAACATGTTTGATGCAGGTATCGAAACTTATAATAACACCAATAGTTATAGTAAAATTACGGATTTTACTTATGGGGCAAATCCAAGAGAACAATTTAATCTGGGTGCTGGGGCAACAAATAAGTACGATGAAGATATTGATCAGGTTGTATTTAAAGCTAAAAGTGGCAGAACATTTAGTATATCTCTTAATTATAGGTTTTAAAGTTGCAAAATTGAATCATTAGACTATCAAATATTTTATAAAAACAAAAACCTTAGAAAAGCATTTTACTTACTTCTAAGTTTTGCTTTAACGGACAATTTTAATAATAATTAATTCTTTATGAAAAACTTTTTTCTATTTGCAATCGCAACTCTATTGATGAGTTCTTGCCAAAGTGATGATACTGCTGATGCTTCTTTTTCTATAAAAGCTACGGGAGCTGACTACTCCGGATATCCCGCCACAGTGCAAATGGTTAGCGGAGATATTACAACAAATACAACCTGGACAAATGACAGGGTTTGGGAAATTAATGGAATTGTACGTGTAAAATCCGGAGCTACCTTAACTATTCAGGCCGGAACTTTTATTAAAGGAAAAAGTATAGCTGTAGGTTCAATCAGGGGAGCACTTGTGATCACCAAAACAGGAAAAATTGATGCCCAGGGTACTTTAGATGCCCCAATTATTTTTACAAGTTATAATTTATTAGACGGCAACGCAGCTACAACTGCTTATCCAGGTGATTTTGGGGGTATTGTGATTTTAGGTGATGCTGAAACTAACAACGGATCAACTAACAATATTGCAGAAGGATTTGAAGCTTATCCAAATGTCAGCGATTTTTATTATGGAGGAAATAATAATGCTCACAATGCCGGAGTTATAAATTATGTACGTATAGAATTTGGTGGTTATTTACTAGATATTAACTATGGAGTAAGTTCGCTAACTTTTGCGGGTGTTGGATCCAATACCATAGTTGACCATGTCCAAGCATCCTATTCTCATGATGATTCTTTTGAATTTGTTGGAGGAACTGTAAAAGCAGGTCATTTGGTTTCTTTTGGCCCAAATGATGATAATTTTGATTTTAATTTAGGGTATAGGGGTACAATTACAAAAGCAATAGCAATTGCAGATAGTAATTCTTATCATAGTTTAAGTGGTGGAAACCCGGATTCTAACGGTATAGAATTAGATAATAACTTTACTGGTACTTCAACTATACTCATCACTCGTCCGGTTATTTCTCAAATGTCTATTATAGGTGTTAGCTCTACTACAGTTGCTGATCTATACGAAAATGCTATCCATGTACGTAGATTAGGACAAATTAGTCTTGCTAACGTTACTGTTACAGGTTACAATAGAGGTATCAACTGGGAGTCTCCTTCATTATCATCAAACTCTACTTGGTCTGCCTTATCAATTCACGGATTTGACAATCCAGTATTGCCTGTAGGAACAATTATAGGTTTTGGAAGTAGTCTTTCAACTGTAAACCCTGCAATAAAATGGGGACTTACGCAGCCTTTTTTTAACGATGGAACATTAGATCTTAACGGAGCTACAGGAGCATTCAAAACAGAAGCTAACTGGACAAATGACTGGACTAAGTTTACAAATTTCTAATATTTAAAGTTCATAAAAATAAAGAAAAATATATTTTAATAAACTTTTTAAAACGTGCGGTTGCTGATCTACTATGTAATATTAAGAAACCGTTAACAATAAAATTACCCATGATATTTTGCTTTTTCAAAATCTAATATAAGTAAGTACCGGGTTTGTGTAGGGGAGATTTTTACAAAACGATGCTTAGTGTTTTCCGTAAAGGCTCTTTTTTGAGGGGAGAGCCTTTATAAAAGTTCTTTGAGAAATTTTAAATAATAAAAAATAAAGGTTGCAGATATTCGGAATCTTCGATAAAAAGCCAAATCAGTATAGGAGGCATTAGGTTTATCATATCCATAAACATTTATCTTTTTGTTTATTTTAAAATTTTAAAGAGAATTGACATTGATCCTTTCATTGAATAAAAAATCCTAACAATGAAAGATGGAAATTAGGTGTAAACCCCGATGGTAAAGCGGAATCGTTTATTTAAAAAAAAAATATTTACCAAAAAAGAGAAGACCTAAGGAAAGATATTTTGCTGCTCTCTCCAAAGGCCTAGTTTAATAGCAGCAAATATAGCAATAATTCCAATTATTATGAAAAAATTTTTTCTATGTGCAATGATAGCTCTGGCTGTTACTTCTTGCCAAAATGATGATTCTTCTGCTGATTCTTCTTTTTCTATGAAAGCTGCCGGTGCTGATTACTCAGGATACCCAGCAACAGTACAAACTGTAAGTGGAGATATTACTGTAAACACAACCTGGACAAGCGACAAAGTTTGGGAAATTAGCGGTGTAGTACGTGTAAAAGGCGGAGCAACATTAACAATTCAGGCTGGAACTTTTATTAAAGCAAAACCTCTTGCTGCAGGCGTAGCTACAGGAGCTCTTGTGATTACTAAAACAGGTAAAATTAATGCACAAGGAACAGCAAATGCTCCAATTATTTTTACAAGTTATAACTTATTAGATGGTAATGCTACAACAACAGCAACTCCTGGAGATTTTGCAGGTCTGGTAATTTTGGGTGATGATCAGGTAAATAACGGGTTAACTACCAATGTTATCGAAGGATTAGGAGATCAGCCTACTGTTTCTGATTTTTATTATGGTGGTTCTAATGCTGCTCACAACGCAGGAACTATCTCTTATGTACGTATCGAATTTGCTGGTAGAATTTTAGATGATGGTATCGAAATCAATGGTCTTACTTTTGGTGGTGTAGGTGCTCCTACAACTGTGAACCACGTTCAGGTATCTTACGGTAGAGATGATTCATTTGAGTTTTTTGGAGGAAGAGTAAACGCTTCGTATTTAGTTTCTTTTGCACCAGATGATGATAACTTTGATTTTGATCTTGGTTATACAGGAACAATTACAAAAGCTATCGCAATTGCTGACAGTAATTCTACTCACAGTTTAAGTGGTGGAAGTCCTGATTCAAACGGTATCGAATTAGATAACAACGCTGGAGGAACTACAACAACATTAATCACACGTCCTGTTATTTCTCAATTGTCTATCATTGGAGTTAGCTCTGCTACAACAGCTAATTTATATGAAAACGCAATCCACGTTCGTAGATTAGGACAAATCAACCTTGCTAACGTTACTGTTACAGGATACAACAGAGGAATCAATTGGGAGTCTCCTTCATTGCCATCTGCATCTACTTGGACAGCATTATCTATTCACGGATTTGTTAATCCAGTATTGCCTACAACAACAAGTTTAGGTCTTGGTAACACAACTTCAACAGTAAATCCTGCTACAAGTTGGGCACTTACACAACCATTCTTCAATAATGGTACATTAAACTTTACAGGTGCTACAGGAGCTTTCAAAACAGAAGCTAACTGGACTAACACTTGGACGAAGTTTACAAACTTCTAATACTTTTAGGTTAACAAATATTTAATTCAGCATGGGTAGAAATTCTGCCCATGCTTTTTACAAAGAAAATATGAAAAACTTTTTTTTATTTGCAATTATAGCTCTAATTGCTATTTCTTGCCAAAATGATGATCCCATTGATTCTTCTCCTCCAGTGGTGGTAGAACCTGAACCTGAGTCTCCTGAAGAACCTGTAAGTGGTAAATTCACAATATGGGAAGATGATTTTGAAGATGGAGACGTTTCTGATTGGGTTTTGCTGGATAAAGATGGAAATAACAGTAATTGGATTGCCAGAAAAAATATTCAATTAGACCTAAATACCAGTGCTATATTCGGGGGAGATATAAATATTTTAGGAACATATAATGTAGATCTTAATACAGGCGCACCTCTTGACCAAATAGAGCAAAATTGGGCCATCATGCCTCCAATAGATTTATCTTATTACAACGGAAAAATTGAACTCAATTTTACAGCACAACCTTCTGTTTACGGTGGAAATTACAATATTTTAGTTTATGGATCTACATCACCCGATCCGGCTAAAGCCGAACTTTTGGGAACAATATTGCTGACTAGAGGATCCACACTAGATGCCGCATATTTTGCGGATTACACATTAGATATTTCAAAATTTAAGGGTAATCATAATGTTTATATTTCATTCTTAAATGAAAACACAAACTTTGTAGGCTATGAAATTGATAAAATATGGATCACTGCTGAAGGGCTTTTAGAAAATGTTTCGAAAAAAGTACCTAAGTTAAACTAAAACAAAATGCCGCAATTTCTAAAAAACTAAAATTTATCAAAAACTAAAAATAAATCAGTAATTGTTTTTATCGAAGAAGAAAAACAGTTGCTAATTACATATATAAAATGAAAAACAAGATTGTAAAAGCACTTTATTTTTTAATGGCAATTCTCTTTTTAGGGTCTTGCGCAAATGACGAATTGGTTCCTTACTACCAGCAGCAAAAGCCGGGTAAGCTGGTTATTAGAGGTTATAATGCACGGGCGGACTCAATTCAGATTGCTGTTAATGGCAAAGTAATAAAAATTGGAAATAAGAATGCATTTGTCAAAAATATTGTCAAAGATTATGATTTTGTGATCTATGAAAATGAGCCCAAAAATGTTGTGATTACCAATAAAAGAAGCAAAGAAATTTTGCATTCCTATCAAATAACAAGTGAGCAGGATATTGATACCATTTCTTTTTACACCAAAAAAGATTTATGGGTTGACAACGTATTATCTACAAAGCCCGGAGTATTAACAAAGCCCGGAAATGCCGGATTCAAATTTATTTTTCCAACATTAAATAAGTACTCAAACACTGTATACAAAGGAAATTTGGACGGAATTATACGAAATTTAAACGGCGAAACGGTAGGTATAGCAAAAAATATTGGAAAAGACGAATACAGCACTTTTGTCGAATTTCCTGCTTCGTTGCCTCCAATTATAAAAATGGAATTGGTAAAACAAGGTACAACAGAATCTTACATAGCCGGAAAGCAAGTTTTTGTAATTATGTTAATGACCCAAGACAAATCAAGATTGATTGTACTGGATGAAAAAAAGGCGGATAATGGCCAATTTTCAGGTATAGATGCAACCCTGAATTTGGTGGATTTTTTTAATTTCTAATCGAATTGTTTTAAGAGTTTTTGTCCGTTAATTTTAAAGATTTAAAATGAAATATTCTTCTCTTATCAGAATCTTTTTTTTTCTTTTTTTCAGCATTTTATTAATTTCCTGTGAAGTCGATGACAAACCCGAAGTTTATGAACAAGGTTCCAATAAATATACAAACGACTGGATGTATAACCAAATGAAAAAATATTATAAATGGAATGAAACAATGCCAGATAAGGGTAATTTATCTTTAAATTCAAAAGAATATTTTAGTAAATTACTACAGAAAGATGATGTTTATTCCTATGCCATTCACCCTGAATTACCTGAAACAGCACCGCAAAGCATCAGAACAAAATACGGATTTGATTTGTCTTTTATTGAATTTCAGGGTAAATTTTATGGTGTGATTTTATATGTGTTATATGATTCTCCAGCCAAAAACAGCGGCTTATTGAGGGGACAATTAATCACAAAAATTAATGGTACCGAATTGAATGGTACTAATTATAATAATCTTTATAAAAGTATAATAGCATCATCTAATTTAGATTTAGAACTTATTTCTTATTCAGCTCAATCAGGTTTTTCTGAGTCAAGAGAAATTTCATTATTGCAGGGATATACTTTTGGACAACCTATAAATTATCAGGTAATTGAAGCTAAAAATACTAAAATTGGCTATATCGAAATTTCGCATTTTGATGTGGGCCAGGCGCAGTTATTTTTACAAATTTTACAGGAATTAAAAAGTAAATCGATAACAGAACTTGTTTTGGATTTAAGGTATAATGGAGGAGGAGATGTCTCATCTGCAACAGCATTAAGTATTATTTTGGCGCCAAATATTCAGTCTAATAATTTGTTTATAAAATTTGAAGGAAATGCCAACGGAGGCAATGTCGATCAGTCTTTTTTACAAGCCTTGCAAAGCAATGAGTCTAAAGTTAGTTTTGAGGCATTGCGCAATGCACATCCTTCTATTAGCAGAATATATGTACTTTGTGGAAATCGCACAGCATCAGCATCTGAGCTTATTATCAACAACTTAAAACCTTATATGGAGGTAATTACAATAGGCGAAAAAACCTTTGGTAAAGACGTTGCCGGTTTTCCTATAGAAGATGATCGGATTTCGGGAAAAAGAGGTTGGATATTGTACCCGTCAATCTATAAATTGTTTAATGCCAGACATGAAGGTGATTACTCAAAAGGAATAAATCCGATTATGGCCGCAAATGAATTGCAACAGCCAGAAGTGTTTCCGTTAGGGAGTACTTCAGAAATTTTGTTGAACCAGGCATTAAATGCCATATCCGGAAATACAAGTAAAATGAAGACGGCCACATTGCGCTCATTACCTCTTTCTACAATTTATACAGATGTAGATCCTTTATTACGCTTTACTCCGTAATCCTGATTTTTATAAATATTTGAGAAACTTATTATGCAAGGAATTGATAAGAGAGAACATTTAAATTTGTTAGATATTTTTCAGAAATACGAAAATATGTCACTAATTATTGCCAAAACAGAATGTGAAGAAGATGCCAAAATACGAACTAACATGGCAGAACTTACCATATTATATAAAAATTTTAAGCTACTACTTGCCGAACTGGAAAGATGCACCAGAGATTATGAAAGTAAAAAGAGAGCAACTCGCAGTATTCTGCATAAAAATCTCAGAAAGTTAAATACAGAAAATAAAAGAATTACGACTTAGCGCTTTATTCACTCTTTTTTTAATAAATAAAAAGATACAGTGAAAAATTATACCGATACAATGTCATTATAAAGCAAAAAAGAAAAACGAGTTAAATATATTAACTCGTTTTTTGTTTTAGTTTTCTATTTGGATACTATGAAGCTACTCAATTCTTTCACTTTACTTTTATCTTTTTAATTTAAGGTAAATAAAAAGTTTAAATTTTATTTTCGTCTTCAACAGCATCCTGCCATTTATCCCAGACTTTAACACCTGCATTGTAACCATCATAACCGTAGTTCTGACTTAACTGACCTTTAATATTAGGCTCTATAGCAAGTCTAAATGGAATTGGCCAGTAATTATTACGTTTGTCCATAGAATAAAACTTTACACCTGGCTTAATAGAAATACCAGCTGGATATTTGTTATAAAGAGTATAATGTACAATACGTTGGTACCAATAACTTCCGCCTGTTGCATCTGTTCCTGATTGTTTATCCCAATTATCTTTACTGTAAGTTTGGCCCCATTCATCTGGTTTTCCGCTAAGAGCCAAACAGTGTGAAATACGTTTTAGCTCTACATTTCTCCATTCTTCGAGATAAAGTTCTCTTCCTCTTTCTGCACAAATGTCACCAATAGTTACAGTAGTATACATTTGTGAAGCTTTTGCTCTTGCTCTTACGACATTTACATCCTGAGCTGCCCCAGAGGTATTACCTTGATAAAAACGGGCTTCTGCACGTAATAAATAGGTTTCGGCTAAACGATAGATGTATAAATGTGCACTAGCTCCTGCAGTAGCGCCCTGAAAATCATTGGCTGCCGGATTCGCTTCGGCTACAACATCATGCATAAAGATTTTATAATGTGGAAAATCATACCAATCACGAATTGAATCTTGTGCTAAGAGTTTGCCGGAGGCATCCCTCATTCTAAAATTTTGTCCAGCCCATGTAGCACTACCGCCTGCTCCGGGAGCATATTTAAGATCTTCCATATTCACCCAGTTTCCAACCGTGCTGTTATGTCTAAGATCCTGTTTGTCCTCAATATGATTTACAACCCACATAGGATGCTGTGAATAATAAGAACCACTGATAACACCAATGCCGCGTCCTATTGCTCTTTGATAATCATATTTTGCATTATAATTCGTTTTATCGGTCAGTGGAAAACGCGGTGCTGCTGTTTTGCCATCAGGAGTAATTAAATTGGCATCATTCCAGTTAGGTCCAAAAATTCTCATCGAAGAAAATGCTAAAAATGATTGTGCTCCTCCATTTGGTGCAACCAATATCGCTTCAGTATTAGCAGAAATCACCTTGTTCTCAGGTCTGTGCAAATCCCAGATCACATTTCGGGTAATAGGCCATGCAGTCGGATTTCCTCCCGGATCAAAAATCCCTAAAGTATTTTGTACCAAAGAATAACCTGATTGATTAATCAAAATATTGGCTTGTGCTTCTGCATCAGCAAATCTGCCGGATGCTAAATAGCACTTAATTAATAACTGACGGCATGCACCTTTGCTAACCATACCTACATATCCTATTTTTGATTGTTCCGGTACAAATTGTACAGCTTTCTCCATATCAGCTGTAATCATTTCAATTATGGCTTCCTTTTTAGTAGAGTAATAACTCTGTTTAGGAACCGACAAGATTTTGGTAATCAATGGGATGTCTCCAAATTGATACACCAGATTAAGATAACGGTAGGCTCTGTGAAAATAAGCTTGCCCGATATATTTATTTTTAACTTCTTCGGATAAAGTGGTCACATTACCAATAAAAGTTAGTACAGTATTCGCATTTTTAATACCCGTATAGGCTTCTGTCCAGAGAAATCCAAGATAAAGTGCTTCTCCGCCTGCGTCTCTTCGAAAATCTCCTGTAGGAACAATAGTATTGGCGTAATCAGCAATATTACTACCGGTATCCGTTTTTCCATAATGAGCCATATCAGAGAAAAGATATTCTGAAGCAATGGGAACACTTACACCAGAATAACCATAGTGAATATAATTATTACGCAGTTGTTTATCACAAAGTGCTAAAGTGGCCTGCAAGCCAGCTTCGGTATTAAATGTATTTTCAGGTTCGTAAAACGAAAGCGGATCTGCTTCGAGAAAATCTTTTGAACAGGAACCAGACAAGGCAGCCACTACAATAAAAGGCACAAGTCTTGTAATTTTATTTTGTATATATCTTTTCATTGTTGATAATTATTAAAGTTGGAAATTAAAGCCTAAATTAAACTGTCGTGTAGCCAATCCTCCTGTTTCCGGATCTCCAAAATATTTCCATTCTTTAGAGGCAGACCATGTTGCAACGTTTTGAACTGAAGCATAAATTTTTATATTTTTAATATGCACGCGATCTAAAAGATCTCTTGGAAGCGTATAAGCTAACGAAATGTTGTCCAGACGAATAAAACTGCGATCATACAATTTTCCTGGTGCAACAGGAGTTCCGGCAGGTCCTTTAGCGTCAAGACGTGCCCAGTCATTAGTAGGGTTGTCAAGTGTCCAATACGGATTTACGTATGGATTGAAGTTGAATTTATATAAACTGGCATCGTTGAAAGTATTCATATAATTTGAATTAAGAGATTTACCTCCCACATTGGAATACATACTGATTGCCAAATCCCAATTTTTATAAATCTTAAAATCATTACGAAGCGACCACTGTACAGGAGAGTTTGAATTTCCTAAAAACTGCTTGTCTTTTTCATTGTAAACCGCTTTTTTATAAGGAACACCATCTGGTCCTACAGCATCTACATCGTCTGTAGTATAACTGTTTGCTACTTTAGGATCTCCAGGACGCTGTCCGTATTTTTGAGCTTCTTTCCATTCGTCTTTTTGCCAGATACCAGTCACGCGATAATCCCAAATTTGAGAGATGGGTCTGCCAATAAACCATCCGTTAGCTGAATCGTTACCCTCTTTTTTCCCAATAACATTCCCATTGTCATCCTTAATATCTACCATATTACCGTATAATGAGACAATTTTATTTTCGTTATAAGATATTCCAAATGTAGTACGCCATTCAAAGTTTGGTTGTTTCATATTAAGAGTGCTAAGACTTAATTCAAAACCTTGATTTTGAACCTCTCCAAGATTGGTTGCAATGGATGAAAATCCAGTAAAACCAGGCAGGGATTGACTCATAATCATATCATGAGTAGATGATTTGTAAAAGTCTAAAGTAGCCGTTACACGATCCTGTAAGAAGCCTAGGTCAAGACCAATATTTGTTGATGTTGTTTTTTCCCATTCCAGACTTGGATTTGCCATACGATCAAGTGCTAAATACTTAATTTCAAGCGCTTTTCCCGAAGGGTCTAGATACCCCATTGTTCCGGTATTTACAAGGTTTGCAAAAGAAACGTAAGGATCTGCAAGTGACCTGTTTCCATTTTTACCCCAGGACAAACGCAATTTACCTGTGCTCATCGCATCCCAATTAAACCAGTTTTCGTTTTTAAAGGTCCATGCCACTCCAAAAGAAGGGAAAACGGCGTAAGGATTTGAAGCTCCAAATGCTGAATATCCATCTCGGCGGACAGTTGCTGTTAGCATATAACGATTATCATACGAATAGAAAA
>Ga0247810_10001802_pt1 | contig 12752 bp, 9 predicted proteins | sample UWRJL119311C1_FD_179918 | JGI IMG/M metagenome (GOLD analysis project Ga0247810, IMG submission 179918) | Plant litter microbial communities from Arlington Agricultural Research Station in Wisconsin, United States - UWRJ-L119-311C-1 | ecosystem: Environmental > Terrestrial > Plant litter >...
CTGGTCTCCAAATATGGAGCCCACCTGTTTCACACCAATGAAGAGGATGTTTGGGAATATGTAAACCAATTTTCTGAATGGTATCCTTGGGAACACAAAGTTGTAGCCCGCGTAGATGATAAAACAGTCCCTATTCCGGTAAATATTACTACCGTGAATACCCTGTTTGGGATAAATATCACTACCGAAGCAGAGATGAAGCAATGGCTTGAAGAGAACAGGATTGCTTTCGAAAAACCTAAAAATGGAGAAGAAGCCGTATTAAATAAGGTAGGAACAGTACTCTACGAAAAAATGTTTAAGGAATATACCAAGAAACAATGGGACAAGTATCCGGAAGAACTCGATGCGTCTGTTTTGGAAAGAATTCCTGTAAGGACAAATTATGATGATCGTTATTTTTCTGACAAGTATCAGGCACTGCCTAAAGGGGGCTATACCCAAATGTTCGAAAAAATCCTTAACCACCCGAATATAGAAATACGTTTGGAAACAGACTATTTTGATGTGGCCGAAGAATTTGAAGGTTATGAAAAATTGTTCTATACAGGGCCTATCGACAGATTCTTTGAATTCAAACACAGCCTTGATGAGAAACTTGAATACCGCTCCATCAACTTTGTGGTAGAAACAATCGACCAGGAATACTTTCAGGAAAACTCAGTAATCAATTATCCGGGTACAGAGGTTGACTTTACAAGGATTGTAGAATACAAGCACTTTGGAAACCAGCAATCTGAAAAAACCACAATTGCGACAGAATATACGGTAGATGAAGGAGAACCGTATTATCCAGTGCCCAATTCTAAAAACCAGGAAATCTACAGCAAATATAAAGCTGAAGCCGATAAATTGTCAGATATTTATTTTGTGGGACGATTGGCAAACTATAAATATTTCAATATGGACCAGGCATTTAAAAATGCTTTGGAGCTTTTTTACTCTCTTGAATTACTTACAATAGCCAAACAACCTTCCGGTGAAATTGAAATATCATGAAAACTTTTAAAACGTTTTTTATGGGCGGTTATGAATGTGCAGACCATATTAACCGCTCCGGAGAAAGGGTCAACCTGCACCTCACAACCGAACACGATGTCCGCGTAGAGGAAGACTACCAAGACCTGAGCGCTATCGGAATAAAAGTGGTACGAGAAGGAATCTGCTGGAGTGCTGTTGAAACAGAACCTTATGTATTTGATTTTTCTGAGGTCCACAACAGAATAAAAGCCGCCGAAAAATATGGAATACAGCAGATTTGGGATTTAATCCATTTTGGATATCCCGATGGGATTTATCCTACCCATCCACATTTCTGTGACCGCTTTGAGGCTTTGTGCGGTGCATTCGCCAGCTTCTATAGCCGGAATTCTTCACAAGAGCTGTTTGTGGTGCCTGTCAATGAGATCAGCTTTCTCTCATGGCATTCAGGAGATGTAAGGGGAACAGTGCCTTTTGCAGTAAATTCAGGCTGGGATATCAAATACCATCTGTGTAAAGCTGCACTGGCAGGTATACGGGTATTAAAAATTATTGATCCTGATTGCAGAATAGTATTGGTCGAACCAATGATTAAAATCCATGCTGTAAATGATTCTGATCATGCTTTCGTTTACGAGCTAAATCAAAACCAATTCCAGGCAATGGATATTATTGCAGGTAGGATGTGCCCTGAATTGGGAGGCTCTGAAGAATACCTCGATATACTTGGGTTCAATTATTATTGGAATAGCCAATGGGAACATGGCGTAGGTTCACTGGACTGGCCGGATCCTGAAGGTAAAAGAACTGCTGTCTCAGAATTACTTACTACAGCCTGGAATCGCTACAAAAAACCTATGTTCCTGTCTGAAACAGGTCATTTTGGAGTGGGAAGATCAGAATGGATTGAAGAGATTTCACTAGAATGTATCGAAGTTATCGACAATGGGATTCCGCTAATAGGCCTTTGTATCTACCCTGTAACCGACAGACCTGACTGGGATGACCTAAGCAGTTACAGCAATTGCGGAATCTGGGATCTGGATCAGCAGAACAATCGTATTCCGGAGTTGTCCTATATTGAAACGATCCGCCAATGTATAAAAGGAATCGATATTGCTATTCAAAATAGTCCTTTAAACCAGGATATAACAAAGACAGACCTTGAAATAGAGACAAAAACAAACTCGAGGATTTCAGAATTTTTTAATGGTTCTGCCTCGTTTGTATTATAGAAATAGAATGCCGTGGCTTCTCGAAAAAAATAGTTATGCTATAGATTTCACTCTGAGTCATAAACAAAATATATTATGAAAAACACAGACGAAATAATAAGCCATACATCAAATAGGAATTATCCCATACCCGATACACCCTGGAAATATTCTCAGGAATGGCACAAGATTTTATTACTTCACTGGAAAGTACCTGTTTCTTTTATAGAGCCTTTATTACCCGACGGACTCGAAGTGGATACCTATAATGGAAACGCATGGATCTCAATGGTTCCGCTTAGCGTAAAAAAACACCACTATAGGGGATTTCCTGTGTTACCCTTCGTATCGAGCTTCCATGAAGTAAATTTAAGGACATATGTAAAAAAAGGCAATACGTCAGGTATCTATATGTTTTCAATAGAAACTGAAAAATTATCTACAGTACTGATGGCGAAATGTACAGATGGATTACCGTACGTAAAATCAATAATAGAGCGAACTCCAAACCGTTATCTGTCAGAAAATAACGACAAGCAATACAGTCTGGATCTAAACTATATCGTAAAAAACACTATTGAACACAAGTCGGGTATTGATTACTGGCTAACAGAAAGGCATGCACTCTACCAGTCGCAAAACGGTATCCTTTATCGCTATGATATCCATCATAAAGAATGGGAATTAAAAGAAGTACAGCTCAATTACAAGTATATCTATTATCAGACAGACGATTTTCAATGGCCTAAGTGCGCCCCTGACAAGGTTCATTACTGTAAAAAAATAAATGTATTAGTCTGGCCCCGGATACAGGAATAGTCTCCTATTAGGATTTTTAGTCCTGATAGGAAGATTCCTTCTGGCTATGCAATTTGTTCCTGAATAACATATAAAGCAATGCTACCATTGTTATCGCTGCAGAAGTATACATAATGAGCGGTATATGCGAAATGACATCCTGATAGTACCATCCTGCACAAAGTGCACCAATCCCTATACCTGCCTCCAGCGCTATATACATTGTAGCCATAGCTTTGCCCCTATGGTCCGCATCACTCATATCTATTGTCCATGCATTTAATGCCGGAGATAATATTCCTGTAGCTACACCATACAGACCTGCTCCTGCCATCAGTCCCATAAAAGTATCAGCATAGGCAACTACGATCAGCGATCCGACTAATAAAACAAGCCCAATCTTAATGACGTGTATACGGCCATACTTATCAGATGCCTTACCCGCGATAAATCGTATTAACAACGAGGTAATAGTAAAAACCATAAAAAAGAGCCCCTTATTGACTATACCCAGATACTCGCTCCAGTCGGGTATCAATGTGAGTATAGCGCCATAAGCGATATACGAAAGAAATGTTACTACAGCAGCAGGCAAAACCTTAACTGCAATAATATCATGCCGTGAAAGTTTAAGTATCGAAAGGCTAAAACGCTGTTTTACCTTTAAAGTCTCTTTCATATTCATCAATATGACAATCGACAGCAATGCAAACAATGAAGAGGTATAGAATAATATATCAATAGAGTAATACAATCTGATCGTACTTCCAATAGCAGGCCCGATGGCCATACCAGTACTAAAACACAGTCCATGAAAACCCAATGCTTCTCCCCAACGCTCACGCGGGATAATATCTGCCACATAGGCTGCGGTGGCAGTTGGCTTAAAACCTGTAGAAAAACCATGCAGCAACCTCAGGAATAAAAAACCAGCCACGGTTCCTAATACCGGGTAAAGAAAACCACAGATAAAACAAACTATTGACCCTGTAGCCATTACAGGTACCCTACCCAACGTATCAGTCAACCTGCCGCTAAACGGACGCGATAATCCAGCAGTCAATGTAAACAATGCTATGATCAACCCCTTATATTCAGCTCCACCCATACTGCTTAAGTACGAAGGTAACTCGGGTATCAGCATATTAAAACTGGCGGAAAAAAGAAGTGAACTCAGGCACACCAAACCGAAATGGATATTATAGACTGGATGTTCTGGCTTGGTCATTTGGGCGAATATTATAATGAGACGCAAAAATAAACATTTTAGTAGTAGCTGGGCTATAAAACCACTGTTGCACAGATTTAATGCATTGCCCTAAATTAAGGGAATAATGTTTTGTAAGAATTTTAGTTTAACATTAACCTTGTCTATACAAATATTAACCTTTTATAGTACTAAACGCTTGACTGCATTTTGTACATTTGGGTAAAACCTAATTTCACAGATCATGAGTAAAAAAGTAGCCGACCAAATAGTAAGTATGCTAGCAGCTGCAGGTGTCAAAAGAATATATGCAGTTACAGGGGATAGCCTTAATGAACTCAATGATGCTGTAAGGCGTGATGGCAGCATTAAGTGGATTCACGTACGCCATGAAGAGGCCGGTGCTTATGCGGCGGCGGCTGAAGGGGAATTGGACGGGCTTGCTTGCTGTGCCGGTAGTTGTGGCCCCGGACATATACACCTGATTAACGGCCTCTATGACGCACACCGTTCCGGAGTACCTATGATTGCTATTGCATCTACTATAAATACCCATGATTTTGGGACTGATTATTTCCAGTCAACAAATACCACACGTCTTTTTGATGACTGTAGTAACTACAATGAGATAGCGACTACACCCGCACAGGTACCCAGAATGTTACAGACAGCAATACAGCATGCGATACACCTAAAAGGAGTCGCCGTGTTCGGGCTTCCGGGTGATGTGTCTGCTATGCCCGCAGTTGAAAGCAGTACCGCTATGCATACTTACAGGCCAGAAGTTATTTCCCGCCCTATAGATGCTGATTTGGCCCATATGGCAGAACTCCTAAACGGACATTCTAAAATATCGGTCTACTGCGGTATAGGTGCAAAAGAGGCACATGATGAAATTATTGCACTGGCCGCCCTGTTAAAGGCTCCTATTGGATATTCATTCCGCGGTAAAATGGGTATGCAATATGACAATCCCTATGAAGTAGGTATGACCGGGCTTCTGGGGCTCCCTTCCGCCTACCATAGCATGCACGAATCAGATGTGGTACTGCTATTGGGTACAGACTTTCCATATACCGCATTTATGCCGGATAAAAATAAAATAATACAGGTAGATGAGCGTCCCGAAAGACTGGGCCGAAGAGCTAAATTGGAATTGGGGCTAGCCGGTAAAATAAAAGATACTGTAACAGCACTTTTACCTTTAATCAAAGATAAAACAGATAGTAGCTTTCTAAAGGCGCAACTCAAATTGTATAGCGAAGTAAAACAGCACCTGAATATATATGTTGAAGATTCCGGTAGCGAAAACAAAATAAGCCCGGAATATGTTGCTGCCAGTATAGATGAACTCGCAGCTGACAATGCTATCTTTACTGTCGACACAGGAATGTGTTGTGTTTGGGGAGCCCGGTATATTAATGCCACAGCAAATAGGACAATGTTAGGATCTTTTAACCATGGCTCTATGGCAAATGCAATGCCTATGGCGATAGGAGCAGCATTAAGCCATCCGGAAAGGCAGGTAATCGCTTTGTGTGGTGATGGCGGCCTCTCAATGATGTTGGGCGACCTGGCTACTATTCAGCAATATAAACTGCCAGTTAAGCTCGTAGTATTTAATAACCGCGCACTTGGTATGGTTAAACTCGAAATGCTCGTACAGGGATTACCTGACAATGAAACTGATATGGTAAACCCAGACTTCGCAATGGTAGCCCAGGCTATGGGCTTCAAAGGAATTAATGTCAGCGATCCGCTGAAAGTACGCGAAGCCATAATAGAAGCCTTTAATACTCCTGGCCCTGTATTACTTAATGTAATGACTAATCCGGAGTCATTGGCTATGCCCCCTAAAATAGAACTACAACAAATCACCGGTTACGCTTCCGCAATGGGTAAAATGATATTGGGTGGAAGAATGGATGAAGTACTGGAAACCGTTAAGGCCAACTATAAACATTTGGGCGAACTCCTTTAAAAACTTAATAAAAACTCTTTATACCGAATTCCTAAACTAATTTTGCAGCAGCAAAATACCACGAATGAAGCAAAACAGAAATACTTTAAATTTCGAAAAGACGACCCTGAAGGAACGCCTTACTGCATTGACAAACCTACCCTCTTTCTTCAAATTGGTATGGCAAAGTAGCCCTAAAAAGACATTGCTGAGTTTTATATTCCGCATACTGCGTTCTGCAATGCCCGTAACATTACTGTATATAGGCAAACTCATAGTCGACCAGGTAATCCTGCTGAACAGCAATCCTGCAGGTTCAGATACAACATACCTCTGGAAACTGATCGCACTCGAATTTACATTGGCTGTTGTTACGGATGCGCTAAACAGGATCATAAATCTGTTTGATGGCCTATTGGGAGACTCTTTTTCGAATTACACCTCTATAAAAATAATGCGGCACGCTGCTACTCTGGATTTGGAGCAATCAGAAGACTCCGAATATTACGATAAGCTGGAACGGGCGCGCCAGCAAACCATTGGGCGTACCATGCTGCTATCTCAGGTAATGGGACAGATACAGGACCTTATCTCTATAGCATTTCTGGTAACCGGACTATTTGCGTTTAACCCCTGGCTCGTCCTGATCCTGGTGTTGGCCATACTTCCTGCGTTTCTTGGAGAATCGCATTTCAACAGCCAAAATTATTCGCTGACGAGAAGCCAGACCCCGGAGCGCCGCGAACTTGACTATCTGCGCTATCTGGGTGCGAGCGATGAGTCTGCCAAAGAAGTAAAAATATTCAACCTTGGCGATTTTATAGTAGGGCGCTTTAAAACCCTGTCGGACAAATTCTATAAGGACAACAGCAAACTGGCAGTACGAAGATCCGTATGGGGAACCTTCTTCTCTATATTAGGAACCATAGGCTACTATTCTGCCTACGTTTTCATTATTATCCGCACCATAAATGGAAACCTGTCTGTAGGTGACCTGACCTTTCTGGCAGGCTCATTTAGGCAACTGCGTACATTAACAGAAGGCATACTTACACGATTTACCGTAATCTCACAAGGCGCTATCTACCTGAATGATTTTATAGATTTTTTCAACATCCGGCCCGCTATTAAAGTTACGGCAAACCCAATCCCCTTCCCCAATCCTATAGTTCATGGCTTTACTTTTGAAAATGTGGGTTTTCGATATAGGCATTCGGAATCCTGGGCCAACCGCCACCTTAATTTTACACTGCATCCTGGTGAGACACTTGCATTGGTAGGCGAAAATGGCGCCGGAAAAACAACATTGGTCAAATTATTGGCGCGCTTGTACGAACCAACAGAAGGTCGGATTTTATTGGACGGCATTGATCTAAGGGAATATGATCCCGCGCAACTACGTCTTAATATAGGTGTTATCTTTCAGGATTACCTGCGCTACCAAATGACTTTTTCTAACAATATAGCCGTTGGTAACATACAGCAACTCCACAATCAAGAACTGATAAAAAATGCTGCAGTAGGAAGCACGGCCGATATTCTTGCCGATAAATTACCGCATAAATATGAGCAGGCATTAGGTAAGAGGTTCAATAACGGTGTAGAACTATCCGGAGGAGAATGGCAGAAAGTCGCACTCGCCCGTATCTATATGAAGGAATCTCAGGTACTGATCCTTGATGAGCCGACAGCAGCACTGGATGCGAGGGCCGAATATGAGGTGTTCCAACGCTTCGCCCAAATGACACAGGGTAAATCTGCCGTATTGATTTCCCACCGCTTCTCTACAGCACGTTTAGCCGATAGGATCCTGGTACTTGAAAAAGGACAGGTACTTGAAATGGGCACCCATGAAGAACTTCTAAACCTAAAAGGAAGGTATGCCGAACTATTCCATCTTCAGGCCCGGGGTTACCAATAACAGGATAGCAGGACAACAAAGCATATCCCCCTAAGTCCTCTAACACAATACTAGTAAAATTCAGCATAAAAAATGAGATAACTATTTTAGCTGTTAATTCCCGCCTGATGCTTTAATAAAACTTATAAAAGACCAAAGCAATTCATAAAAATCAACAACTCATAGCTCTTTTGTTATTTTTATTTATTCTAAATAAATAACTTTGCCGCCAAACAAATTATCTATTATGATTAAATCTTACATAGCAGCGGCTTGCCTTATCTCAAGTAGCTTTATACAGGCGCAGGTTTTTCAGCAAAGCACACAAAGTTTTGAAGGAGTTTTTTATGGTGACTGTGCCGTATCCGATCTGAATGCGGATGGACAGCTCGATTTTATGATTTCAGGTGCCAAACCAGGATATACCGGATATTCCGGTGTCTTTTACAACAATAATGCACAGTTTGCTACAACGGCTATTCCAGACCTTAGCCCAATCATGTATTCTGCAATCGCAATTGACGATATCAATGGCGATACACGTAAAGACTTTGTGGTTACGGGAACCCGTACTGATATTACACCAGTACAGACTGTCTTCGAGATCTATACACAAAATACAGATGGAACATTTACTAAAAATGCGAACTCAGGAATTGCAGGTGCAAATTTCGGATCTGTACAATTAGCCGATTTTAACGATGATGGAAGAAAAGACATCTTCGTAAACGGAATGGCAAATACCAAAATATCAAAAATATACCTTCAACAGCAAAATGGGTCTTTCCTTGAAACAGATTCAGGACTTATGGGTACGCAGTGGAGTGACACACAATCCGTTGACGTTAATAACGACGGGAGTCCGGATCTTTTGATTACAGGGTTCAACTCAGAAAATATTCCTGTAACTAAACTTTATACCAATTCCGGAATAGGCGAATTTACAGAACTTGGAACCAATATACCTGGCCTTTACTTCTCTTCTATAGATACAGCCGACATTAACAATGATGGAAATATTGACCTGCTGGTATCAGGCTTAGACGCTACAGCCACTTACCGTATGCAGATTTACTTAAATGACGGCAGTGGGGTTTTCTCATCAGTTCCAGATAACTTTACAGGTACTGCACTAGGAAGCTCTAAATTTGTCGATTACAATAAAGACGGTTTTATAGATGTCTTTTCTATAGGTGCGACAGCTGATGACGAAACGAAAGTACAGTTCTATAAGAACAATGGTGATATGACTTTTACATTTGATGCAGAAAGCAGCAACCAAATTACAGGCCTGACTACAGCAAAAGCAGAATGGTTTGACATCGATGCCGATGGTGATAAGGATCTGATCACTATAGGTTTTGATGGCGAGCTTGCACACACTTATATCTATAGCAATAACTTTGTCCCTACAGGTCCTTGTGCAGAACCGGGACAAGAGCCGGGAGATACAGGCTGTGTCATATTTACATACAAAGGGGTACAAACTTACCTTACCACTGTAAGGGGATCAGATGGAAAGATTTGGTTACAGCAAAACTTGGGAAGTATCAATGTTGCATCGGCTGTTGCAGATCTAACGAGTTATGGTGATTTGTTCCAATGGGGCAGATGGGATGATGGACACCAAAGCAGGACTTCTTTAATTAATGGAATTCCTACTCCAAACAATCCAACAGGACTAAATCAAGGCTCTGCATATTATCTTACAGGTTCAACCTCATGGTGGTCAGCCAATGCACTTACCGATACCTGGGAAGCAGCAACTCCCGCCGATGCAACAGCTACTAATGGCTGTGACCCTTGTAAAGCTCTAGGCGAAGGATGGAAACTCCCAACCCAGGAAGACTGGACAGCAATAGTAGCATCAGAACAAATTGCCAATCCCGCTACTGCCTTTTCAAGCGTATTAAAATTACCTGGTAATGGATACAGAAGTTCAACTACCGGCTCATTCACATTTGTTGGAACAAGAGGATATTATTGGAGTTCTACCAGCGGATCAGCAGGAGCAAAATACCTATATATAGGAACTACATTAGCTAATCCTGCCTCAGGAGCATCCAGAGGGCAAGGAGCCGCAATTCGATGCCTGAAAAATGAATCTGTGCTTGGAATTAACAATCCGGCTACAACCAGGTTTTCCCTATATCCTAACCCAACTTCCAACGTCTTTAATATACAAACAGAATTGGGAGTAGAAAACATAACTTTATATAACCAATTGGGACAATTGATAACCAGCCAGGTTAAACCTCAGGTTAACTTATCCAATGCCGCATCAGGTATCTATGTGGTTCGTATTACGTTTGATAACGGACAAACAGCTGTTCAAAAAATAATAAAGAAATAACCCTTTCTTATTTCAATTAATTCAAACCATCAAGGCTGCTTCCCCCAAGCAGCCTTGTTTTATTATAGCTACTTTTTAAAACGGGTTTACTCTTCCTCTACTTCCTTTTCCAATAATGCAATCTCTGTTTTTTCCTTTTTGATATTCTGCCTCAGAAATGCAAACAGGCTCATGTATACATTTGCAATCCATACAAGCGCAAAACCACCAATAATACATCCCCTCCAGTCCGCCATCAATAAGTGATAGTCAGTAAGGAAAAGAAATAATGCGGTAACATAATGGCTAAAGCAATATTCGCACGTAAACAGGTAGAAGAATTTTCTCTCTAATATCGACCGGCCATCCTTGCATCGGCCTACACAGTATTCCCGTGGTTCGCGAAACACCTCTTCATGGGTAACCGTCCAGGCAATACATGCTATAGGTAAAGCCAGCACAAAAAGCCAAAGTATTTGTAAATCTATTTCCATAAATTAAAAGTACAAAATTTATCATGTAACTGCAAGCGCCATTTCAACACAAAGGATAAAGCGTAACAGGACAGTCCGTAAATACCTCCCTAAACCGGTCTAACCCTTAAATCTTAAAACATAATCACCAATAACTGTAACCGATTCAGTGTTATATAAAATACATTTGTTAGAAACAAACACTTAATTATCATCACATTACTAATTTAAAAACATTGTCATGGAAACGAAACAGAATACAACAGGTGATTTATCAGATAAAAAATTCCATTCCAAATTAGATAGTTCCGGTACAGACCCGAACCGTTACGGAGATTACTATTCGGTAGAAGAAGCAGAACAACTCAGCGCCAAAAATAACCCGGAAAAAACCAAAAGCCTTATCCCAGGAATAGATGCTAACGTTAGTACTGTAGAACGTATCGTAATGATCGCTGCAGGAAGTTACTTGTTGTACAAAGCACTATCCGGCAAACATAAAAGCATCACCCAAGGTATTGCAGGAGGAACTATGCTGGCAAGAGGTATCAGTGGATATTGTCCAGCGTATAATCTCATTAATAATAGCGATAAACTTAAAAGCTCAAATGTCAACATCCGTACAAGTATAACTATTGACAGACCCGTAAGCGAAGTATATGACTTCTGGAGAAACCTAGAAAACATGCCTAAGTTTATGAAACATATAGCTAGCGTAAAAGAAATCAATAAAACGACTTCTGAATGGAAAGCCAGCGGTCCCGCAGGTATCGGAAGCATTTCGTGGAAGGCTAATATTCTAATGGACGAAAGAGGCAAACAGCTTAGCTGGCACTCTCTTCCCGAATCTACCATAGACAATGCGGGTAAAGTATTGTTCAACAACAATGGAAATAATGGTACCGATCTGGATATTACAATCTCATATCATGCCCCACTGGGAGTAGCTGGTGAAGCTGCTGCCAAATTCCTAAACCCATATTTTGAAAAAATGGTACTTGCTGATATTGAAAGCCTAAAAGCCTATCTGGAAACAGGGGAGCAAACCCAAAATGGGTACCAACAACCTGCGATTGCTTAACCAACCGCAACTAACCTTTAATATTGCTATCATGGATACAACACACAACTCTAGCTATAGCGGTCGTGAAGACCAGCCTCGCGACATCAATCCAGACGAAACGGATACGAAACATCCGGCAAAAACCTATACGGCCAAAGACAAAGTGCCAATTAAGGAAAGTGAACTGGGTCGCGACCAAGGTCAAACGCCAGCCGACGAACATATAGAAGGCAGCATCTCCCAGATTGATCAGGGCACTGTAGAATTGCAACGGCAGAATCAACAGCAAAATGAGCAAAAGCACATGGGTGAGGATTACGAGGCAGAAAAAAACAGCGATGGCACTTACAAGGAAATCAATGATAATGATGTCCGTGACCAACAGGACAGCTCCAAAGACTGGGATGCAGAAAACAGCAGGACTGGACGCAATAAGTAACAATATAAAAAAATTGTAATTGCGGGACTATTTGCAATTGCCACACATCAAAACAGACACCGGATATACCCTTTATAACCGGTGTCTTTTTTTTGTCCAATCACGACCCCTTACCTATTTTTACAATATACTTTCTTACATTTACCCTATCAGATATTGCATTCTTTAAAACTTATTACGCTATTATTAATGAAAACTATCCCACAGCTGAGAACTGTCAACGTAACCCGCTATATCACACCACTTAGGGAAGGAGGATCACTCCCGGCCTTGGCTGAAGCCGATGACGACTTTAAATATGTACTGAAATTTAAAGGTGCCGGCCACGGAGTCAAAGCCTTGATAGCTGAACTTATTGGTGGCGAAATAACACGTGCACTCGGAT
>Ga0247810_10001805_pt1 | contig 12736 bp, 9 predicted proteins | sample UWRJL119311C1_FD_179918 | JGI IMG/M metagenome (GOLD analysis project Ga0247810, IMG submission 179918) | Plant litter microbial communities from Arlington Agricultural Research Station in Wisconsin, United States - UWRJ-L119-311C-1 | ecosystem: Environmental > Terrestrial > Plant litter >...
AAAGGAATATTTGAAGGAACAGTGCGAAATGTGTCATCAGGCGAAACTATAAGTATTACCGAAGGTACTTTTAATCTTCCGTATGATGAGATCGTGAATCCTTAATCATTTAATTGGAAAGATTCACCGTTCATAGTAAGGGCAATTCTGGCACTTTTTATAAATTCTATTAATTCATATTGCTTTAATTCGACAGTTAGAGTATTAATTTCGTCTTCCTGTCCCGTGACTTCAAATATGGTGTAATCCTTTTCGATTGTTATATATCGGGCGTTGTATTTTCGAAGCAACAAATCTGTATTTTCAGGGTTCAATACACTAGCAGTTTTCACCTTAAATAATGCCATTTGCTTCCAGACGATTGCTTCGTTTGTACTGTAATAACACTGAAAAACCTCAATAACTTTTTCGATTTGAAGCGCTACATTCCTTACGATTTCGAAAGTCTCTTTTAGAACAAGGGTAAAACGATACATTTTATCCATTTCACAGGTAGAAATATTAAGGCCTTCCAGAGTTATTTTTCGTCGGGAAAGGATTACGATGATTTTATGCAGTACTACCATTTGATCTTCTGTGTAAACGGTTAAGGTGTATTCTTTTTTCATTTGAAATCTAGTTATTATTGGAGTTTATTTGTTTGATATTTTAATGCCTGAGTTTACCGGAAATAAAAAAGCCTTTCTCATTTTGACTGAGAAAGGCTTTTTATTAGTACACAATAGAATCCTGTCCCGTCATAAAAGACGAATAATAATTGTGCTAATAATAATTGCGCTGCTAGTATTTTGTACTGAATTTTTCATGTTTATTTTAAATAAAAAAAACCTCCCAAAGAGGGAGGTTTTAAATGTATCTGTGTACCTATTTATATAACATCCCTGATCATTATCGAATGATAATAATGCTGCTAATAATAGAGATGTTAATTAAGTTTGTCATTTTCCTTATTGATGAGCGACAAATGTATTGATTTTTATTAAACAGTTTACTCTGAAAGAAAAAAAAGTTTAGTTCGAGACAAAAATTAGAATGCCTGTGCAAAACTAATGGTCAGGCGCGTACCGTTTTCTTTAACATAATTCATATTATTAGACTGCCATTGCGAAATAACAGAATAATAATCTTTATTGAATAAGTTTTCGACTCCCAAACGAATGGTACTTTTTTCCTTGAAAGTATAGCTCGAAGAAAGATTAAAAGCCGTGAAAGATTTTACAGGCCCTGTTCCGTAAGTGTAGGCACCATTAACAGGTTCAAACTTATCCCTGCCTGATGTATTGATCATTTGAAGAAAAACCGACCAGTTTTCTAAAGGTCTAAAAACGGTATAAGCGGTTAGTTTTGGCGGATTGATTCGGTCCCCTCCTAAATATATTTTTTTGTCTGCAAGTTCACGTTTTCCTTCTGTAAAGGAATAATTTGCTCCAATATCAATTTTAGAATGAAGACGGTATTTTGCTGCTACTTCAAAACCATAAATCTTTTCAGGTGAACGAGAAATCTGCGGATTGCCATCAACATAAACATAAGAAGCGCCTAATTTGGATGTGCTGTAATATACAGCGCCTTCATAAGAAAATTTATCCAAAGCTCCTGAGAATCCAAATTCGTAATTATTGGCCGTAACTGCTTTTATCGAAGTATTGTTTACGGTGTTTTCTTTGGCAGCGCGTAGTACCAAACCTAAATCGGCAACGCTAAAACTCTGGGAGAAACTGACAAAAGGTTTAAATAAAGCCCATTTTGTATAACGCAGTCCGGCATTGAACATGAAGGCATTAAAATCAAGAGCTCCGCCATTTACAGCAGTTCCGCCGCCAACATAAGTTCCGTTTACATAATTACGAATACCAATAGTGGTATAATCCGGCACATCGATATTTACATTTTCAAGTCTTAAACCTGTTTTTAAAACCAGATTGGGACCAAACATGTTTTTAAGCTGAAAATATGGTGCTAAATTCGTCATATTCATTTCAGGAATGACCAATCTGCCATCTGTAAGATGCGTATCGGTTATATCCGAAAGTATATCCAATCCGTAGGTTATATTACCAGTTATAAGAGGACTGAACTCGTATGGCGTGTTTAAATTCAAACGAAAGCCAAGCTTTTTGCTTTGTGTAGCCGGTTGTCCGTTATTTTCAAAAAAATCACTGTAGTTAACCAACGTGAGATAGTCCTGAAAGTAAAGTGTGGCATTAATATCTGTATTCCCAATTATATTTTCTCCGTTATAACTTAAACTTGCGTTATGGTTATAAGGCGTTCCTTCAGGATCTCCGGGGCGTTGTCCTTTTACTCCAGTAGTTGGCGAATCAAAATTACCGTAAACTCCTGCTTTTGCTATGTAATCAGTATGTTGCGTACTATTAAAATAATTGTACATTAACTCTATGCGGTTATTGGTATTGATATCGTAACCAATTTTTGCAAAAGCATTCCAGTTTTTTAGGTCATTCATTCCGTATTCGGGAGAAAGAACACGTCCTTTAGCGTCTCGATATAATCCCGTTTCTTCATAACGTCCGCTGACCACATAATCGATCTTGTTTACTTTTCCAGAAAATAGCTGAGAGACAAAGAAACCGGCTGTCCCTTTAGGTTTTACAAGAGAGAAATTAGTTCCTGCCTCAGTAGATCCGCTTATGGTTTTGTCGACATTTGCCTTTTTTGTAATATAATTAATCAAACCGCCATCTGCACCATTACCATAAATTGCAGTTGCTCCCTTAATTACTTCTACACGGTCTAAAACAGTAGGATCCAGAGATCGCATATCTTTGGCACCATCTCTAAGCGGTGTAGATTGCGGAATTCCGTCAATCATGACCAATACACGTCGGCCTCTTAAAGTCTGACCTAAATTTTGAGTTCTGTTAGTCGAAAAACCAAGACCGGGTACAGATGCGCCCAGGATGTCGCTAAGATTAGAACTTATATTGAGTTGTTGCTGTATTTGTTTTTTTGATAAAATAGTAACCGATGAAGGCACTTCGTTTAAGATTTCCGGTTGTCTGGATGCAGAAACTACAATTTCTTTCAATTCGTTATCAGTTCCCGAATTATCCGGTACAATACTGTCCTGACTTTTGATATTTTTATCTTTTGCAGTATTTGTATTCGTTTTGGAAATTTCCTGTGCAGAAAGAGAATTTAGTATGAAGAATATGAAAAGTAGTGGAGATATTTTTATCATTTCTTATTTAGATTAATTTTAAATAATGGCAAATATAGAAAATGTAAAAGGAAACAAACCCAAAGAATTATCATTTTTTATGGTCGAAAAGTTCAATTAAATCTGATGTTGTTGATAGTTAACAAGATACAAACATGGAGTTTGCTTTTTTGAAACATCCATATTAAATAGAAACAGGAAAAAGCAATTATTACCTTGTTAATAAATGGTCTTGTAGTACTGGTGATAATTTTTGATAAAAGTGAAGAATCAAAAAACAACTATGAGGTGATTTTTATAGATTTGTAAAATCTATATATTCGCCAAAAAATCATTGGGGAAACAATTATAAAATCTAAAGACAATGAAATTAGTTACTTCAACATTTTTATTTTTCATATTTATTTGTTCTACTTCGTATGGGCAATTGAGCTCAGATCAAATATTTGAAAGCTTTAAACAAGGAGAACGCACCAACTGTTCATCAATTGCTTTTATTAAGGCTTCGCTGAATGTTTATGGATTAGACAATCTTTTTGTAACTGAAAAATTAAACGATAATTTACAAAAGATAACGCTAAAAAATGATGCATCATTTGAGCTGAATAATCAGGAAATCAATAAAGCTAAAATATCTGCAGGTTTTATATACATCAAAGACAATTGCGAGAGCGAAAAAATAACAGACTATGCCGTATTAACTTATGCCGTAATGGCAAAATACAAGCAGATTATTGACAAGGAAGCTACATTTGACAAAGCATTGGAAGATTTAGAAGATGGGGCAGTATACACGCCAACAATCTATAAATACTTAGGATTTAAACTAGGAAAACAAATACAAAAATTAAAGCGACAATCAGGTAGTGAATTTTGCGGTGTAGTAGCGTGGTCAAAGGCGCATGCAGTTTTTGTTTGCGAGGAATTTATGGACTATTATGGTAACAAAAAAAGTATCTGGATTAAATATCCGGGACGTTTTAGAATAATAAAGACGTAAAAATTAACAGTAATAGCGGTAAAATTTTAGCATCTCACAAAAAATAATTAAATAGTTAGAATAGAGATCGATATAGTAAGAAATTACGACCATTAAATAAAAAAAGGAATTAATAAAGTTGTATTTTAAGTTAATTTATATATTTTTGTTTTTATCAACAACCAATTACATTTATACAATGAAGAGAAAAATTACTTTATTATTATGCGTACTTTTCTTCTTGACAACCGGTGCAATTTCTGCACAGGCAAAAAACGCCCCAAGAAGTATTATTAGCACAACAGCCTTAATCCGTAAATACCATGATCAGAAAGAACTAAGCGGTATGCAAAAAGGAGAACTTCTGGAACTATACATCGAACGTATTAAAGTTTTAGTAAAAACTCTGCCTTACATCGCTTTGGTTACTAAACCAGGTGTTACTATGGCCGACTTAGGAATTCCGGATGATGGAGTTCACAAGAAAATATTAGAGAACCAGGCACTTGGTACTACAACTTTCTTAGATACTACAGTAGAGTTTCAAAGAAAAATGATGCCATACTCAGACAAAGGAAATCTTGTTGCGGCAATCTTATTTTACGAAAACACATTAAAATCTTTACACGAGTTCAATGAATTGAACGAAATGTAATTTATAATTTTAAAGCAAAAAAAGTCTATACTGAAAAGTATAGACTTTTTTTTTGCCTTAAAGTGAGTTTCTTCATTTGCCACATTTATGTATAACCTTTTTAATGCTGGCACTTTCTCGTTTTTAATATAAGATCATTTTCTTCTTCACTTAATACACTTTTCTAATAGATTCTTTGGATTATTAACCGCTAGAAATAAATTGCTAAAACAAGCCAATTATCGTCATTAATTTTGTCGTAATGCTTTTTCTCGCATTAATAATACATTTTAAAAACACGTAAAATTTCTATTTTCATTTTATCTATTTTAGAAAAATTCCTACACGCTATAAAAAAGAGTAAAACCGTTTAACTGTTTTGTTTTTAGTGTTTTAAAATTTCGACTTGATTTAATTAACATTTTTTTTTCAAAAAATTCGGTTAAAATTTTGGAACTAATAATTTTAATTTACCTTTGTTCTATCAATTTAGTAGAACTTATAATAAAATAAGGCTTTAACAGTAATTTGCGTAATTATTTTTAGAAATATCAGAGCTTAATTTTTTGCATTAAAATCTTATAAGTCTAGCACAAATAATAGTAATCAAAAAAAATAAAAATGAAAAGACGAATGCATAGCTGAAAAAAAAAGACCATTTCTGTTGCAGCAGAAATGGTGAAGCTTAAAGAAATTGTACATCTCTATAAGGAAGTAGGAGTGAAGTAAATCTTCCAGCGCTCGCCTTATTTATTAAACTAAAACAAAGTAATGAAAAAAAAATTAAATAGATATGCATTTGTATGCATTTTGTTGATTTCCATAGGGATTAAAGCTCAAGAAACCAAGCCATTAATTCAATCTAAGCTTGAAGGAATAGTAGTGGATGCTGTTACAAAAGAACCGGTAATTGGTGCTTCTATCAACATAAAAGGTACTACACACGGTGCTGTAACAGATTTTGATGGGAAATTTTATTTCCAGACAGGTCAAAAATTTCCTTATACACTTGTAGTAAGTTATATGGGGTATAAAAGAACAGAAGTAGTAGTTACTTCAAATCCTGTTACGGTTAGTATTACTCAGGAACAGAATGCATTGTCAGAAGTAGTCGTGACAGCGCTTGGTATTACTAAGGAAAAAAAATCTTTAGGATATACTACCCAGTCTGTAAAAGGTAAGGATTTGGAAACTACAAAGGAAACCAATTTTCTAAACGGTCTTAGCGGAAAATTAGCAGGAGTTCGTATCACGAATTCGCAGGGAGATATGGGATCTTCACGTATCGTTATTCGTGGTGAAACCTCTATCGCCGGAAACAACCAGCCGCTATTTGTGGTAGACGGAATTCCGGTAGACAACTCGCAGTTAGGAAGCGTAGGCGGGGCTACACGTGATTTCAAAAATGCAATTGCCGATTTGAATCCACAGGATATTGAATCAATAAATGTACTAAAGGGGCCTAATGCTGCCGCGCTGTACGGATCGCGTGCTGCACATGGAGTTGTTCTTATTACTACAAAATCAGGAAAAGGTCAGCAAGGATTAGGTGTAACCGTTAATACTGGTATAACTATTACCGAAGTTTCGCTGTTACCTACTTATCAAAATACATTTGGACAAGGTTCAAACGGAAAATTCAGCTATGTTGATGGTAAAGGTGGTGGTATTAATGATCAAACGGATGAAAGCTGGGGTCCTAAAATGGACGGACGTCTTATTCCTCAATTTAATTCAAATGGTGTAGCAGTACCTTTTGTGGCTCATCCAAATAATGTAAAAGACTATTTTAATACTGGTCTTACTTATGATAATAGTATTTCTGTAGCAAAATCAGATGAAAAATCAGATTTCCGTTTGGGAGTAAACAATCAAAAACAAATAGGGACAGTTCCTAATAGTGAAGTTACCAAAACAAACTTTAGTGTAAATGCCAATTACAAATTGTCAGACAGGGTTAAGGTAGGTGTAACCGGAAATTATATTGTTACAGATGCTCCAACATTACCTGGAGGACCATCAGGTAATCGTGCAGCGGGTGTGATGCTTCAGTTTACGTGGTTTGGACGCCAGGTTGATATGAATGCACTTAGAAATAACAGAGACACGAACTGGAACAACAGTTATTACAGCAATCCGTATTGGACCGCTTATTACAATACCACAAGTCAGCAGCGTAACCGCTTAATAGGAGATATCCATTTGGATGTAAAACTTACAGACGACCTTAATTTTAGATTCCGTACTTCTGTTGACAATTATAACGACCGCAGAAAATACACGATAAAATATGGTACAAATGGAACTCCTTTTGGATCGTATGCTGAAGATGCTTATACGGTAAACGAACAAAATACAGAGGGAATTTTTACGTATACTAAAAAAATAAACGATGATTTTACTGTAGATGCTCTTGCCGGATTCAATATTCGCAACCATAGCGACGCAAACAATTATCAAAAAGCACCGCGTTTGGCTGTGCCGGATTTATATACATTGACGAATTCAAGAGATCCCTTAACTTCATCAAATACATTATCAAGATTAAGAGTTTATAGTGCTTATGCTTCAGCGCAGTTTGGTTATAAAAATTATGCTTATTTAAACGTTACGGCCCGTAATGACTGGTCATCGACATTACCAAGCAGTAACCGCTCTTATTTTTATCCTTCTTTTAATGGTAGTTTGATTTTATCCGAAGTCTTTAATCTAAAAGGTAACACCCTTGATTTTTTAAAGCTTCGTGGTGGATGGTCTGAAGTGGGTAACGATGCAGATCCGTATCAATTGAATACAGTTTACGATTTTCAAACGGCATTCGACGGAAATCCAATTCAGACTTCGTCTAAGAGAAAACTTAATGAGAATTTGAAACCGGAAACAACCCGTTCTACCGAAGTTGGTTTAGAAGCTACTTTCTTTAAAAACAGACTTCATTTTGATGTTGCTTATTATAATACGAATAGTTTCGACCAGATTCTGGAAATCAAAACAACTGCGGGAAGTGGTTATACATCGCAATTGATTAACGCAGGTAAAGTAAATAATAGAGGTATCGAAATTCAATTGGATGGAACTCCTGTGCAAACTGAAAATTTCAAGTGGAATATTGCCGGAAATTATTCGAAGAATACAAGTAAAGTAGATATTCTTGATTATGAGAAACAGATCCAAAATTATACAATTGGTTCTTCAGGTGGTGTTGATGTTTTGGCTTCTGTAGGACAAGCTTATGGAGCTCTTTACGGAATAGCTTATGAGCGTGATGCTAATGGGAATATCGTAGTAGGTTCTAATGGATTGCCACAAGCTGCAACGGATAAAAAAGTATTAGGACATTATACTCCGGATTATATAGCAGGTATTACAAATACATTAACCTATAAAAATCTAGAACTTTCGTTTCTTGTTGATGCCAGTGTAGGTGGAGAGCTTTTTTCAGGAACGAACAGAGTAGGTAATTATACAGGTGTACTGGCTCAGACTCTTCCGGGTCGTGATGCAGCAAATGGCGGATTAAATTATTACGTAACGACCGGCAGTGACGGAAAAGATGTGAAAAATTTGGTATCAGGAGGAAATGCCCCGGCTGGATTACCAGTATATGATGATGGAATGATCTTTAAAGGAGTATATGCAAACGGAACTCCAAATACTACCGTTCTTAGTGCGCAGGAATATTACAAAGCGTCATACAATATTAGTGAAGCGTATATCTACAGTTCTACTTTTGTAAAAATGAGAGAAATTAAGTTGACTTATAATGTAAACAAAAGCTTAGTAAGAAAACTGGGATTGCAGTCAGCAAGTATTACTGCAGCAGGTCGTAACTTGTTTTTTATCTACAAAGAGGTACCTAATATTGATCCTGAAACGGCTTACAATACCGGAAATGCACAAGGATTAGAACAGTATTCCTTGCCTTCTACGAGAAATTTCAGCCTTAATGTTAATCTTAAATTTTAAAAACACACACTCATGCTAAAAAAAATAGCCTATATAACGCTTTTTGCATTGACATTTAGTTCTTGCAGCGATACATTGGATGATATAAATAAAAATCCAAATGCCACCGAAACTCCATTGGCGCCTTACCTGTTGACAGGATCACTAAAGCAGGGTGCGGATTTATATTGGGGTTCAACAAATAACTTTGACTCCTCATTATTATTTGTTCAGCATTGGGCAAAAATCCAATATACAGAACCGGACACGTTTAATTTATCAAACAGTTCTTTTGTAACTTTATGGAATACCGGGTACTCAACTTTGATTACGGATTTAAATACTATTATTAATTTCCCGGAGGCTCAGGCAAATTCTAATTATAAAGGAATTGCACTTGCTTTGCGTTCATGGACTTTTTTATTGTTGACAGATGCTTACGGAAGTGTTCCTTATAAAGAAGCAGGCCTTAAAGTCAATCCGGCGTATAATACTCAAAAAGAAATATATACAGGATTATTGGAAGATTTGAAACAAGCTCAGTCTTTGTTAGGTACAGCAAACGGAGCTGTAACTGGTGATTTGTCTTATAAAGGAGATATTACAAAATGGAAAAAACTGGTAAATTCGCTTCGTTTGCGTATCGCGTTGAGAATTTCAGACAGAGAGCCTGCATTGGCTAAACAAACTGCTATTGAGGCAACAACAGATGCCGGAGGGTTAATAAGCAGTACCAATGATATTTTTAAGTTTACTTACATCAGTTCACCACAGCAAAATCCGGCTTCGGCCTGGTTCGAAACACGTGATGATTACCGTATTTCGAAAACAATGGTCGATAAGTTATATGAGTTATCAGATCCGCGTTTGCCTGTTTACGCTCAATTACCAACAGATCCAAGCGTGGGTAAATATGTTGGAGGTGGAAACGGGTTATCAACTACTGCAGCCAATGCGCAGGGGCTTGCTAAAACATCAAGGCCAGGTACTTACTTCCTGACTTCTCAATCGCCTGCTGTATTTGCTTCTTATTCAGAAACATTGTTTAATGTTGCAGAAGCAGTTGCACGTGGTTATATTGCCGGAGATGCAGAAGCGTTGTATAAAAGTGCTATTACAGCATCATTCAACCAATTTGGTATTACAGATGCGACCATTATTGCTAATTATCTTAATCAGACAACTGTAAAATACGATGCGACTAACTATGCCAAATCGATAGGTACTCAAAAATGGATTGCGTTTTACGGGCAAGGTCTTGATGCTTTTGCAGAGTGGAGAAGACTTGACTATCCCGTTTTGGTTGCTGGTCCAAATTCGCTTTTGGAAGGAAAAATTCCTTCACGTTTCTTTTATCCAGGTACAGAGCAATCGCTAAATGGAACTAGTTATAAAGCCGCAGTAGAGGCGCAGGGAAAAGATGTGCTAACTACGAAACTATGGTTTGATGTGAAATAAGCCAAGTCCTGAAAGAATATAAAGTTGATGCTTAAAAATACAGATCAGAAATGATTTTGAAAATTAATGAGTCAGCCTTTTAAAAACAAAAACCTCCAAAAATTTTGGAGGTTTTTTTGTAAAAAAGCATTTTCTATTTCCTTACGATTTTAAAAATTCTAAAATGTCTTTATTAATAGTATCTGCTTCTGTTGTTGGCATACCATGAGGGAATCCCGGATATGATATTAGTTTTCCGTTTTTTAATAATTTTGCAGCTTTAGGTGCTTGATTATAAGGTACAATTTGGTCATCTTCTCCGTGCAAAACAAGAACAGGAATATCTAAACTCTTCAAATCTTCTGTAAAATCCGATTCCGAGAACGCTTTTATTCCTTCATAATGAGCCAGTACAGAACCCATCATTCCCTGACGCCACCAGTTGTGTTTAATTCCTTCCTGAACAGTTTTTCCTTCGCGATTCCATCCGTAAAAGGCGATTGGAAAATCATAAAAATATTGAGCTCTGCTAAATCCCGTACCTTTTCTTATTTCATCAAAAACAGACAATGGAACACCATCAGGATTTGCTTCATTTTTTATCATTATTGGCGTTACGGCACTAATGATGATCGCTTTTGCAACTCGGGCTTTTCCGTATTTTGCGGCGTAGCGTATTACTTCTCCGCCACCTGTAGAATGCCCAATATGAATCGCATCTTTTAAATCCAAAGCTTCAGTCAATTCAGCTGCATCTGACGCATAGGTTTCCATATTGTTACCTTCTGAACTCTGACCGGAACGTCCATGTCCGCGTCTGTCATGTGCAATAACACGATATCCCTGTTGAAGGAAAAACATCATTTGTGCATCCCAATCATCAGCTGATAAAGGCCATCCGTGATGAAAAACAATAGGTTGTCCTGTTCCCCAATCTTTGTAATAAATTTCTGTTCCGTCTTTAACTGTAATTGTACTCATCTTATTTTGGTTTTAGATTAATATATTTTAATTCAATCTAAGTTTTTGATCTTTTTATTTGACTTAGATTTCTTTTACAAATTTATATAGGATGAGAAGACCTATTCGTTAATCTAGATTAAGTAATGAAGTTCTCAAAATTAAATTACAACTAATGACGTAAAAAGTGATTGTTTTCTTGTCTTTCAAATTTAATTATATTTTTTGTAATTATCTGTAAATTATGTAATTACAAGTTTATTTAAATGTAAAATATTTTTTTGAGCATTCTGTTATATTTATAAACTAAGAGTAACCCTGAAAAATGAATTCATGTTAAATCAAAAAAACAACTGTTTTCATATCAGTTACTTTACCTAATTAAACCGAACGCTATGACTACGATAGAGACAAGTAATTTTAGCAGGCTTATCGGAATTTGGATAACCAAAGGGACAATAGTAACCCATACTAATGATCTGGAATTACTAGGTATTGATACCTACGAATATATTTTAAACGAAAATTATATCCTGCACAAAGCTGATGTAATGATGGGTGATGAAAGAACTCAGACTTTTGAAATTTTTTCTTTGACCAATTCTAAAGAAAGAGCAAAAATGCAATATTATAATTCGAAAGGCGAAAGCGGGTCTATGACGAGTTATCTGGTCAAAAATGTCTTTAAAATTAAAAGCAGCACCATGAAATTTGAAGGTAAATTTAATGATGAAAATACAGAACTAATAGGGAAGTGGTTTTTGAAGGAGAGCGATAAATGGATCAATTTTATAGATCTTAAACTTAAAAAGCAAAAAGAGTCGATTTGAAAATTATTCAATAATAGTTATGTTTTGCTTTCAATCTAAAGTTTTTCTCAAGCTATTTTTCTAAAATTTCTTTTCTAAAAATAACACCCCAATTCATAATTTCATCTAATAGTTTTCGCATCGTCAAACCCAAAGGAGTAAGAGAATATTCTACCGTAACCGGCATGCTATCATAAAGCGTGCGCGTAATAATTTTATTTGTTTCTAAAGCTTTTAGTTCCTGCGATAGCATTTTGGGCGAAATATCTGCGATATCCCGTTGAATTTCTCCAAAGCGTTTGTTGCCATGAGTTAATGAAATAATAATGGGCAAACGCCATTTTCCCTGAATTACTTCTAAAGTATCTCTTGCAACCAGCAATCTATATTGGCAAACATCCTCTTTTTGACTCATAATTATTTGATTTTAAAAACATCCACTTACGTGAAGGTAACTACTTACTCAAAGGTAACTACTATATTTTGTATAGCAAATCTACATAATTTTGTCCTGATAATAAACATTAAAAAAAGAATTATGACAAACAAAACCACCTGGGTAATAGACCCATTGCACTCCGAAGTTTTCTTTAAAATTAAACATTTAGTTATTTCTACTGTAACAGGTTCTTTCAGAATATTTGAAGGAAATATAATTACCGATGGTACCGATTTTAGCAATGCAAAAGTAGCAATAACCATCGATGTAAAAAGTATCGATACCAATCAGCCACAACGTGATGAACATTTAAAGAACGGTGATTTTTTTGATGCAGAAACTTACCCGAAAA
>Ga0247810_10001807_pt1 | contig 12735 bp, 14 predicted proteins | sample UWRJL119311C1_FD_179918 | JGI IMG/M metagenome (GOLD analysis project Ga0247810, IMG submission 179918) | Plant litter microbial communities from Arlington Agricultural Research Station in Wisconsin, United States - UWRJ-L119-311C-1 | ecosystem: Environmental > Terrestrial > Plant litter >...
AGAGCTACATCAAATTGAATATACGTGAACTTTCTTTCCTGAGCAGAAAGCATTGGATTGAAGCAAAAAACTGCAATAATTGTGAGTAAAAAATATTTCATAAAATTGATTTAGGCTTTCTTTGCTATGAAATTAGTATTCAATTTAGCTCAGTATTAGCAAAAATGATTTTTGTGAAAGGTATTTAAAAAATCACGACAATTCGTACAGAATAAAAATAAAAATTAGTGTGCTTTTTATTGGAGGCTTTCCTCAATCAAAGTAATATCAATAGCATCTTTAACATTGTAATCACCAATTTTAGTTCGGCGCAAAACAGTTAAATGTGATCCGGAATTCATTGCTTTTCCAAAATCAAAAGCCAGTGAGCGAATATAAGTTCCTTTACTGCAAACTACTCTAAAATCAATTTCAGGTAATGCAATTCTTGTAATTTCAAATTCGTGAATAGTTGTTTTTCTACTCGCAATTTCAACGGTTTCTCCTGCACGTGCGTGTTCGTATAAACGAACGCCATCTTTTTTAATAGCTGAAAAAATAGGCGGCTTTTGATCGATTTCGCCCAAAAATTGTTTTACGGTTTCATGAATCAAAGCTTCATCGATATGTTCCGTTGGAAAAGTCTGATCGATTTCTGTCTCCAGGTCATACGATGGAGTAGTGGCTCCAATATAAAAAGTTCCGGTATATTCTTTTGCCTGACCCTGAAGTTCAGAAATTCTTTTGGTAAATTTTCCAGTACAAATTAATAAGAGTCCAGTCGCTAAAGGATCTAAAGTTCCGGCATGACCAATTTTAAATTTTTTTGGAAGCCCGACTTTATTTATTAAAAGGTATTTTAATTTGTTGACTGCCTGAAACGAACTCCATTTTAAAGGTTTGTCTATCAGTAAAACTTGTCCGTCTAAATATTCTTCAGGTGTCATTATATAATGGTAAGCGGGTGAATGAAAAAATGGATAATCAATAGAATGATCCCGGCAATGATTCGGTAATAACCGAAAACTTTAAAACCATTTTTAGTTAAAAATCCAATGAAGGTTTTAATAGCCAAAAGCGCTACAATAAAAGCCACAACATTCCCGATAATTAATAAATTGGTTTGATCTTGTGATAATTCGAATCCGGCTTTATAATAGTCGTAGCATTTTTTTGCTGTTGCTCCCAACATGGTTGGAACAGCTAAAAAGAAGGAGAATTCAGCTGCTGTAGTTCTTGATAATTTTTGAGACATTCCGCCCACAATACTGGCACCGCTTCTTGAAACTCCCGGAATCATGGCAATACACTGAAATAATCCAATTTTAAAAGCTTGCAGATACGTGATTTCCTGTGATCCTTCAGCTGTATTTGGGTTGTTGAACCATTCATCAACTTTTAATAAAATGATTCCGCCAATTAAAAGTGAAACGGCAACAGTTACCGGGTTTTCTAATAATCCATCAATAAAATCACTTAAGAGTAATCCTAAAACAACGGCAGGAATAAAAGCAACTAAAAGCTTAAAATAGAAATCAAGGGTTTGGAAAAAACGTTTGAAATATAAAACCACAACAGAAAGTATAGCGCCAAGCTGAATAACAATTGTAAAAAGTTTGGTAAAATCTTCGTGTGCAATTCCGAAAAAAGAAGAGGCAATAATCATGTGGCCAGTTGAAGAAACAGGTAAGAATTCTGTAATCCCTTCAATAATGGCAAGAACAATAGCTTGTAATGTATTCATTAATTTAGATTTTAGATTTTTAGACATCTTAGATTTTAGACTTTTTTAAAAGATTAATCTAATAATCTAAAAGATCTAAGGGCTCTAAGAAATCTAAAATAGTCTATTTAGATTTTTTGAAGATAGAATAAATCGTGATTCCAAAACCAATTAAAACGGTTGTTGGGGCTAATCTGATACGTCTAAAACTAAAAACTTCTTCGTTAAAAACATTCGGATCTTTGCTTCCTCCACCAGACATTAGAATAAATCCTAATGCAATTACTACAATTCCAATCAATAGGATTTTGTAGTTAATACCTTCAAAAAGGAATTCCTGTTTTTGTGGTTGTGATTGTTCTTTAATATCGTTTTTCATCTGTATATTTTGTTACCTGAGCAGGTCGAAAAGGTTTGTTTAAAAAATCTAAAGTATTGTATCTAAAATTAATAAAGATCGTCTGTTCTTAAATTCAGGAAACGCTGTGTTGCAAAGTGTGTACTTACCCAGGTAATTAAAACCCCTAAACCAAACACAGCCAACAATACTAACCCGATTAACACTTTATCTTCTAAAATTCCTAATCCCGGGAAATTGTTTTCTACATAAAGTAAAAGAGCGATCAAGGCAACAATTGCCAATCCGGCGCCTAACATTCCAAGTTTTACACTACGCATTACAAAAGGTTTACGAATGAAGGCTTTTGTAGCCCCAACCATTTGCATGGTTTTAATAATAAATCGGTTGGAATGAATGGATAAACGTAAGGAACTATTAATTAATAAAACTGCAATTACTGCAAGGAAACTACTGATAATCAAAATCCACATACTCACTTTTTTGATGTTGTCGTTTACTAAGTTTACCAATTGTTTGTCATAAACAATATCCTCGATCATCGTATTTTTACGCAAATTGCTTTCAATTTTCGAAATACTGTCTCTTTCAACATAATCTGCTTTTAAGTGAATATCATAAGAATTCAATAACGGATTTTCTCCTAAAAAGGTCAGGAAGTCTTCTCCAATAATATCGGTATGTTCTTTTGCTGCTTTTTCTTTGGTAACGTAAACATATGATCTTGCAAAAGGAGCTCTTTTTAATTCGGTATCGAATGCTTTGGTAACACTATCTGTAGCTTCGTTTTTAAAGAATACCGTCATGGCGATTTTTTCTTTAAAATCATTGGCCAGTTTTTTAGAATTGATAATGAATAATCCCAGTACCCCCAAAAGGAATAATACCAGAAATACACTTAATACAACCGAAAAATAAGAGGATATTAACCTGCGTTTTTGAAATTTATCAAAATTAGAACTCATAGTTTGCTTAATTATGTGGTAAAAATAATAAAGAAATTCTTTATTTAAAGTTAATAACGAACTTTTATCCCATAAATATACAATTACGGATTGAAATAAAAAACCTTTGCCACTTTGAACCTTATTTTGCTTTGTAACTTTAGGTGTTTATTTGACCTTATAAACTTCGATGCTTTTCAACCAGTAAACATGTCTTGGTCCCGTTTTAATATCGTTTTTGCAGATTAAAATCATTTCTCCATTTTTAATTGGTTTCCCATTTTCTTCAAACAGTACAAATGTGTTTTCTCCGGTTGGATTATTGAAGATTTCTGCCCATGAAAAAGTTGCTTTATAATCGTCGGAAGCTCTTGCCACGATATAAAAGTTTCTGTCTTTATGACCATTTTGTTTGATTTTTGCTTTTTCTAAAATGTCTTTTAAAAGTACGCCTTTGCAAATTTTATCGTCTTTTTTAACTTCACCACTTTGACACACCACTTTAAAATCATTGAGTGTAACCACTTTCATCTTTTTTAAGGAATCAACACTTAGCTGAAGCGGAAATTCAACTTCGCCTTTTACATCAATTTCATGATTGACTAATTTTAAACTGTCGGCTGGAGAAAGAATCGGATGTTTGTCAGTATCTGTTTTAGTAATTTTTTCTTTTGAAATGGAATCTTCTTTTTTGGAAGAATTACACATCGTGCAGGAAAATGCAAGTAAGAAAATGAGAAGGTAATGTTGAACTTTCATGTTTTTGATTGAATTTATTGTTACTAAGTTGAGAAATCAGGACTCAGTATGTTTTAAAATGAATACTGATATTTGAGAAAATATTTTTTTGATGAATTGTTTTTTTTAAAATGTTATTTATGGATTAAAATTTCAAATTCTGGGTTTCTTTCAAAGCAAAATCCTTAATACGTTTTTCGACTTCATAAAAAACGGTAATGGCTCTTTCTCCGGCTTCTGTAAGTTTGGCACCGCCGCCACCTTTTCCTCCAAGTAATTTTTCCACCAAAGGTAATTCTGCTCGCTGATTCATTTCTTCGACTAATTGCCAGGCCTGACGATACGCCATTTTCATTTCTTTTGCAGCATTGGTAATCGAACCTGTCTTCCGAATATTTTCGAGCAGCCAGATTTTTCCAATTCCCAAGAATGGTCCTTCGGTTTCCTCAATCCAAAGCCGGACTTCGATATTGTATTTTTTGTTTTCTGCCATTTCTTTAAATGCAAACAAGGATTTATAATTACAATAATACGTATTTTTACGTAATTAAAAAATAAGTATTTAGATATTTTATTTGTTTGTCAGTAAAATAGCTTTGGTACAATCTGTAATAAATGTAAATTTGCGCACTTAATTCGGTGACAAACCGTTGAACCTTAGAAATGACTTGAGTAAGCGAAAGCATGACTCTAATAAAATAAAATTAAAACAGGGAATGAAATACAATCCAAACGAAATCGAAGCAAAATGGCAAAAATATTGGGCTGAAAACCAAACTTTTGCTGCTAAAAATAATTCTGAAAAACCGAAACATTATGTGTTAGACATGTTTCCTTATCCATCCGGAGCGGGATTACACGTTGGTCATCCGCTGGGTTATATTGCTTCAGATGTTTATTCTCGTTTCAAAAGACATCAGGGTTTCAATGTTTTGCACCCAATGGGATATGACAGTTTTGGATTGCCGGCAGAACAATATGCGATTCAGACAGGACAGCGTCCGGAAGATACAACACGTGTAAATATTGACGGTGGAGTTGATAAAGAAGGAAAACAAATTGCAGGATACCGTAAACAACTAGATAAAATCGGATTTTCATTTGACTGGGCACGTGAAGTACGTACCTCAAATCCGGATTATTACAAACATACCCAATGGATTTTTATTCAGTTATTTAATTCATGGTACAATAAAGAAACAAACAGAGCCGAAGATATTTCGACTTTGATTTCAATTTTCGAAAAAGAAGGAAATGCGAATGTTAACGCCGTTTCCGATGATAATATTATTTCTTTTTCTTCAGGCGAATGGAACGCATTTTCAGCAGATGAGCAGGAAAAAATTCTTTTACAATACCGATTAACGTATTTGGCTGAAACCGAAGTAAACTGGTGTCCCGGTTTAGGAACTGTTTTGGCAAATGACGAAATCGTAAACGGCGTTTCGGAGCGTGGAGGCTATCCTGTCATCAGAAAAAAAATGACACAGTGGAGTATGCGAATTTCTGCTTATGCCGAACGCTTGCTTCAGGGGCTAAATGATATTGATTGGAGCGAGTCAATAAAAGAGTCTCAAAGAAACTGGATCGGTAAAAGTGTAGGAGCGATGGTTAAATTTAAAGTCAAAAGTCAAAAGTCGCAAGTCGAAAGTGAAGCTGCACTTTCAGACTTTGGACATTCGACTTTAGACTCTTTTATCGAAGTTTTTACAACTCGTCCAGATACTATTTTCGGAGTAACATTTATGACTTTGGCACCGGAACATGATTTGGTGGCTAAAATTGTAACGGCTGATCAAAAAAATGCTGTTGAAGCTTATATCGAAAAAACAGCAAAACGTTCTGAGCGTGAGCGTATGGCCGATGTAAAAACCATTTCTGGAGTATTTACCGGAGCGTATGCAGAACATCCTTTTACAAAAGAACCAATTCCGGTTTGGATTGGAGATTATGTTTTGGCAGGTTATGGAACTGGCGCTGTAATGGCGGTTCCTTGTGGAGACGAAAGGGATTATGCTTTTGCGAATTTCTTTAAAGGTCAAAACGGAATGCCGGAAATCAAGAATATTTTTGATAAAGATATTTCTGAGGCTGCTTTTGGAGCCAAAGAAGGTTTTCAATTAGTAGACTCTGATTTCTTAAACGGATTAAATTATAAAACAGGAACTCAAAAAGTAATTGCTGAGCTGGAAAAAATAGAACAGGGAACAGGAAAAACAAATTACCGCTTACGTGATGCCGTTTTCTCTCGTCAGCGTTATTGGGGAGAACCTTTCCCGGTTTATTATGTAAACGGATTGCCAAAAATGATCGCTGAAGAACATTTGCCCATTATTTTGCCGGAAGTAGAAAAATATTTACCAACCGAAGAGGGTTTGCCTCCGTTAGGAAATGCCACAATCTGGGCTTGGGATACAAAAAATAATGAAGTTGTTAATACTGATTTGGTTGATAATTTTGAAATTTTCCCTCTTGAGTTGAACACCATGCCAGGTTGGGCGGGAAGTTCATGGTATTGGATGCGTTATATGGATGCACACAACGAAGATGAATTTGCAAGCAAAGAAGCGTTGGCTTATTGGGAAAGCGTAGATTTATATATTGGAGGAAGCGAACACGCAACCGGACATTTATTGTATTCTCGTTTTTGGAATAAATTCTTAAAAGACAAAGGTTTTGCTCCAACCGAAGAACCATTCAAAAAACTGATCAATCAGGGAATGATTTTGGGTGAAGGCGCTTATATTCATAAATTAGGTTACGAGCTAAATTGGGATTTTTCAAAAATGGATTCTAATTTTATAGAAGAAGTTATTGAAAAATGGAATGAAGTTGCGCCTAAAGTTTTAATCTCTTATGATAATAATTTTAGTTTTAAAGATTTTGGAAATAAGGCAGGTAAATCAGATGTGTTTTCAAAAATAAAATTTGAATTCATTAAGCCTTTAAAAGTTAAATATCCTAATTATGACTATGATTCATTAGAGCTTGTTTTTCTTGTTCTTCAAGATATAAGACTTGATATTAGTTTGTTGAAATTTGGAACAAATGAACTTGATCTAGAAAAGTTTAGAAATGCTCCATATTATAAAGATTTTTCAAATGCATTAATAATTGACAGTGAAGGAAAACTTACAGATAAATATATTTGTAAAAGAGAGATTGGTAAAATGTCGAAAAGCTGGTTAAACGTTGTTACGCCAGATGATATTTGTGCAGAATACGGTGCAGATACATTGCGTTTGTACGAAATGTTTTTAGGTCCGTTAGAGCAGGCAAAACCCTGGAATACTGCCGGAATTTCGGGAGTATTTGGTTTCCTTAAAAAATTATGGAGATTGTATTTTGATGAAAATAACGGTTTAATCGTAAACAACGACGAACCAACAAAAGACAACTTAAAATCATTACACAAAACCATCAAAAAAGTAGCAGAAGATATCGAGAGTTTCTCTTTTAATACATCTGTTTCTCAGTTTATGATTTGTGTGAATGAATTGTCTTCTCAAAATTGTCATTCAAGAGCAATATTAGAACCATTAGCGATTTTGGTTTCACCATACGCACCTCATATTGCTGAAGAATTATGGTCGCAATTAGGAAATAAAGAATCAATTTCAACAGTTGCTTTCCCTGTTTTTGACGCCAAACATTTGGTAGAAAGCAGTAAAGAATATCCGGTTTCTTTCAACGGAAAAATGCGTTTCACCATTGAACTGCCTTTGGATTTAACCAAAGAACAAATCGAGGAAATCATCATGAAAGATGAAAGAACGTTAAGACAATTAGATGGTAAAACACCTAATAAAGTGATTATCGTTCCAGGGAAGATTATTAATTTGGTTGGGTAACCAAATAAATTCCAATATTTAAATTCCAAATTCCAATTTACGATTGGGTTTGGATTTTTTTTTGATCCGGTAGAGGTTAGATAAACTACACCATTAAATGTAATGTGTTGCTCTGAAGATTTGGTGATTTATAGCAAAAGAGAAAGGTATTATAGAAAAAAGCTTCGTATTAATACGAAGCTTTTTATTTCCAAAAACAGAATTAAATCCTGAGATTTGATTATTGTGGGAAAACATAAGAACCTGGAGCAGCTACGATTATTCCATCATTAGTTGCTTTTGCAGTTGTTTCTTTTACCACTTTTCCACCAACATAAATTTTCACAGTTAAAGTCTGATCTACAATACCACCATTACCACTAACTGTAATTCCAGCTCCATAAGTCTCTGCATTTGCTGTAAATTCTTTAGACCATGGTAATGAATTGATGTCTACATTTTGTCCGCTATTGCCTGACTCAGTATATACTGCACCGATATCTCCAGTGTAATTTCCTGTTACTTCATACTTAACATCTCTTGATCCAGTCCCTGAGTTGTTATCGTCGTCGCTGCTGCATGATACTGCCGTAAAAGCCAGAGTCAATACAAGTGCTGCTGTTTTAAAAATTGATTTCATAATAAAATTCTTTAATTAATTATTCGTTTCTAACAAAGTTAGTCGCACTTTAAAGAAAGGTCAATACCTGATACAATGTATTTTTCACTACCTGATATCAGGTAAAAGAGCTAAATTTCTTTTTGAAAGACTTTTTAATTTAATAAATTTGAATAAATACCACTATATGAAGAAAGTCCGTTTTTTATTGCCATTTTTATTTCTATACGCCTTTAGTTATTCTCAAATTATTCTTTCGCTTGACGATGATTCTGTTTACATTGACAGCATTGCCACATTTACAAAAAACACCAAGTCTGACAGCTTAAAATGTATCTACAGTTTTAAATTGTCTAAATTGTTTCTGATGGTTCAGGATGTTAAAAGATCAAAAGAATATCTGGCTCAGGCAAATAAACTCAGGGTAAAATTTCCTTTTCTGAATGATGTATCCATTTATTATAATGCCTCACGTTTTCTTGAAAAAGGAGATGCCGAAGGATTTGAAAAAACACTAATTGAGGCGAATGATAAATTAAAAAAATACCGGAATACAGAAGCTTATCGTTTGCGTGCCATCGTCCTTCAGAATTATGGTCTGATGCAGCAACGAAAGAACAATGAAAAGGGTTATATGAAACTTCTTGTGAATGAGGCTATTCCGTTAGCCAAAAAAAGCGGCGATTATGAATTGATAAGCGGATTGTACAAGGCTGTAGCTATTATTTTTATGAATAATAACGAAAGGGAAAAAGCCAGCGAATATTTAAGCGAAGCACAAAAATATATTGAAAAGGCCATCAAAAAATCACCTACAGTTGCCGAATCAAAAATGGAAACCTATATTATTAATGCCGAAAACTTAATTGAGCTTCAGCATTTTTACGATGCAAAAGCAATATTGGATAAAGCCTTTGCAACACTTATAAAATATCCGGAATCCAACTTAAATGATTCTTATTTTTATGCCGAAGGAATATATTATGCCAAACAAAATAAATTTACCCAAGCCCTGGAAAGTTTTCAAAAAGGAATTCAATCTGCTGAAAAACATCAGAACATAATTTCCCTTAACAGATTGAAATTTGCAGAATATGAAGTCTTGTTTAAACTTAAAAACTATGAAAAAGCTAAAAACAATCTGGAATATCTGTTAGACAAAACACCCTTTATTGTAGATAAAAAAAATTATTACAATGAACTGTCTAAAGTCTACAATGCAACTAAAAATTATCAAAAGGCATATTATTACTCTAATAAATATAATATTGTAAACGATAGTCTCAACAATACCAAATTCAAAAACGAGATTGTAGAACTGGAAGCCAAATATAAAAAAGCCGAAAACGAGAAAAAAATTAATTCGCTTCAGTCGGAAAATGAAAAAGCCGTGTTGCTGGTCAATAATAACCGGCTGAATTCTTTTCTTTTTGCAGTACTGTCGGTCCTTTTATTTCTGACCGTTTTGTTTTTATGGATTTTGAACAAAAATCAAAAGAAACTGAGTTATCAAAAAGAAATCAATCACCAGCAGGAATTAAATGCATTGGAGAACCAGCAAAAACTCTCGGTTTCCAATGCTTTGATTGAAGGAGAAGAGGCAGAGCGAAAAAGGATAGCCAGAGATTTACATGACGGGCTTGGAAGTATGCTCTCAGGTTTAAAGATTCACCTGAAGCTGGCTGAAAAAGGAAATTCTGCAAGTAAAACAGATGTTAATGAGCTGTTGGACAATTCCATTAAAGAACTTCGAAATATTTCTCAGAACTTAATGCCGGAAAGTTTGGTAACGTTCAGTTTAGAACATGCACTGAAAGATTTGTGTATTGGAAATTCAAATCCTGAAACTACTATTGAATTTCAGTATCTGGTAAAAAAATCCAGCCTGCCCAAGAATTACGAAATCATGATTTACAGAATTATTCAGGAATTATTGAATAATGCAATGAAGTATGCCAAAGCTTCAAAAATATTAGTTTCGTGTTCGCAAAACAAGGATGTTTTTTTTATCACGGTTGAGGATAACGGAATTGGTTTTGATGTATCCCAAAACAATAAAACCGGGATGGGTTTAAGAAATATAAAAAACCGTGTCGATTTTATGAACGGAAAACTGGAAATAGAAAGTGTTTTGAATAAAGGAACTTCAGCTTATATTGAGCTGAAGGTAAAAAATGTAAATCCAACAAATGACTAACAGATACAGAACGGTAATAGTTGACGATCATCCTATCGTAATTTCCGGAATTTCCGGATTATTATCGGATTTTGATAGTGTTGAAATTACTGCAAAATTGACATCCGGCGAAATGCTTTTGAACTATATGGAAGACAACGATGCCGATTTGATTCTAATGGATATTTTTATGCCGGGAATAACCGGTGTTGATCTTTGTAAAACCATTAAGCAAAAACATTCTAAAATAATAATTATCGGAATGAGCAGCCAGTCTGAAAGAAGTCTGGTTATGCAATTCATTCAAAATGGAGGGAACGGATATATCCTAAAAAGTGCCTCTTTTGAGGAGTTTAAAAGTTGTATTGAAAAAGCCATGCAGGGTGAAATTGTATTTAGTGATGAGGTAAAAACCATTATCAGTCAGCCAAATTCCGATGATTTAAACAAAATTCCCAGTTTAAGCCGAAGGGAAAAAGATATTGCAGAATTGCTTTCAAAAGGCAAATCAACTCAGGAGATTGCTGATGAATTGTTCCTCAGTTTTTTAACGGTACAAACCCATCGACGCAATATTCTGCAAAAATATAAAACTAAAAACGTTGCAGAGTTGATGGCGATTCTTCTTAAAAACAATCTTCTCAATTAAAAAACAGATGCAAAATGTCAAAATGTCATTTTGTTAAAATGGTTCAGAAATTGCAGTTTGTTTTGTAACTTTAAAATTCAATCAAAAAAATAAAAATATGGGAAGTGGATATTTAATACTGGCCGGGGCAATTATGCTTTTCAGCTGGCTGGTAAGTTCAAGATTAAAAAGCAAATTCGAATTATACTCGAAACTGCAATTACAGAACGGAATGAGCGGAAGGGAGATTGCTGAAAAAATGCTGGCAGACAATGGTATTCGTGATGTTCGCGTTATTTCGACTCCGGGTCAATTGACAGACCACTATAATCCTTCAGATAAAACAGTTAATTTAAGTGAAGCAGTTTACAATCATCGCAATGCTGCTGCGGCTGCAGTTGCTGCTCATGAATGTGGTCACGCAGTTCAGCATTCAATTGGTTATGAATGGCTGAGTTTACGCTCTACATTAGTGCCTATTGTTAGCGTAGCCTCAAATTATGTACAATGGATTTTATTGGCTGGTATTCTGATGATCAGAACTTTTCCGCAATTATTGTTAGTTGGGATAGTTATTTTTGCTGCAACGACATTATTCACAATTATTACACTGCCAGTTGAATATGACGCAAGCAACAGAGCGTTGGCCTGGTTAGAAAACAAACGCATGCTGACACAACAAGAACAGGCTGGCGCCAAAGATGCTTTAAAATGGGCTGCAAGAACGTATGTAGTTGCTGCTATCGGATCAATCGCTACGTTGTTGTATTATATCTCGATTTATTCAGGAAGCAGGAGGAATTAATGTGGGAATTTAGATAATTAGTCAATTAGATAATTTATAGCAAACCCGACAGGTCTTAAATCCTGTCGGGTTATTGTTTTTAATATATGATGTATTTTAATAAATTGTAAAATATAATCCATAAAGTTGTTATTATGAATATAGCATTTAAATAATGTTTATTTCCAGAGTTGAAAAATTTATATAGAAGAAATATGCTGTAAATTATACTTATAGGAATCGATAATAAGAAAAAAAGATCACTTATATTTGGAATATGCGGACTGCCTTTTGGCTGAAATCTTTTTATAATGAGAAATAGTATAAAGTAAATTATAAAAAATAGTATTGTTTTAATCTCAGGCCTTAATTTTGAAATCATACTAGAGCTTTTTAGAAATTATCTAATTATCAAATTGAAACATTATCTAATTAAAGTTGAATCTGTCTGTCAATCTGTTGATCCAGCGAAATAAACGTTTCAGTTCGTGAAACCCCTTCAATCGCCTGAATTTTAGTGTTTAAAAGCTGCATCAAATGTTCGTTGTCGCGGCAGATAATTTTAATAAGTACCGACCAGTTTCCGGTGGTATAATGACATTCTAAAACTTCAGGAATTTTTTTCAAATCTTTTACGGCTTCAGAATTTCGGGATGCTTTGTCAAGGTAAACGCCAATAAACGCCATCGTATTATATCCTAAAACCTTTGGGTTAACTGTAAATTTTGAACCTGAAATTACACCTGAAGTTTCTAATTTCTTTAAACGCTGATGAATCGCGGCTCCGGAAATGCCAATTTTGTTTGCAATTTGTAAAATGGGTTTTCGGGCATCATCCATTAAGTAGCGAAGGATTTCCTTATCGATACCGTCAATTTCGATTATAAGCGAGTTGATTTTCATAACTTTTGATTTGAAACTAATTCTGTTGATTTAGTTTAGAGTAGAAATCAAAT
>Ga0247810_10001808_pt1 | contig 12733 bp, 5 predicted proteins | sample UWRJL119311C1_FD_179918 | JGI IMG/M metagenome (GOLD analysis project Ga0247810, IMG submission 179918) | Plant litter microbial communities from Arlington Agricultural Research Station in Wisconsin, United States - UWRJ-L119-311C-1 | ecosystem: Environmental > Terrestrial > Plant litter >...
GTAAACTACTTTAATCCGAACGAGATTAAAAAAGTAGAAAAAGCACCAAGACTGTATTTCAGTGATTTCAAATTATTCAACAAATCTGTAAAACCAAATGAAGATTCTTCGCCGTTAACTAAAGTAATTTCACAAACCAAAGAAATTACACTGAATCATGCACAATCTGTTTTTACGATTGAATATGTGGGAATTAACTATAATTATTCTAAAAAAAACCAATATGCCTATTACCTCGAAGGTTTCGAAAAAGATTGGAATTATGCAGGCAATAACAGAACAGCAACCTACACAAACCTGGAGCCGGGTAATTATGTTTTTAAAGTAAAGTCTGCTAATGCAGATGGTACCTGGAGCGATGTTCAATTAGAACTGAAAATAAAAATTCTGCCCCCATGGTGGAAAACTATTTGGGCTTATTTGATATACGTATCTGTTTTAATTTTCCTGATTATATACTTCAACAAGATTTATCAAAATCGTTTTAAGGCCAGACAGGCAATAATTTTAGAAAGAGAAAAAACGATTCAGTTAGAGAAATTAAACAATAAGAAATTGCAGTTTTTTACTAATATTTCACATGAATTCCGAACACCATTAACACTGATTATAAACCCTTTGGAGGATATTTTAAGAAGCAGAAATTTATCCCGGGAAATACATAATAAATTAAAAATCGTACACAAAAGTTCCGATAGGCTTTCCAGGCTGATCAATGAGTTAATGGATTTTAATAAATTAGAGTTCAACAACATTTTCCTTCAGGTCAAAAAAATTGAAGTCATAGCATTTGTAAATGAAATTATTGGCTATTTTAATGAAGAAGCTACTGCGCGAAACATCATTATTGATTTTGAGTCGTCTCTTGACGAGCTTGAAGATTGGTTAGACCCTAAAATGCTGGAAAAAATCATCTTTAATATTATTTCAAATGCATTCAAATTTACTCCGGATAATGGTTCAATTACTATTTCTGTAGATCAATCAGATGCAGATAATTTTATATCAATTAATGGAAATAAAGTTCCATCATTTTCAATAACCATTGCAGACACCGGTTCAGGAATTCATAAAGAGGATTTGATCAGGATTTTCGATAGATTTTATCAGGTCAACAACCTCAACAAAGATTACTACGGCAGCACCGGAATCGGACTAGAGGTTGTAAAAGAATTTGTTGAGCTTCATAAAGGAAAAATTGATGTAGAAAGCAAGCTTGGAGAAGGTACAAAATTTACGGTAACATTTCCTTTAGGCAAATCTTTTTATAAAGAAAATGAAATAGTTGACGAAGTTTTTGAAATTGAAAAAATTAAAAATAAATTTTTGTTTGAATCTAATAAAGGTGAAACTGATGACAACGAGATTAATGAGACAACCACAGAACTTGACGCAGAAGCTGCAAAAGCCTATACAGTTTTGATTGTTGAGGATAATCTGGAATTAAGAAATTATTTAAAACAGGAACTAAGCAAACTATATAAGGTTGTTACAGCTGAAAATGGTAAAAAAGGCTACGAACTTGCTGTTCAAAGATTACCGGATATCATAATTACAGATGTTATCATGCCGGTAATGGACGGTTTACAATTATGTAAAAATATAAAAGGCGATTTAAAAACAAGTCACATTCCGTTATTAATGCTCTCTGCAAAAGCAATGGTAAATGACAGACTTGAAGGAATAGATTCCGGTGCTGATATGTATTTAAGCAAACCATTTGAATTGGATATTTTAAAATCCAGTCTGGCGCAGCTTATTACAAGCAGACAAATAATGTTTAAGAAATTTTATACCGGAATCACAAAAGACGGAAAAGAAAAAACGACTTCGCTGGATAATGATTTCATTCAAAAAATTCTTCATTTTATTAATGAAAATATTAGTGAATCTGAATTGAGTGTTGAGCTCCTGTCATCTAAGATTTTCCTGAGCAGAAGTCAATTGTACCGAAAAATAAAAACATTAACTGGTGTTTCAGTAAATGAATTTATTAGAAATGTACGATTAGAAAAAGCAAAACAATTACTCGAACAAGGAAATAATAATGTCAATATTAATGAAATTAGTTATAAAGTAGGTTTTACTTCTCCCTCCTATTTTGCCAAATGCTATAAACTTAAATATGGATATCTGCCTACACAGGAAGGAACAAAAAAGTAAAGCAGCAAAACTCCGTAGAATAATATTTAAAAAGGGCTTCGATTTAAAATTGGAGCCCTTTTTTTTGTCGGAATTTTTCTTCAAAACTATTAGTTCAACTTTTGCTAAAATTTGCATATTTAATAAAATTACTACTATCATTTTTTCAAAATATATTTTTTAGCCTGATATTCTAGCAATAACTCAGTAATAAATTTTAATGGTTTTGTTTGATTTTTAATGAGATGAGAGAGTCAGAAGTCCATTTTGCATCAAATGGTGCACGATTTGCTTCATCTGTTCTACGCTTGCACAACTCTAGATTTTACTTTCGTTAAGAAATATTTAAGAAATTATTTTCTTTTCACAAATCAAATAAGGAGTACGTAAAAGGATTATAAATATTAAATATTCTAAAACAAAAACAACTAATTATTTAATCAAACTCAACAACCAAATTTTATGCAGAAAAGAACATTAAAAAAACTATTGTGCCTAATAGTATTTATGTGGGGAAATTTTTTCTTTGCCCAAACTGTTAAAGGAAAAGTAACATCAGGGGATTCCAGTTTGCCCGGCGTTAGTGTAATAGTACAAGGAACAAAAAAAGGAACTGTCACCGATTTTGATGGTAGCTTTGTTTTAAACAATGTAGAACCAAATGCTATATTGAATTTCAGTTATGTAGGATATAAAAATTTATCATTGCCTGCAAAATCGGTAATGCAGGTGGTTATGGTAAATGATTTGGAAAAATTAAATGAAGTAGTGGTTATAGGCTACGGAACCTCAAAAAGAAAAGATATAAATGGTGCAGTTTCGTCTATTAAAGCTTCTGAAATTCAGGACAAGCCTTTTACTTCTATCGATCAGGCCCTTGTAGGTAAAGCTGCAGGTGTAAACGTTACTCAAAATTCAGGTACTCCCGGAGGAGGAATCTCCGTTCAGATTAGGGGAATTACTTCTATAAATGGTAATGAACCTTTATATGTTATTGACGGAACACCTGTTTTTGCGGATAAAAATAATGACTCTTTTTCATTTAGCGCATTAGGCGGAGGAAACGGACAGACTAAAAATTCTGCTTTATCCGGACTGAATATTTCGGATATCGAAACTATTGATATTTTAAAAGATGCATCTGCAACGGCAATATATGGTGCAAATGGTGCAAATGGTGTCGTTTTGATTACAACTAAAAAAGGGAAAAAAGGGAAATCAAAATTTACGTATGAAACCTATTTGGCTAATCAGGAAGTAACCAACACAGTTGATGTTTTAAACTTACCGCAATACGCCAGGTATCAGGCAAAAATTTTCAAATTAAATGGTGAACCTGTTCCCTATCAATATCAAAAACCTGATTTATTGGGTAATGGAACAAACTGGCAGGATGAACTTTTTAGATCGGCTACCATGTACAATCATCAGCTGTCATTCTCCGGTGAAAAAGAAGGAACACGTTATTATACCTCTTTGAATTATTTTGATCAGGAAGGAATTGTTTTAAACTCAGATTTTAACAGATTATCCATGCGTTTAAATGTAGATTCTAATGTTAAATCCTGGCTAAAGATAGGCAACAACATGTCGATAAGTAAATCAACTCAAAAAGTAGTAAGAAACGATGACAGAGGTGGATTGGTTATGAACACATTAAGACAATCTCCGGAGTTACCGGTTCGATCTTTTGATGGATCTTATGCGGGACCAACAAGTGGTTTAGGATCTTCTGCAAATGAGGCAACAAACCCAATCGCTTTGTCAGAATACAATAATTCAACCACAGAAAGATTTAAAATTAATGGTAATTTATTTGCTGATTTTACCCTTATCAAAGGATTGGTTTTCAGAACAGAATTAGGATATGATTTAAATTTTGCAAAAAGCGGCACTTTCGTTCCTAAATATACTTTAGGAACTGTATCTGAACTTTTAAACAAATCATTCAAACAGCAGGATCAAAGTTATTACTGGAACATCAAAAACTATCTGACCTATAATAAAACAATAAATGACAAACATAATTTTACTTTTTTATTAGGTCAGGAAGCTCAGGAAAGTCAATATGAATATTTAAGCGGTTACAGAACGGGTGATTTTTTAAATTCAGATTTTACGAATTTAAACATAGGTGACATTGATACGGCACTTAACGGAAACGGTTCGGGCAGATGGTCTATGTCATCTTATATTTCGAGATTAAATTATAGCTTTTCCGATAAATATTCTTTTTCAGCATCTTTAAGAGCAGATGCTTCGTCAAACTTTGGACCTAACAACAAATGGGGTTATTTCCCTTCTTTTTCAGGAGGTTGGACAGTTAGCAACGAAAAGTTCTTTGAGCCTTTATCAAATAGCATCGATTACCTGAAATTCAGAGTGGGTTACGGTGCGGTAGGAAATCAAAATATTCCGGCAAATAGATACCAGACTATTCTATCCTTGCTTTCATCTCCTTTTGGAGGCGTATCCCCTACCATAGATAATTTAGGAAATCCGGATATAAAATGGGAGTCACTTAAGTCTTTTAATGCCGGTTTCGAATTGGCAATGCTCAATAACAGAGTAAAATTAGATTTTGATTATTACATTAAAAATTCTTCAGATTTCCTTACAAAACAAATCAATGACGAGTCGAATCAAAGTGCGCTTAATTACTACCTGAATACCGGTGAAATTGTAACCAAAGGAATCGAGCTTACATTGAATACAAGAAACATTGTTACCGATAGTTTCTCATGGAACAGTACTGTTATTTTTTCAAAATACAATAATGAGCTGACTAGTTTTCAGGGTGAAGGAAAATCTTTATTAGGAAAAGTACAATTCGATTTATACAACGTTACCAGAACTACAGAAGGAGAACCTGTAGGACAATTTTATGGATATGTGACCGATGGATTGTTTAAAAATACTACTGAATTAGCTGCAGGACCAACTCAGGAAACAGGAACCGGAATTGGAGACATTCGCTTCAAGGATCTTAATAATGATGGAAAAATTGATGCTAAAGATCAAACAGCTATGGGAAGTGCCATTCCTGATTTTACTTATTCATTTACAAATAACTTTAAATACAAAAACTTTAATTTATCAGTTGTTTTAACAGGGAGTCAGGGTAACGAAATCTATAATTTCACCCGTCATTATACGGATGGAATTTATCCTGGATTTGGAGATCGATTTGCAAACGTAACAACTCAGGCATTAAATGCATTTGAAGCGGGAATAAACGAAAATACAGATGTGCCAAGAGTAACACTTAATGACCCGAATGGTAATGGCAGAATCTCGAACAGATTTGTTGAAGACGGTTCTTATTTAAGAATTCAAAACGTTTCTTTGAGTTATGATTTGCCAAGCCAAATATTCGAAAATTCAATTTTGACTAAAATTAGATTATATGTAAATGTTCAAAACTTATACACATTTACTAAATATTCCGGCTTCGATCCTGCTTTAGGAAATTTAGATCAGAATATAACACTAAGTGGGATTGATTTAGGTCGTTACCCTGTACCAAGAACTACTTCTGTGGGAGTGAATGTTGAATTCTAAAAATATCAAAAAAACACATTTAACTTAATGATTTACAATAGTTAAAATAAAAAAAATAGTTATGAAAAAGCTTTTTAAAATTTATATGATGGGAATGCTGCTGCTATTGCTGTCTTTATTCTCCTGTTCAGATGAGTTTTTGGATGCACCATCTGAAAATCAATTAACACCGGCCGATTTACCCGAAGGAATCACTGCTTTTGACGGAATTGCCGAGAGTTTATACTTTAAGCCCTGGTTTACTTTTAACGATAAGTTCCTGATTGCTGTGGGTGATATGTACGCCGGAAATGCTTTTACTTTTGATGGCGCTTATGCACAATTCAAGGAGGCTCAGGTAACCTCTCAGAACCCAATCCTGACAGAAGGATATGTTTCGCTGTTTTCGGTTATCGATCAGTCAAATAATCTGATGAGTTTAGTCGAAGAAAGAAAAAGTGAACTGCCAGAAGCATCGTATAAAAATGCTATTGCGATATCAAGATTTATGAGAGCAAATGCTTATTTCTATCTGGTGAGAACTTTTGGAGCTGTACCAATCATTAGTAAAGCAGGTTCTGCGGCACAGCCAAAAAGAAATCTTGTTGAAGATGTCTATAAATTCATAAAACAAGATTTACAATATGCTGTCGAAAATTTGCCTGCAACTTCATTAAAAAAAGGATATGTTACTAATATCGCAGCCATGGGAATTCTTGCTAAAGTACATCTAACTTTAAAAGAATATGCAGAATGTGCCAGTTTAACTAAAGAAATTATGGGAAAACAATATTCCCTAATTCAGGAATACGGAAACATGTTTAGCAGTCCGGAAAATAATAACAGCAAAGAAAGTATGTTTGCCCTGCAATGGAAAGCTATTGCTACAGAATGGGGAACTCAAAATACCAATCAGGCCTATATCGTTCCTGGTGAAACAGGTATAACTGGCGGTGGAGACGGTTGGGGTGTTTACCTGCCTTCTATTTCACTACAAGCTGGATTTGAGCCAAAGGATACCAGAAAAAAGAATACGATTATGACCGATGGTGACTTTTATCCTGAATTATTAAAAAATTCAGGTGGTTTCACATATAAAAAAATCCTTTCTTCTACAGGAGCTAATTTCAGAAAGTACATTGTAGGTTCTGCTGCAGAAAGAAACGATGTGTTTTTTATGAGAACATCACAAAACACTATCATATTAAGATACTCTGATGTTTTATTAATGCATGCTGAAGCTATTTTAGCCGGGGCCAGTTCTACAACAGAAATATCAGCATTAGATGCCTTTAACCAAGTGAGGACCAGAGCAGGATTACCAACTAAAACAGTACTTACAAGAGATGAATTGTTTAATGAAAGAAGAGTTGAATTTGCACTTGAAGGACAATATTTCTTTGACTTAAAACGCCGCGGTCTTGCTGAAGCTACAGCAATTATTTCGCAGCAGGAAGTTGGTTTTTATTCTGATAATGCCAGAACAGATTTGATTTCTACAAAAATAACTCCGGGAAGTCATTATTTTGAATTGCCGTTACCACAATCAGCTATTGATACTAATCCTTCATTATTAGAAGCACCAGTTCCTTTTAACTTTAATTAACTTTTATACTATGATCAATAAAATTAAATATAGAATTATAATCCTTTTGGCGTTAGCTTCTTTTACAGCTTGCCAAAATGATGACATGCCAACTGCAAATATAGATGCAATGGTTGCTGAACCCGGAGATTTGCTTAATCAGGCTTTCCCGCTTAATAAAGTCAGAGTCGAAGGTGAAGGTTTAACGGGATTAAAGAAGATTACGCTGGACAATAAAATTGATGTCAGTTTCAATCCAAACCATAATTCAGAAAAGGCATTTATTTTCACTGTTCCATTTGATGAAAAACTAGGAAGCAGATTTGGAGTACAGCCCATAACATTTATAACGGCAGGTGGTTCTGTAACAAAAAATATCGAGATTTTACAGCCTGTTCCTACTGTTACAAAAACAATTCCGGCTGTAGCAACTCCGGGATTTCCGCTGGAAATTGAAGGTACCTGGTTTTATAATATTTCTTCAGTCACTTTAGGAGGAAAAGCACTGAGTTATACGCTAAAATCTTCTTCTTCAATTATTATAGGTTTACCTGCAGATGCAGTTTCCGGATCTGAACTGGCAATTACAACTCCTGGAGGTACAGTAAAAAAAATAATAGATTTTGTAACTATCGTTCTCGTATCTGACTTTGACGGTAACGGAGTAAGAAAAGATTGGTTCTCTTATGGTGATGTTGCTACTTTTAATGCAAATACTGCCGGTGGACCAACAGGTAATTATACAACATTTACCTGGTCTGGTTCGACTTCAAATGGCTACAACGGAAGCAGTGCCGGAGGAGGAACAAGCTTTTTAAGTGCAACTAATACTGATGCAACAAAAACTTATATAGATATTGATATAAGTGCAAATGTTGTTGGAGCACAATTTGCGATTCAACTGAATACTATTGATGGTGTAGATTACGCTTATAATTTTAAAGTAACAGATGTCAATTGGGCAACTAAGACTATAAATTTAGCTGATTTTAAAGACAATTACGGTTATGGCTCAAACTCTGCTGCTTCGTTGAATGCTTCTAAAGTTAATGAAATCAAAATTGGCGTTATTCAAAATGACACTCCAAATCCAAGTATAATAAAATACGATAATATTAAAATACGCTACCAGTAATTAACGGTTTGTATTTTAATTTTTAAACTTCAAAAAAAAAGGTTGTTATCCACAAAACAACCTTTTTATAGAAATAAATTATTTAAAAGAATATAAAGTAAACTATAAAAAAGAATATTACTCAGCATGAGAATGTTCTATTAATAAAATACAGTATGAAAAATAAATTTTTACTAGTACTTATCAGCCTCCTCTTTTTTTCAAGTGCCTGTTCTAGCGACTACAATGAAACTGCTGATACTTTAGAAACGCCAATTGCTATTGGCCCAAAAGATGTAAATGATAATGGTTTTAAAGCAAAATGGTATTACGTTTCCCTCTCCAAAAGCTATCTCTTAGATGTTTCAACCAGCGAAAATTTTGCCTCTTTTCTGCCTAATTACAATTCAAAAGAAGTTACTGATTTAAACGATATTGTTGTTGGATTAACAGCAGGCACACAGTATTATTACAGAGTGAGAGCCAAAAATGAGACACAGATTTCAGATTATTCAAATGTTATCAGCGTTGTAACTACAGGTTTGAGTGGTATTCCGGAAGACCCAACATTTTTAAAGGTAAAAGCAAATAAATTAGCTAACCCATTTTTTGTAGGTATGGCAATAAAGGCCTCACAATTAACCAGCGGAAGTCCTTATGATATCATTCTGAAAAATGAATTTAGCAGTATTTCTGCCGAATACGAAATGAAAATGGATCAAATTTCTACTGCAAGCGGTGTTTACAACTGGATTGTGGCTGATAAGATTGTTGCTTACGGAAATACTAATGGTATCAATGTTCACGGTCATGCTTTGGTATGGCATAATTCAGTACCAAAATGGTTAACAGATTTTACCGGAACTGATGCTGAATTTTCTTTAGAAGTAAAAAAATATATAACTGACGTTGTTACACATTATGCAGGAAAAGTAAAATCCTGGGATGTGGTGAATGAATCTGTAGATGACAATGGTGGCAACATGAGAAATACTATTTTTCTTAGACGAATGGGGCCTAATTATGTAAAAGACTGTTTCCAATGGGCAAGAAATGCAGCAACTGCGGCGGGTGACACAAATTTATTATTATTTTATAATGATTATGCAACCTCTACCAATATCCCAAAACAAGATAAAGTTTTTAGCATTGTAGATGATTTAAAAACAAGCAAACTTATTGATGGTCTTGGATTTCAAATGCATAATACTTACTTAAGCCCAACAAAAGCCCAAATTGAAACCGATATTAACAGAGCTGTAACAAAAGGTTTGAAAATTCATGTTTCAGAATTAGATATTCAGGTAAATCAATCTAATGACATATCGACTTTTACAAATGAAAGAAGGTTAGCTCAAAAAGCAAAATATAAAGAGATAGTTAAAATATACAATGCGCTGCCGGCAGCAAATAAATACGCTTTAACGGTTTGGGGAATGAAAGATAATGAATCCTGGATTCCATATAGTACAGAACTGAACCACGTTGGAAATGACTGGCCTTTATTGTACGACTCCAATTTTGCTATAAAAAGTTCGCACACAGGATTCCTGGAAGGTTTAGATTAAATTTTACAACTGAATACTTTACTACAACTATTAACCAAAAAAACAGAATTATGAAAAAATTAAGTTTGTTATCATTAGCACTAACATGTGCATTAGGATTTGCATCCTGCTCAGATAGTACTTCTTCAGTATTAGAAGATCAGTCGGAAAGTTTAAGTGTAAATAAAAGTACAAGTAAAGTAGCCTCTGCTCCCTGGGTAAAACAATTTGAAGATACATTCAATGTAGGTTCTAATCTGTCACAATGGACAAAAGAACAACGAGCAGATTATAATTCCTGGTATTGTGATTATTATAGTTCGGTTCCTACTACACAATGGAGAGATGGAAAACAATGTTTAGAAATCAAAACAACCAAATTAAGTACCTACAAATATCAATCTGGTTTTATTACTTCTCATTACCAATACAAACCAGAAAACAATACAGAGTATATGCTTTCTGCTAATATTAAATTAATAGCAATGGATGGCGGAACTTATAAATCCTTCTCAGATACTTACGGTGCCTGGCCCGCCTTTTGGTCTGTGCAGGGTAATGGATGGCCAACTAAAGGAGAAATCGATATTATGGAAGGATATTCTTTTGCACCTAATGCAAGTCGGTATACTTCAAATATTTTTTATGGCACTTCTGTTGGAAACAATTTATTAGGAAACGCTGCCGAAAGAAATTATCCGTCTAACTTTAATCTTAACGGAAATAACGGATGGCATTTGTACGAATCCTTCTGGAAAATGAAAGACAATGTCGTAACAGTAACCATTAAAGTTGATAATGTAACTGTTGCTACATATACTAACAGCAGCGTAAACAATCTTAATTTAAATAATTTTGGAACACATTCGATTATTTTTAATATGAATGTGGGATCTAAAGATTCTAACTTTATAGACCCAAATAAAATTAATTTATTTTCAACTGTAATGATGTGGGTAGACGATGTAACTGTTTACAAAAGACCAATTTAATATATTGGAGTTCAACTCTCTACCTTGCTAAAAAAAGACAACCCCTTAAGCGTGAACTTAAGGGGTTTTTATTATGGCTTTTTTCCTGAATATAGTTTGAAGATTATTAAGTTTCTAATAATTAAGGTTCAAACCAAATCCTACTCCCATATCACTATCGTAATGTGTAGTAAGTCCGAAATTCATGCCTACTATATATTTAAAACCTGCCATATATTCCTTATCAGTATTCCACATCAGGTTCATTCGAAGCCGTTTGGAAAGGGGAATATCCATTCGCTCCAACTGAAGACGGAAATTACCATCGGTATAAACTTCGGCCTGTGCTACAATGAGCATTGGCAACGTATAATTGACCCCGGCACTAAAAACGGCTCTTTTATCCTTGGTGTTGCTTTGACCAAAAATATTTTTTTCAACCTCTCCCATTTCCATTTTGCGATATCGCCAGTCAAACCCGATAAAAGGCATTAGCCATTGCATTTTGCCAATATATCGTCCAATATGGGTTTCAGTCTCATAACCGTGCATATCGCTATACCCCAGACGCCATTCTGTTCCTATACTCCATCGGGTGTTTTGGTACATTGCTTCTCCATCATTTCCGTTGGTTGCAAAATCATTTTGTGCCATAAAATGAAACATCCTGTCATCGGCAAAGAGTTTTCTTTGAGCTAATTTAGGATCTGGAATTTCAGGATTAGGTTTTTGGTTTTCATAACTAAAAATTCTTCCCATACCGCTCATCATGTGATACAAAATATGGCAGTGAAAAAACCAGTCTCCCTCCGCATTGGCAGTAAACTCGATTGTATCAGTTTCCATGGGCATAATATCCATGACATTTTTTAACGGAGCATATTCTCCCTGGTCGTTCAATAAACGAAAATCATGTCCGTGCAGGTGCATGGGGTGGCGCATCATAGAACCGTTGTACAGGACAATACGAACATTCTCTCCTTTTTTGATCAGGATTTTATCCGTTTCCGAAACCACTTTATTATCCAAACTCCAGACATAACGGTTCATATTTCCTGAAAGTTCAAACCGAAGTTCTTTTACCGGCGCCTCTTTAGGAAGCGTTGTTTTTACCGTAGCTTTAAGCATGTTGTAGTTTAAAGTTACAATATTTGATAAGGCATTACTATTATACTGGGCAGCTCCCTCTACTTCATGATTTTTATGTGTAGCATTTCCTTTTTTATCCGTTTCGCCTGTAATTTCCGGATACATGACCACATTCATATCCATTTGATTCAGGGACATACTCATACCCATATCATCGAGATCTCCGTTCATTTTCATCATGCCATTCATCATTTTCATCCCTTCAAAATATTTTAATTTAGGAAGCGGATCGGCGAGCTGTTTGATACCGGAACCAATATACAATGAGGCCGATTTAGTCCTGTCTTCGGGCGTTGCCAAAAACTCATAAGAGGTTTGATTGGCCGGAATAGTGACCACTAAATCATAGGTTTCTGAAACTGCAATAAGTAAACGATCAACAGAAACTGGCTCGACATCATTGCCATCACTAGCTACGACAGTAATTTTTCCTCCAGCATACGTCAGCCAAAAATTGCTCGAAGCACCTCCATTAGAAACTCTTAAACGAACTTTTTCTCCTCCTTTAAACTGAGAAAGCTGGCTTTCATTTTTACCATTAATTAAAAAACGGTCATAATAAACATCACTTACATCCATAGCGTTCATGCGTTTCCATTCGTTGACAACTTTCGTAGAAAAATGTCCTTGTCTGATAGCCTCTCCATAACTTTGAGTGGTTCCTTTTTTTATGGCGAACCAATCA
>Ga0247810_10001809_pt1 | contig 12728 bp, 10 predicted proteins | sample UWRJL119311C1_FD_179918 | JGI IMG/M metagenome (GOLD analysis project Ga0247810, IMG submission 179918) | Plant litter microbial communities from Arlington Agricultural Research Station in Wisconsin, United States - UWRJ-L119-311C-1 | ecosystem: Environmental > Terrestrial > Plant litter >...
TTAATGTACTTTATCATGATTAACTGGCTTTGCCTCATTGCAGCGCTTTTTTGATAACTGGTCCAAGATCCAGTGGTAAAGTGAGATCTATAGATAAGTTGTATTTTTTGGCGAGATAATAAACATCATTATATGCAATCCAAACTTTATCCTTTTCATCCTCCCATGAAATGATTTTTAAAGGTAAGTTTAGTCCTATTATTGGTTTTAAAGCTAATAAAGGTCCGCCAGACCTTGGATTACCAAAAATGATTACCTCATATGGCCTAATCAGGATACCAGCATGATGAAGTTCCTTTTGCTGATTGATCCTTGCATAAATGGTTGCACCATTTATCTGGAGTAATGTGACTAATCTGTTGATAGTTTCATTTACAGTGAAACTGCTGGGAATTATATTAACACTTTGTGGGTTCATAAAAGGTCGTTTTAAAGTATGGTCTGCAACCCTGAATCCATTTATTATTTATAATAAAATTTTATTAAAAGTCATTGTTTATCAGTTGTTTAAAATATTTTATGTGTAGGTTTGTAAGAACCTATGGATATTTAAAACTCTTTATTTCGCCGATTGACAGTCTGGATAGCGATATGAAATATCAGGGCATATGATGCTGAATGGGGAATTCTAAATTATACGTAAGGTACAAGTGATTACACTTTTCTGCCTTTTTTTTTGAATCACAATCCTTTTACTTTGTTACATAAGATATCACATATGTATAGTTATTCCACAGTAAGCGAGGCGCTAAATAAATTAAGCGAGAGAGGATATTTTCACGATTTCAATGTAGGTGCTGATTTACAATGCTTAATATGTAATGGGATCAACGAGAGTTTGTCACCTGATGATTTTCAGATTGATGAAATTTATCGTTTTGAGGGAACTACTGACCCCGGAGATGAAATGATTGTTTATGCCATCTCCTCTGTTCATTATAAGCTAAAAGGTACTTTGGTAAATGCTTATGGATTGTATGCAGATGGTAATACTTCGGCACTAGTGGAAAAATTAAAAATGGCTATTGGATAATCCTCTTTTTGAAATCTTTAAAAGATTCGCCTGAGGTTTTTTTAAAAAATTTACTGAAATGCGCCATATCTTCGAAGCCTAGTTGATAAGCTATTTCTTTCATCGTTATGTTTGAATAAACTGCAAGTCTTTTCGCTTCTGTCAGGATTCGTTGATGTATATGGTAACTTGTGGTTGAGCCTGTTGTTTTTTTTAAGAGATCATTTAAAAAATTAGTGGTGACAGCAAGATTATCGGCATATGCTGTTGCCATACGTTTAGTGCTGTATTTTTCTTCAAGTAGAAGAAAGAATTTTTTTACTGTTTTGTTATTCTTATGTGGTGATGGGTTAATCATCATTCCGTTTGAAATTCTGCTGAAATAGATTAGCAGTATTTTTAACAGGCCTTTTAGTACTTCGTATTTGAGCGGTCTGGTTGATGCAAATTCTTTTTCGATTCGAAAAATGATTTCATGTATGTCTTCTTTAATATAATCATCCAATAAAAATTGTGCTGAATTATTTTTCCTGATAAAATTTGCCTGATTGCCAAATAGTAAGCTTTCGACTGACAAATGGAAAAATTCCCTGCTAAAAGATATGATGAACCCATTTATTTCTTTTTCTGGTAAGATCTGGTAGATCTGGGCAGGATAGATATACCCCATATGTTTTTCGGATAAATTGCATACTTCCATATCAATTTTACAAATCGCGGTTCCAGATTTAATACATATAATCTGGTAATCATTACTTTGGCGGGGATAAGCAAGCTTTTCTAATTCCGAATTGGAAAGTTGATGCATCGGAAGAATTTTAAAAAGGTGGTCATGCTGAACTTCCGAAGGAGATAGCGAACTAAAACAATTTTTAACTCTATTGTTCTTCGGTATAATGTGTTGAGCTGTTATCATAAATCAGATTTAATTAATAGCGTGGTGATGTTCCAATTTATCAATACCGATGCCGTTTATTTAATGCGCTGATATTTAGTGCATTAAATCTCTGTCCTTTGTTTTGTGGTGGTGATATTTCGCTAATTCACAAAACCGTTGTGACTAAAATTATCTAGCTCCTGATAACTGATCAAAAGGATTTTTTCCCATAATCTAAGCTGTTGGGTTTACTGTATGAACCATGCCGGCATTTGTCTGCATTTCATCTTTGATTGGGGGATTAGCGAAATAAAGCAAGTGGATTTATATTTATCTTGTTTTAACTTATTGATAGTTAGGCTTCTAAATGGGTGGCATGGTGATTGGCTTATTGATTAACATATGTATTTAGAACACGTAGTCCCCAAATCTAACGGAAAAGTATATTTTATACATGGTGAGAAAATGCTTGGAAACAGGCTAACGGAAATAACTAGAAAGGAAAATTTGCTTTCCATTGTTCTCAATTCGGGAAGAACTCAAAATGTAAACATCGATGGGAGAGATCATTCATTCCCCTCATGGAGTTTAATAGCATTGTTATCTAATCAGTCTTTTAGCTTTGAGGAAGCTGAATCGATAACGATTTGGCAATACAATCAGGATTTTTACCGGTTGATGGACAACAATCCTGAAATTTGTTTGATATGGTTTGTGTTTTCCAGATTTTCAGATCATATTTTTCTTCCATTAAATGAGGCGTACCGTTTCAATCTTCAGCATCTGCAGCAGATGTTTGCAGATGAATTTAGCGCTAATGATGAAATTAAATCTGACATGTTACAAATATTGTTGAAGCGGCTGGTAATGATTATTGTCAGGCTTTCGAAGCCGCATGGTCATGATCAGCAAGAGCTGAAAGACGAGAAATATGGAATAATCAGAAATTTCAACAAATTAGTTTTTAATCATTATAAAACTCATCATAAGGTGCAGTTTTATGCCTGCCTCCTTAACAAATCTCCGAAAACACTCGCTAACATTTTTTTACAGTGCCGCTGCAAGTCGCCTTCAGTGATCATCAGGGAAAAGATTATAAATGAAGCGAAAAGACTTTTTCTTTACACTGATAAATCGGCGAAGGAAATTGCCTATGAGCTTGGATTCAATGATGCAGCTCATTTCAGCAGGTTTTTTAAAAATGAAGCCCAGCAAAATCTTTCCGCTTTTAGAAAGAATAACAAATCAGCGAAGAAGCAAATTCTGAAGGGAGAAGGGCACAGATATTTGGCGCAATTCTTTGATTAAATAGCAATTAGTAAGACGTTTGGCCTATATTTATAGAGTATAGGCATAATTGTTCTCAAAATCTTCCTATAAGCCTTTATTGGTAATTGAGTACTGAATTTAGATATAAAATTGAGAGTGAAAAAAATAATAAAATTAGATTATGCCGGATAGAAATTTTCTTTTAAAATCAAAAGCTGAGTTGGATTTTTTCTTAGCATTCAGTGATAGACTTAGTACGTTAGATAACAGGGGAAGATTTTCCAATTTCATACATTCAGATTTAAAATTCTTTTTGGGCTTTGACTATTCCACTATATTCCTCTTTGATGAAGACAGATCGACATTAGATGATTTTCTTGGTTACGTTAATCCCAACTTCAGAATGAATCCCTTTTTGCCATCTGTAGAACTTAAGAAATGGAAAATTGACGGTGCTGGTATACAAAATCATTTTAAAAGTGAGAATTACTTTAGGATTAATTTTCCTGAAGAAAAACAGACGCTTGTCCATCTATTAAATACCAATTTTGAACATCAAAGTCAGGAAGGTATTATTATTACGCTCTTCCAGGGAGAGTACGTTATTGGTGTGTGGATAATTTTGAATAAAACCGGGGGGATGTTTAATGAAAACCGGTTAATTCTGCTTCAATTGATGGCTAAACAGCTTACAGCTACTGTTTTGAACATTGTAGCGTATGAGAAAATTGAACAGCAGGATATGGAAAGTAACCTTGTTCAGTCTCTTAATCTTGATTTTGCCTTATTACGTGAAAAGGATGAACTATTAAAAGTTTTAAGTGCCAAGCTTAAAAACTTCTTTAATTTTAGTCATACCGGTATTGCGCTGATCAATGACGATGAGCAGACTCTTTCTGTATTTGTTACGGAGAGATTTGCTACTGGCAGGTTTCGTAAAGACCATACTGAAATGTTAAAGGCTAAATTCCCAATGAATGATCGCGGGTTTGGGAAAGCGATTATCTCAGACGAACCTTTGTTTTTTGATCTTGAACAGATAAAAAAAACAGGTTACATGACAGAGTATATGCGTATCAACTATGAAACCGGGATAAAAAATATAGTACTGATGCGCTTGCGTGTATCCTCAAAAATAATAGGTATATGGGGCATTTGTTTTTTTGAAAATCAGACAATCTCGCCCAAACAAATGGCTACGGTAAAAGCTATTTCTAATCAGCTCTCCGTTGCTGTGGAGAATATAAGGGCAAATGATACCATAATTGCTAAAGCCCAGGAACAGGAACTACTTTTAAAAATCAGTTCTGATATCACTCATGTTCGTGATAAAAATGATTTGCTAACCGTTATTGAAGGTGACCTCAAGCGTTTATTACATTTTGATAGTGTGATGATATGGGTGCTTAATGAAGATCAGGGATATGATGCGTTGAAGTATGGCGGAGCCGAACGCGGAGAGGGGATTGTGGCTCATCCTCAACTTCACAATATTGATCATCATTTTCATCTGTTTAACACGGTGATTGATACTGAAGATATTGTTATTTTTGACCTCGATCAAGTCCTCTCCGAGGAATCTGTCCCCGAATTTATTAAAAGCGAATACCAATCAGGAATCAGGGAAAAACTAGCCATCAGAATGCGCAGCGATAATAGAAATGTAGGGATTTTTTGTCTGAATTCAAATCTTAAAAATGCCTATTCTGAACATGAAATTGAATTGTTCAAAGGAATTTCCTATCAATTATCTACAGCGATATCTAACATCATTGCTAACAGGGAAATTGAGAGTCGTGATATGGAGAGTGAATATTTACTATCGATCAGCATGGAGATTGCGACGGTTAAGAATGACAATGAGCTGATCACCGTTCTGATGCAGCGGTTAAAAGACCGGCTGAATTTCGACGATATCCTGATTGGAATGATTCAGGGGGATCGGTTATCTGTTTCCTCTTCCCTAACCAGCCAGCAGGTCTATTATTCGAAAGATCAAATGATGGCCAACAAGACATTTAAAATTGATGACGGCGTAATTGACTATATCTTATCAACTCCCGGAATTGTGTATTTTGATCTGGAACAGCTGAATAAGGACAAACATCTTCCTTCCTATCTTGAATTAAACCTGGCGAATGGACTGAACTATGCTACTTGTGTAAGGTTGCCTGATAGCGCGGAAGTATCAGGGTTTTGGATGATGTTTTCCCGGGCACCTGTTAAGATGAATAAAGGTCAGTATAATTTAATTGAAGGGATGGTCAACCAGATTACACTCGCTATTTCAAATATTGTTGCTTACAGGGAAATTGATATCCATCAGATGGAGAAATCAAAATTACTTGCATTTAGTAATGCTGTTGCGCTATGTAAGACTAAGGATGATTTATCTGCATTAATCATTCATCAGTTTAATGGGATTATTGGGAATGACTATCTCATCAATATTATTAATGAAGATGGAAAAACGAACTCTCCATTTGCATATGGTTTACCGGAAGTATGGGTCGGTCAGATAGATTTTTCAGAAATTAAATCGATCAAATATGCAAATAGCGAAAGTACATTCGATCGTATCTTACAATCTTCAGAAGCAGTAAGTGTTGATGATTTTTTAGACATAACAGGAAAGTTTTTTCGCTCTCCGCTGGAAAATTACTTTTGTATAAATGAGGTGGCGGGCTTAAGGCTAAGTAATGGGACAGAGAATGTGGGGATTATATTTTTCAGTAATGCGCAGCAATATCATCGTACACGGGAATTCCAATTATTGAGAGCGGTATGCGCTCAGGTTGCCGTTGCTATTTCCCGGATCAATGCAAGTGAGAAAATTGCGCGGCAGGCTAATGAGAAATCGATGCTGCTTGAATTCAGCAATTCTATTGCCTCGGTGCGGGATAAAAGAACAATATCGAAAATTTTAAACAAGCAATTGAATGATATTTTGTTGATTAAGGATTTTGTTGTTTTTGCCATAAGCGATGATCAGGCTACTCAGAAACCCATACTCTATGATCTGAACTCCGATTTTGCGAAAAATCCCAATTTTCAAAACTTCATTGATGTACCTACTGGTATAAACAGCGAGCTTTTCAGTTTTATATTTAGCTCTCCTTTGCCAGTTCGAATTAAATTTGATGAGATTGAATTTTCTTTAGATCAGAGAACGGAGAAAATGGTGAATGATCTGGGTTTGAAAGAAATGATAGGTGCTCCGATTATTTTTGGAAATGAAACAATTGGTGCAATCTTTTTTAAGACTGAAAAGGATGAACATTTTGATGGGATACTGGAGAAATACGATTTATTTAAGAGTATTATTTCACAAATAGCCATTACTGTTGCCAATATCATGGCAAATGAGAAGGTGAATGATCAGTTAGAAGAAATTAATACCTATAAGCTTCAGCTGGAAGATGAGAAAGTATATCTCACCGAAGTGATTGAAACCACGCTTAATTACAGTGAAATTATCGGGGTAAGTGAAGAGGTTAAAAAAACATTCAGGTTAGTTGAACAAGTAGCCCCATCAGACAGTACCGTACTGATATTAGGAGAGACAGGGACGGGCAAGGAGCTGATCGCAAGGGCTATACATAATAATTCTGCCAGAAAGAATAAATTAATGGTAAAAGTAAATTGTGCTACTTTACCTGCCAATTTGATTGAAAGTGAGTTGTTTGGTCATGAACGTGGCAGTTTTACAGGTGCCACAGACCGCAGGGTTGGAAAATTCGAGTTGGCAAATCATGGAACACTTTTCTTAGATGAAATAGGAGAGATGCCACTGGATCTTCAGGTGAAGCTTTTACGTGTTTTACAGGAAAAGGAAATTGAACGTATTGGCGGAAGAAGTACGATTAAAGTTGATGTGAGGATTATTGCTGCCACCAACAGGGATCTGGAGAAAGAAATGAATGAAGGAAGATTCAGGAGTGACCTTTATTACAGATTGAACATATTCCCTATTCATCTCTCTCCGCTTAGGGATCGACGGGAAGATATCCCACTGCTGGCAAAACATTTTATTCAAAGGTTCTCAAAGAAAACCGGACGAAACATTAGTGCATTGAGTAGCAGTGTACTCCAGGAACTGGTGAAGTATAACTGGCCGGGTAATATCCGGGAATTGGAACATTTAATTGAACGTAATGTATTACTTTCTGTTGGTGATACTATTAAAACGATATATCTTCCGTCATTAAAGCCCCCCGTAGCATCTGCGACAAAGGAGTTTATTCCTCAAACGGTAGATGAGAATGAGAGAAACCACATTTATAATACGCTGACCTATTGTAAATTTAAAGTGTCTGGATTAGGTGGGGCTGCGGAACTCTTAGGCATTCCTTCTTCTACATTAAATTCAAAAATTAAAAGGCTGGGTATTACAAGGAAATTCTTAAAGCCTTAAGCTAGCGATTACTCACGTTCAATTCACTTAATAGCGATATATCACCTGTTTGATTAGTCGTTTTATGTTTTTAAAGTATTGATATATAGTTGTTTATGATTTTGGCACGTCGATGGATATGGTCGTGTCAAATTCAAAAATATGAAAACTATTAAAAAACAATTAAGCCGCTGTTTGTCTACTGCGGTACCAGCAATGATGATCATGATGGTGATGACAACAAGTAAAGTTGAGGCTCAAAAATTGCCCCACGTTAAGAATGTTGTGATTGTGCATGGTGCCTTTGCTGACGGTTCCGGATGGCGTGGTGTTTATGATGTCCTTGTCGCAAAAGGTTATCATGTGAGCATTGTTCAAAATCCCCTTACCTCTATGCAGGCTGATGTTGCTGCCGTGAATGTGGTATTGGCGAAACAAGATGGTCCTGTAATTCTTGTGGGACATTCTTATGGGGGAATGGTAATTACAGAAGCAGGTGTGGATCCTAAAGTTGTAGGTCTTGTTTATGTAGCAGCTTTTCAACCAGAAGTTGGTGAATCTGCCATTGACCTGGCGAAAACTAAGGCTCCGAATCCGGAAAATGGAATTATGGCTCCTGATGAAAACGGGTACTTCTTTTACAGCAAGGAAAAATTTCATATCGGTTTTGCCGGTGGACTGAGTAAAGCTGATTCAGATTTTATGCATGATTCACAGGGTCCGATTAGTCTCGACGCTTTTAATGCGAAAATGACCGTTGCTGCATGGAAAACCAAACCAAGCTGGGGGATTGTGTCCACTGAAGATAAAAGTATTCAGCCCGATATTGAACGTTATGTGTATCAAAGATCAGGAGCTACTGTTACTGAAATCAAAGCCAGCCATGTAGTATACATGACCCATCCAAAAGAGGTAGCGCAGGTAATTATTGATGCTTCAATAAAATCTTTGACTAAAAAGTAGGTTTTTACTATTCTTCATGGTCTGGGTTTACGTTAAGCAAAACCGGCCATGAGGAATAATTATTCAAACTAATTATGGGCTTAAATTTTACCTTATGTTAACTCAGATTCATCTGCATTTCAAGGCAGTAATTTTTTTACAGGCGACGGGCGCTTTGCTTAGCGCACCGGGAATTATAATCACAATTGTGCTGCTGTTCATTCCTGTAGTGGTACTTATCGCATTGATGCTGATTAAAACAAAAAGACTGTTTGCCTCTTTGCATTCTGTTCCTGAAGTGAAATACAATGATAAATATACAGCAGATCATGATCAGTTGCTAAGCAACGTGAGCCAGGAAACAAGTGTTCATTTTATGGCTGCAAAGAGAAAAGCAGAAGTGAGGCCTTATACAGATCCTGAACTGACTTCCTTAATTCTATGGTTTATCATCACAGCAGTGTGTTGGCTGGTCATCGGCACTACGATAGGAGAATACCTGGGTATAAAGTTCGTTTCGCCCGATGTGGATCATTATTCCTGGTTAAGTTTCGGGAGGTTACGACCAGTGCATACCAATGCCGTATTCTGGGGCTGGTCCTCACTTGCCATGATGGGTATTGGTTATTATGTTGTGCCAAGGGTAAGCAATATAGCAATTACCAGCATCAAAGCAGGATGGTGGAGTTTAGGCCTGATTAACAGCGCCGTAGTAATTGGCAGTATCTTGTTGATGGCAGGTATAAACAATGGAGGAGGGGAGTTCAGGGAATATATCTGGCCGGTACAGCTGCTTTTTGCAGTTGGCTTACTGGTTACCCTATTTAATTTTTTGGGAACAGTTGCAAGACGTAAAACAAAAGAGATTTACGTTTCCAACTGGTACATCATCTCTGCGGTTATGTTTGCTATTGTGCTGACTGTAGTGGGATATTTACCTGCTTTGCAGGGGGGACTTGGAGAAACGATTGTCCAGGGCTATTACATGCATCAGGGAGTAGGGATGTGGTTTATGCTTTTCACGCTTGGATTGTTATACTATTTTCTTCCACAGCAGTTAAACAGACCTATTTATTCCTACAGCCTTGGCGTACTGGCGTTCTGGGCACAGATATTTTTTTATACGGTGATTGGTACACATCACTTTGTCTTCAGTGCTATACCATGGTATTTACAAACCATTGCCATTATCGGCAGTGTTGGTATGGTGATTCCTGTTTTGTCGGGTACCACTAATTTTTTGATGACTTTTAATGGTGCATGGAACAAGGTGACTAATAGTTATACTTTGCCTTTTTTCATTGTAGGTATCCTTTTCTATTTTACAGGCTCTTTACAAGGAACCGCCGAAGCTTTCCGTTATACCAATCTGATGTGGCATTTTACAGATTTTACCGTAGCCCATTCTCATTTAACGATGTATGGTATTATCGCTTTTATGCTATGGGGATGTATCTACTCCCTTGTACCACGGTTGACCCGTATCGAACCACCACAGGCTACAGTGGGGTTACATTTTTGGGCGGCTTTTATCGGACTGCTTTTATATTCTATCCCATTGATGATAGGGGGTACGCTAAGAGGTTATATGTGGATGGGAGCGAAGCCTTTTATTGATAGTGTGGAGATGATGGCACCCTATTGGTTATGGCGGGCCATTGGCGGAACGATGATGTGGGTTTCACACATTTTATTTGCCTATAATCTTTACGTCATGATAGGCAACAGTCAGTCGCAAAAAGCAGCTGTATTCAAGACAGTTTTACCATTCAATAAGTAGAAAATGGAATATTTTAATAATTATAAGCGGTTGTATTTAACTGCATTCGGGCTTTTTGTGTTCCTTACCCTTATGGTTGTCATTCTCCCCGCATTGACGAATCAAAAAAATAATGCTTTGTTGCCAGGATATGAGTTGCCCTCAGAAGATGAGTTGGCTGGAAAAGCACTATTCATAGCTAATGGATGTGTGGCTTGCCATACACAGCAGGTACGCAATGTTGCTATGGATGAACGATGGGGAACGCGCCCCGGTCTTCCGGCAGATTACGCAGGTATCCACAGACAAGATTTTTGGAGGAATACCGCTACCTTAATGGGGACAGAACGAACCGGGCCGGACCTGACGGATATCGGAAATCGTCAGCCGAGTATTGACTGGCACTTATTACATCTTTATCAGCCAAGGGCGGTAGTCAAAGAATCAATTATGCCGGCCTTTACCTGGCTTTTTACCGAAAAAGATAAAGCTGAGTCTGGGGATATAGAAATTAAGGTGCCTGATCAGTTTAAAGCAGGTATGAACGGAAAAATAATTGCAACAAAGGAAGCATTGCAACTGGTTGCCTATTTGAAAAGTTTAAGACAAATTAAGTTGTATGATAAGAAACTTAACGTTGATTTTCTTTACAAAGAACCAGGTAATCTCCGTAAAAGAGGGGTGGAGATTGAAAATGATGAAGGTCAGTCTCTCTATGCTACTAATTGCCAGAGCTGTCATCAATCTAACGGTGAAGGACTCAAAGGTGCTTTTCCTGCTTTGAAAGGTAGTCCGATCGTGTTAGATGATCATCCAGAACTCTATATCACTATCATCATGAAAGGTTATGATGTAAGAGAAGAATTTGGGGTCATGCCAGCTGTAGGTAAAAATGCTAATTTGAGTGCTGAACAAGTTACGGCAATCATTGCACATGAAAGATCCAGTTGGGGTAATAAGGCAAGAAAGATCCCTCTGACTGAAGTACAGAAGATCATGGATTTGATTAAAGCAGGTAAATAATTTTATTCCGGAACAGACAATAAAATAAAAATGTAATGAAAGCAATAATAACCTTTTTTGCAGCCATGCTGCTTAGTGTTACTTCCTTCGCTTGCGAGGTATGTGAAAAGCGACAACCTAAATTTTTGAGAGGAATTACCCATGGTGGCAGTCCGGAGGGAAATTTGGATTATATAATGGTATCGGTGACTATAATCATTGTGCTTGCTACACTTTTTTATTCCATAAAATACCTGGTGAGCCCGGGAGAAAAAAATGCAGATCATATCAAAAAAATTATAATTGATTAAACATGGAAGATAAAAGTTCTGTTGTGATCTTCCTTGATGAGGGAGACCAGCCTATAGGAATATTCAGCTCGCCAGTTAATTTTGAACTTGATACTACTAAACTTAAAGATGGGGAGCATGTGCTGCGGATTGTGAGTAAAGATCCGGCTGGAAAAGAAGGATTGCGTAGTATACCTTTTATCGTGAGAAACGGACCAGATATATCAATTGAAGGTATGAAGAGTAATGACACTGTGGATGGTATAATCCCATTGATGATCAGCGCATACGGACAAGGCGATCAGAAGATGTTTTTGATAGAAGGCAGTGAAACGCCAAGAAGTATCCCCGGCTGGGTATGGATTGTTCAATTGTTATTTGTTGGTTGGGCAATCTATTATTAATTACCACCTGGCTGCCCGGTAATTAAATGTTGAGTTTAGTTAGCCGTTGTAACAAGTTGTAAAGTGCTGAATCAAAGAGGTCTAAAAATGTGAGACAAGCTATGAAAAAACAAATCTGTTCCTTATTATTCCTCAGCACAATTTCACTAATGGCCTGGAGCCAGGAAATTATTGTTCCAAAAAAAAATGTGGTAGCTCAAAAATGGATTAAAGATCAAAGCTATCAAATGAGCTGGGCCATGCTCAGAGATACCATGAGTATGACGATAGGTGTAGTCAATACTAAAGTACAGGTTCTGGGTGACAAGGTACAGGTGATTACCGAAGTGAAAATGAAAGGATCTCCCGCCCCCTGGATAGACTCTACCATTGTACGTAAAACAGATCTTTCGCCAATTTACCATGCTTCCTACAATATTCAGCGTGATATGGCTCTCCACTTCGGTGCATCGGTCAAAGGATTTTACCACGATAAACAAACCAATAAAACTACTGACATAGCACAACAAGTACCATCAGGTTATTTTGATAGTAATTTTTATCCTATGCTGATCAACTGGTTGCCGCTTAAGCCTGGCTATACAGCTGATATTGATATTTATGACTATAATCCAAAAGGTAAAATGGGGGTTGTCAAAGCACATATTCTGAATGTAAGTGAAGGAAAATACCTGAGCAAGAAATTAGGGGAAAGGAAAGTGTGGATAGTGGAGGCCGCTGATGAAATTGGTGCTGCGACTGATGGAAAAAGTGTTTATCAGATTGATCAGTTGACCAGGC
>Ga0247810_10001810_pt1 | contig 12728 bp, 24 predicted proteins | sample UWRJL119311C1_FD_179918 | JGI IMG/M metagenome (GOLD analysis project Ga0247810, IMG submission 179918) | Plant litter microbial communities from Arlington Agricultural Research Station in Wisconsin, United States - UWRJ-L119-311C-1 | ecosystem: Environmental > Terrestrial > Plant litter >...
AACTTCAATAACGGTCAATCACTTGCTGCTATACAAAGTAAAGTAGATGCGGCGCCTCAAGAACCTATCGTATATGTTGGCAAGGACGGAAAGACTCCCCAAGCTGGTATAGATTATCAACTGCCTAAAAACGGGAAAGACGGTGTCAATGCGGTTAGTTTCGTGACGACAGAGACGATTATCAAAGAAATTGCTTTAGTAGGCCCACAAGGGCCTCGGGGTATCGACGGTGCAACTGCGGCTCAACAGCTCATACGGGTTAACGATGATACGAAAAACATTGAGTCGAAGCTGACGAGTGAAAAGTACTGGACAACACTGGTTCTTTGTGCCGACTATAGACTGGTGTGCCCAGATGCAAACTAACTCCGACAAGGACTTCCAAGATTTACGTGATAAGGTAAACCGTGTAGACCAACGCATGGAAGAAACGGTGCTACCTACTCTGGGTGACATTAAAAATACCCTTAGTAAAATGTCTTTTGTTACAAAAAGAGACTATGATAAGGACAAAGAAGCACTCCAATTATGGAAGAGCGAGGTTGAGAAATTTATGGAAGATGCAAAACCAGTTGTGAACTTTGGAACTAAGCTTAACTCTCGTTGGACGCAAGTATTAATTGGTGGGGTTATTGTTGCTGCACTTGTCGCTGTTGGTAGTCAAATTAATAAAATAGGTATATTCTAATGAAAATTATAACGTTACCAAGGGTTCTCATACTACTATTAGCAATCCTTATTATAGGTGTTGCATTTCTCCTATTTGCACCTGTAGAACCATTGAAGATTAACAGTGTAAAGATAGAAGGTAACAGCTTTAAAGCTGGCGGAGAGATGGTCTTCGTTATAGACCGATGTAAGACCGTCTCCAGTGCAGTTCCTGGTACTGCATCTCGTTACTTCGTAGATGCTAACGACAAGACAAGGTCGGACATATTTATATCAAGCACAGATGACCTGGGCGAGAAGGGATGTGCGGTTGTGAAGAGGACTATGGACATTCCTTCACACATCAAGGACGGAGAGTATCGGCTAAAGTTCGTGACGAGGTACTACCCCTCTGTACTTCGTGAGCCCGTCAAGATTGAATACATTACAAACCAAACTTTTACGATTAAAGGTCAAGAAGTCTCGGCGCAGCTTAACAGCATTATTGAACAGCTTAAAGTTTTAGGTACAGACACCACTGTTGTCAATACACTCGCTATCCCTACACCCCAGACTGTTACTCCTCCCTTCCAAGAGGAACAACCAGTAGAACTAGAGTCTACCCAACCGTCACCAACCCTCGTCACTCCTGAGCAGTCTTGCCTTATTAATTTAGGGGGAATCAAGCTGTTATGTCAGTAGGATCAGAATACACTCAGCTATATCTTCCAGATCCGTATATCCCCTATGTAGGCGGGCTATGTGAAGGATACGTTGAAGGTACAGCCGAAGAAGCTACTTTCCCGTATAAAGACAAAAACAACAACTGGACAACAGCTGGCGTCTATCCTACGGCCATTGCAGCGTGGAATGCAGGAAACGGCAACCATCCCAACGAACTACCACCAGCGGGCCTTAGGGTGGCTCTGCACTTCGCGTTAGGGAATAACAAAGCAGGACATACAGCCCTTCAATTAGAGGATGGGCGGGTTGCCTCCTCGACTCAGGCTGGATGGCATCCTACAGGCTATATCCACCCTAACCTAGCAGATCTTATTAAGGTGTATACTAAAGCCAATAGTAGTTGTACCTACCTTGGTTGGACTGAGTGGATCGGAAGGAAACAAATCGTAAGCAAAGGAGACGAAATGATACCAGATAATGATAATGACTATAACCGCTGGGCACTAACTAGCAAGTACGTACGTTCACGCGTAGATGGGAACAACCAACTCGTTGCTCTTACGCGCGAAGAGTTCCGTAAATCTGCGGTTGGTAAAACCTGGCTTGAAGCCCTTGAGATACTTGAAGACAGCACTGAAGCAGAAGGTACACTTGTCACCCTACAGACGGGTGAAGATGCGCAAAAAGGTGATTGGGTTGGACAGATTAAATCACTCCAAGGTGTTGTCATAGAGAAGGACAAGCAAATCGCTGCACTAGAAAAAGAAATCGCTGAAGGTTCAGGTGATTTTATTCCAGTAGGTGAATTATTTATAAGAAAGGACAAATAACATGACATTCAATTTACCTCCACGAGCACGTGTAATCCTCTATGCGCTCACTGCACTTGGGACACCTGTAATTGCCTATCTTTTCGCTAAAGATATCCTAGGAGAGCTAGAAGTAGTCTTGTGGGGCGCAGAAGTAACCGTCGTTACAACAATGGCTGGCTTAAACGTCTCAAATCAGGAAAAGAAGTAATGTCTGAATTACTCGAACCTGTAAGCGAGCTGGGAGTCGCAAAGCCAGAGCTATACGCTAGGATACTAGGGAGTCAAGTATTTGAAAGTATAATCATAACCGATAATATTGTCTTGGGTGAGGATTAGGAGTAGAATCTTTTCAGGTACATCGTCCGACAGACAGGAGATCTCTATCTAAGCAGCTAGGACAAGATTCCCAGCATGGGGATGTTGGTCTCTACTCTGATCAACATCCCCAACAATCCTAGAATAAAAGCATCCCCGTTGTAATGCGGGGATTTTGCTTTCTGCACAAGCGGTAGCCCGAAGGCTCTCTTATCTTCTCACGAACCAAAGTATAATCCCACACACGACAAATACGATTCCTATAATAAGGACTAGTGAACCAGTACTCACTAAGACCAGAAAGATCTACCGAATACAAAGAATACGATAGCTCCAAGGAAGCCTGCTGGGACACACACACTTACAAGCCATGCTCCAAATGGTGCAATACCAGGGATAAGACTAATAAGTCCTCCCGCAATTAATACTACTAGTGCTGTAGCGATTCCTACTAATACTGAAAATCCTAATCGTTTAAACATCTTAACTCCTTTATTAAGTTCTACCTAAGATTATATCACTACAACTCAAATAAAGCCCTTTTCCGCTACGTAAGCGGGGACTCTACATATGCAAGGTTTTCAAGTGAAGGACTAACCTCATTGATTGACCTGCTCTTGTGTATTCCCTGTTATTCCGACCATGTTCTGGAAGTCCAGCGAATGGTTCTGTATTGGGTATTAAAGGTATGTAATAGGGGATTAGTAAAGCCTCTAGAGCTAGAACAGTCTTCCTAGTTACTATTCTTACGCGCTGTCGTCTCCTAAGCGCGACCAACTAATCTTATCCCTAACAAATACCTTTAGCTGTTATAGACGAATGGCTGTCCCACAAGGTAAGGATTCCCGTAGCCACCTTACACGATCGTCATCTCGGCACGTTGGGTCTTGGTTCCAACCACATGAGCGAGCAAAACCTAGCGTCTACTTTAATAATGAAAAATTCTGTATTTACGCATTTCTGTCGATAAAACATATCATCGTCGCGTCTATTCCGCCACTTATGGGAACACAATCATCTATAACATACACTAAATTGTCAAAGTACAAGTCATTGAAAGACCTCCCGTATAACCGCCATACGGGTAGCGATGTTCCGTTTATTTACTTAGCTCGTTTAAAGTCCCTAAGTAGGTGCAGGAAACCTTCCCTAGACTGTTGCATAAACGTTTAAGGTTTGCTATTATTGAGATAGCAAGAGATACGGCCCCGATTATGTCGGGGTTTTTCTATACCCTAATTGTTTGTACCGCCCTATTCGAACTCGCAAGAGATACAAATAGTTATCTTAATCATACACCCTATACTGCTAACGTTCAACCCCCAAATAAAAGAAAGCCCCCAAGTGCGGTAAGGCTTTCAGATACGGCTCAGCTCAAAATACACTTAAGGCTGGCGACAAGTACGACTCACTGAGATGAGTATATCTATTATAACAAAAGAACCTCTCGTGGAGGAGAGGAATCTTAATTTCTGTTTTAGCTCTGTTAATTGGCGCAGACAGAGCAAGTATATGAAAAAAATAGTTATGAGCCTTGTAGAGGGTATAAGATTGCGCCAATAAAGGTGCGAGTCCAGTTCGTAAACTGTGATTACATCTGCATAATAACACAAGCATTTTAAAAGTAAAGAAAAATGCCCCGAAGGACATTATCTTAGACGAGATGGTGAAAGGTCATCAACGGTATTCAGGAAAGGTGGGCTTCACCTGAAATGTAGAGATTTCCACCTCGCATACTGACATAATACCAGATAGATGTTATAATGTCTACATGGCACCTATACCTACAATACAAGGGAAGACAGCGCCACTCATAGAAATTGCTCCTTAACGGATAAACTAGTTAGTAAATGGTCAACACTATCAGATTGACATCTAGCTTATGGTTGCGCATAATAGAGCTAGAATATAAACTAAGAATCAATTAAGGGCTATGATTCTAAGAATCTTACGGGCAAGCAACTTGACAAACACGGCATAAAAGTCTATTATTGTGTCTCAGCTTATGTTGGGATATGTTAATAGTCGTTTATTACGACTAATCACAAGCGAAAGCTTTGTCCTAGAAGACAATAAATAACCCCCGATGAAAGTCGAGGGGTTATTTACTTGGTGGAGGGCACGGGAGTTGAACCCGCTTGGTCCTAGAAGACATCGTTTTGGAAACGATTACATGACCGTTCTGTCAGCCCCCCACACGCGGGTACTTTTTTGTATAAAAAAAGCACACCTATGTACCCAGGAGGCAGGCGTCAATAGAGACTTCTACCCCTTTACAGGAGAGCTGGCGTAAACCTTGCGCTCCTGACTACATAGCTGTGCTTTTAATGTTCGCTCTATTGATGGACGCCAGTCCTTACGAAGCAAGTTAATGCTTATATCACTATACTACCAAACAAGCAGTAGCACTACAAGGGTCTGAGTGCTAAATTGTTAACTTTCTTATCTATAGTGCTTGCATATATTTACTATTTATGTTTTAATCTTTCTTCGTAATGTTGGAGAAATACACATTAAAACAACTCAGAACTGACTTTCCTGATGACCAGGCCTGTTTAGATTGGCTCGTAAACCACCTCTACCCAGAGGGAATAGACTGTCCGAACTGCGGGAAATCACCCCACTATAAGATCACGGGGCGACGTGCGTATGCTTGTGGGTCATGCGGCCATCACACGTATCCTTTAGCTGGGACAATCTTTCACAGGTCCTCTACACCGCTGACGGATTGGTTTCACGCTATATGGATGATGTCTTCAAATAAAGCAGGTGTGTCTGCGATGCAACTCCAACGAGAACTCGGCGTGACGTATAAGTGCGCTTGGCTCATCCTTCATAAGATACGCAAGATGATGGCCTCGGAAGAGACACTTGAAGGTGAAGTAGAGATAGACGAAACCTTCGTCCACGCCAATGTTTACAAACGATCTTCCGCTATGAAACGTTACGGCCTTACAGGAAACCGCAGTGGCCAGGTCTTAGTCGGGATAACAGAACGTGGAGGAAAAGCTCGTATCTGGCATGTTCCTTCTGCTGGGGCAAGGATCGTACAGCCTCTTATTAGAAAGTACGTGAAACCTGGAACACTTATCCATTCAGACGGTTACATGGCCTATAGGAAGCTCCCTACAATGGGATATGAGCATAGATGGACAGATCACTCGAAGAAGGAATTTTACACAGAGTACTCTTCTACCCAGAACATAGAGAACCTGTGGTCACACATTAAACGAGGAATTAAGGGTGTATATCGAAATGTCAGCGTACAGTACCTGCAGCTTTACGCGAATGAGTTTGCGTGGAGGTACTCACATAGAAAAGAAAGAGCCCCGTTTATGAGGCTTCTTACTACGGTTTCTTAACGACCTTTTTTAGAAGATCGAAGAAGTCTTTCTTTGTTGATTTTTTCTTAGCCATACAGCAATTATACTCTACTGCTGTACTTGCTGTGCTTCTCGTGCTCTTTCTTGTATACCAGAGTAGCTCACGGTGGTTACGGCGTAGAGAAGTGGTAGGACTATAGCTATGACTGCGATTGTAATACCTGCAGATGCCATACCTGGTTTCCTACCTTCTTTGTTGGCGTTACGTGTACTCACTATACCCACTATCAGGGCGGTAACCCCAAGAATGAAAGTTACTACTGGCGCAGCGAGAAATAAAATGGCGACGATAGCCAGTACTAGTGATACAACCCTAGAGGCACCCTCTGCACGTGACTTTACTTTGACTTGACTCTGTTCTGACATAAAACTCCCTTCATAGTTCTACGTAAATAAAAAAGGACAGCCATCTTTTCGGCTGTCTAGAACCTACAAACAGGTATTATCCCATTCACGATGGCTGCCCATGTTCAAATGGAATAAAAATATACCCGTATAAATTGTAAGTTCTAGACAAGTGTATTATACCACGAAGAAACAGCCCGAAAGGGCTGCTCTTGTCATCAGGTACGTTTACGCGTAGCTTTAGGTTATCAGTACAATACTAACTTTCTATTAGCTTTGGCACACTTAGGAGGCCTCCTGTAAGTTAGCGTGCGGATCTATTCTTCTCGTAACTTTGCATCTATTAATGTGCTCAGCTCTAGAACCTGATCCTCGTTTAGACGAATTGTCGTTACGACTTGTTTGTCGTCACCAGTCGTAAAGCTAATATCAAAGTCCTTGTACTCGATTTGCCTAGGTCTCTGTGAAGTCCGCGTAACAAAGTTATGTTTTTGAGTACTTATCTCGAAGCTGTCTACTGCTAATATTTTATTCCCCATATTTAATCTCCTTTCTTACTCTATTATATTCTTATTGGGAACTGGCCGTCTGTGTGAGAAGAACCGCCCGTATTTTTGACACACCTAATAAGCCTGTTATATAATTTACGAGACAGGTACTCGTAGGGAGCTAGGAAATCTAGCTCCCTTTTCTATTTCAAACTTGGTGGACTCGCGGAGGGTCGAACTCCGTCTCAGTACGTGACAGGTACTCGTGCTAGCCGTTACACTACAAGCCCAGGCGTGCCTAAAATAATTGGATAACTCCTAAAAAGCAATAGCTTTATTAGAGGGTAGCCACAAAGCTCAAATAAAAATACCCACCGAAGAAAAACGTAAGTCTTTCCGCGATGGGTATTTGCTTATACAAATTTGAGTTATTGAGAACATGAACGCAGTCTATCGTTCAACACGTATATTTTAGCACAACCTTTATAGAGGTGCAACAGAGGTCCTTGTCTTATAGGGAGAAGTGCCTTGTATCTTTACTTAGCTTATGCTACAATGAGAGTAATCAATGAAAGGATTCAACAATGAAAATTAACGTGACACTTATCAGTTCATTCCATCCACTCGGGACGGTTAACGGGATCGACTATTCGATCTACCCACAGGTATAGTTATGGGAAAAGTTGAACAGAGCTTCGAACAAGAACGTTTCGAAGAAGACCGCTTGAACCTAATCCATAAGATGGTCCACCATTCCGAATTGGGACAGTGGGATACAGTAGAAAAGTATAAGGCCTTGTACAAAGAAATTTACGGAGAACTGAAACCATAATGAAAGAACTATACAAATCACTCGCGGCTGTACAAGCTGATTTAAAGGCTCCTAAAAGCAACAGAAACACGTTTGGTAACTATAACTATCGTAGCGCAGAGGACATCTTAGAAGCAGTTAAACCCCTCTTAAAAGAGAATGGATTGACTATGATCCTCAGCGACAAGATAGTCCACGAGCAAAGTCAGCACAAGCCTGAGCAAATAACCTATAAGAATAGTAAAGGCTACGATGTACAAGACGTTATCGGCGGCGATCGTTTCTACGTTGAATCTACAGTAACTATTTTTGACGGTGAGGGCGATTCGGTTACAGCAACAGGCGTAGCACGCGAAAGTCAATTCAAGGCTGGAATGGATGATAGTCAGATTACAGGCGCAGCAAGTTCGTACGCCCGTAAGTACGCTCTTAACGGTATGTTCAACATCGACGATACTAAGGATGCTGACACTGACGAACACACCGAACAACGCAACAAAGACACAGCTCCTGAAGTTATCCGTAACCGTGCAGAAGAGTCAGCAGAAGGGCCAAGTCCGATGGGGGTAGACGTTGTAGCTGAGGTGAAAGCCCGTAAAGAGGTTCTTAACGAAGACATGATTAAGCTACTTGACTTAACACGACCAGACCAACGGCTTGCTTTTGTGAAACGGGTGCTGGAGAAGGAAACGATTGACACTCTACAAGATACAGACCTAGTTTCAGATGCTATTGACAACGAACGGATTGGATGATAAGCAATGACCCTTCTATCTAATACAGAAATACCACCACATGGAATAGACAAAGAAGCGTGGCAGGCTACTAAAAAGCTACGGGACTACTTTACTAAGCTAAATAACCTACTTCAGTTACATATGCATGAAGAACATGGCTGGGGAGGTGTATGTCATTGTGAAGAAGTGCGTGATGTTAATAACATGCTTGCCCCTATTCAACTAGATATAAAGAGAGCTTTGGTACCACCGCAAGAAGACGATGTCTTCAAGCTAAAGCGTCTCGAGTATGAGATAAACGCACTACTAAGGGCAAACCCGAATCCACTAATTGAAAAGTCTTCAATAGTAAGAATGTTGATACCAACTAACACAACAGAAGAGGGATAGTATGAGCGAAATAGATGAATTTATTTCAACGCTTGGGCTACCTACCAATGCTTTTACTGAGGAGTGGTGGTTATGTAGATGTAGATTCAAGGGAAGTTCAGCAAACCCTATATTAACCTCGATGTGTGACTATCATAAAAGAAAATTAAGGAGTGAATAATGGCTAAGATAATTAGAATTGATTGGGATGAAGAATATGCTATGCCTATTTATGTTTTAGATAACGGCAAGAAGTACGCACCAGATACTGGTGAATACGCAGGTTACTTCAAAGAAATTGAACGTGACGATGTAAAAATACCCCCTACAGAGTAAGTAATAAAGAAAGGTAAGTATGCAAAAATCTACAGAATCAGAGAAGATACACGCTAAACATTTGAGGCTATACCGTCATACAGACCTTATGGGTTACGAGCAAAAATTGAACTGGTTAGAGATGATGAATAAGAAATATGACCAGCTGGAATGTCCTGAATGTGGACTATTTGCGATATTTAAAAGAAGGGAATCCTAATGTCTAACTATACAAAGGAAGATAACAACACACGTTCAGGCTGGGTATTCGCATGGCTACCAGTGCGTTGCGGAGATACTGAAAGAGTCGTTTGGCTTAGAAAAGTATTCCGAGAACAGTGGGGCAGAAGCAAGTATTATTACGAAACGGCTAATCCGTTTTAATCACTAAGTAGTATAAGGAGAGAGCAAGATGAAAAAAAATAGACGTGCCGAACTACTAGCTATTCTGACGAGTCCTTATTACGATAGCCCAAATTCTGAGCAACTCTATGTAGATGATAAGGCGAAAAACATTATAGATAACCTCATACCTTATGTTGAGATGGTGTATTTAGAAGGTTATAACCACGGTACGTTTGACTCTTTTTTATCACCAAGGAAGACACTGATAGTAAACACAGATGATACTAAGGAAGGATAATTACGATGAATATTGAAGAATATATAACTATTGCAATACAGTCAGCCAAGACAACAAAAACCGAAGTCATATTCTTCGATATTGGGGTTGTAGTTGATGCTGGTGAACTTTTCATTGCGGAAGATTCAAATAACAGAGTTAAGTTTAGTATTAAAATGACTGATTTAACCCAACAGGAAGATATATAAGAGATGAAGCAGCAGGCCTGCAAGTTTTTACTAGAAAATGGTACTAAGTGCGGGTCTGTTTTCCATACCGCGATGTACCACAACCCACCCAAGCCTGTTAAACGTACTGTGAACTGGAAACCAGATAAGGACGGCCTACATAGGGAGATAACGGGTATTCATATTGTTGAAACACCACTGACGTATCCAGCTCCGAAGTATAAAAAGAAGAAGTCTAAAATTATTAGGAAACGCGCTGATAGTCGTTCAAAGTTGGTAAAGAAGCTAGACAGCGTATTCAGCCAGTATATACGCCAGAAATACGCCATAGATGGTATGACGGCTTGCGTAACGTGCGGAACAGTAAAGAGATGGCAAGAACAACAGAACGGCCACTATATGAGCCGTGGACATCTCCCTACTAGGTGGAGCGAAGATAACTGTGCACCGCAATGTTACGCATGTAACGTGCTGCGTAAAGGCCACTATGTCGAATATTCGCTATGGATGATCGACACGTATGGAGTCGAGAAGTTGGAAGAATTGAAACAACGTGCCAACTCAGGCGAGAAAATTGCTACTGTTACGATAAAAGAGATGATAGAAAAGTACACAAAACTATTGACTAGCATAAGCTAAGATGCTAGTATTAGTACATGACCCAGAAAGGTCAAATCAACGAAACCAAGATCGGGAAAAACGCACCAGCCCATAAGCTAACGAAATAGGGCAGATCAAGGTTATAAATATTAACAAATCAGCTAGCTACTCGGGTATTCTCTGACGGATTAATCACACACATGTAAGTGCCGTAATATCCGCGCGGCTAGCTGAATATAAAACAGAAAGAAGAAATAAAATGAGTAAAAACAACAAAGACATCGCAATTGAAGCACTTTTAGAACGAGAAAAAACTAAGAACCGTCGCATTATCACAGCAGTGTTAATCGCTGTAGGTATCATGGTAGGCATCGTTATTGGACATTTTGGTTCAGTGGAAATCACTAACCAGATGCGTTCTAACTTCACAGCTGAAGTACAGACGTTGTCAAAAGTCCAGAAATAGTCGCTACGCCTATTTTAAAAGAAGAAGTAGCAACTGTACCTATTCAACAAGAAACAGCCGTTACAGAGCCTCAAAAGCAGTTTGGCTGCGAAATAGCCTCAGCATATGATTGGGACTATCGGACTGCTTATGCGGTATGTATGGCGGAGAGTAGGGGAAACCCTAACGCAAGTAACTTAAATGATAAACATAATGGATGTACTGGAAGTTTTGGACTGATGCAGATAGCTTGTATTCATACAGGCGGTGTAGCAGAATATAACCCAGAGGCTAACATGGCGAAGGCTTACGAGATTTATAAGAAATCTTCGTGGAAGCCATGGGGTGCTTATACATCAGGAGCGTATCTAAAGTACCTTTAAATGGTTAAGCTGTAGTAGTGCTGGACTTTCAGGCCAGGAGACGCAATGCATGCACCTCGGTAGTAGTACTCGAACTGGAGTCTAGCACCATACAGCTTAACAATTAGAGTACAAAGACTTATAGATGGACTCCAGAGCTTTGGGCTTTGGTGTAACGATAGCATTTTCCCTGGACTCTTGGTACCAAGACGAGGAAGGGAGCGGTTCAACTCCGCAACTCATTGCTTTGGCGTCTGTTTATAAGGTTAATAACAATATTTAGTAAGAGGAGAATAAGCATGAATATTCCAGTTAAGGTATATGAAGAACTAGTTACCCCCGACGATATTATAGATACAAACGAGTTTTACCTTAAAGCAATCTATAACCACTTGGAGACAGATCGAAACCTTCGCGAAATACTCGATGTAAAGTGGGAAAATGGACGTTGTTATGTTATTACGATGGCTTAAGCACGAATGGAAACGATTATTTATAAGTATGCGATCTTAACGGGTCGTATTTTCTTTCACAAAAGGCTTGCATCTAATCTTAGCTTATGCTACAATGAGTTCATAAGACACAGAAAGGTCGTCATGAGCAAATCACTTACACAGATCAAAGCAGCACCATACAAGCAGGAAATCAAACGCCTAAGCGGTAACAGGAAGTTCTTTAAAGCTGTAGAAACAGTATCACTACAACGTGACCCTCTTGCCTTTAGACGTGCGTCAGTTCAACTAGGTGGCATGAACCGTCGTGCAGCCGAAGAACGTGCAAGACTTGCGGAGATGCGATAATGCTGAACTTTTTTAACAAGAACATCTTACCTTTAAGCGAAGAACTAGACCGTATGCTAGAGGAGAAAGACAATGGGTAAGGTCATCAGGAAAGGTAGCTACGTATGGCACGCTGGTAGCGCATGGCTTGTTATTGGAAGAGTAGGAAAAAAGAATCTAATACAAAGACAAATCGAATACTTTAATAACTGCGGAGTTCAAACCCATACAGATACAATCAGGAAGATACGCTCATCGTGGCGACTCAGAAAGCTAGGCTTATAATGGACTTTGAAACTAAGGAGCTTTTAGAAGATAAGATGCGCGCCCAAGCCGTTATAGAAGCAGATGAAGTCGCAGCTGAGAAGGAGTTAGACGGATGCGAAGATTAAGTAAGAACCAGCAACTAGTTATGGACGCGTACAATGCCGACCCTGGTTGTGTAAACGAAGAGCACCGACTACTCGAGTTCGTGTGGTCGCAGCAGGGATGGGACAACACCAAGTCGCTCTATTGGAATTTACAGCGTGTAAGCCATCCAGAGAGCCTGAGCAGAGCAAGAAGGCTGTTACACGAGAAAGGGCTTATAACCTACTCAGACGAAGCCACAGAGCGTCGTATGGGATATTACAAGGAAGCTTTGGACGAGTACGGACAACCTTATATGGTATTTGTAAATGAGTAATCGCCTAATCGTTCATTGGACACACCGTATAAGGATGAAGAAAATGTTTATGGACGGCTTCACTACAGAGGAGATAGCCATAGCATACAAGATAGACGAAGATTTTATTAAGGACATTACACAGGCGCTTGTCCAGCCAG
>Ga0247810_10001811_pt1 | contig 12726 bp, 7 predicted proteins | sample UWRJL119311C1_FD_179918 | JGI IMG/M metagenome (GOLD analysis project Ga0247810, IMG submission 179918) | Plant litter microbial communities from Arlington Agricultural Research Station in Wisconsin, United States - UWRJ-L119-311C-1 | ecosystem: Environmental > Terrestrial > Plant litter >...
TTCTTCGGGTGTTTTTGGTGATCGGTAGAGTACAGATAATTCTGGTCTCTTCCTGTCGGGTGCTGGTAATGCCTTTTTATCAATTTTTCCATTGATGGTTTTTGGCAAATCGTCCATCCAGATAAAGGAGGAAGGTACCATATATTCAGGCAGCGTCTCCAACAAGTATTTGCGCAAAGGAGCAATGTTTTTATCTGCTGAAAGGGGTACAAGATAGGCAACGAGCTTTTTCTCGCCCTGAGCATCTGTTCTGGCAAGTACCACAGCGTGGTTGATCTCCGGATGATTTTGAAGAACAGTTTCTATTTCTCCAAGCTCTATCCTGAAACCGCGGATTTTTACCTGTTCATCTTTCCGACCTATAAATTCGATTTCTCCATTAGGGAGCCAGCGACCAAGATCACCTGTTTTATATAAGCGCTGATCTTCCTTAAAGGGATTAGTGATAAACTTTTCTGCAGTAAGTACCGGATTATTCAGATATCCGCGCGCCAGTCCCGCACCGGATACACATATTTCACCAAATATGCCCTGAGGTACCAATTGGTTCTCAGAATTCAAGATGTAAATAGTAGTATTTGAAATTGGCTTACCGATATAAATTGGTGTTCCCTGATGCAATTCTTTTACTATACAGCCCACTGTGGCTTCTGTAGGGCCATACTCATTATATACTTTTATCTCTGGATTTATACTTTTTAAGATATCAACATGGGTAGGATTAACTTCTTCACCCCCAACTATAGCACATTTTATGCCTGAAAATGATATCTCCAGATGCTTCAACATGGAGATGTGGGCAGGTGTAATTTTAATACTGTTGATGATACTATTAGGACTAAAGGTATTGCTGAAAATTGCCGATAGCTCTTCGTGATGCGGATAGATGACAAGCGTGCCACCTTGTGTGAGGGGACAAAATATACTGGTAACAGTAAGATCAAAAGATAGTGAAGTGAAAAGGCCAAAGTTAGCTGGACTAATGCCGTCAAAATAATAGCGGTTGGCCCATTGAATATAATTTGATACATTACTATTCGTCAAAGCACATCCTTTTGGGAGTCCGGTAGAGCCTGAAGTGTAAATTACATAGATCAGGCTTTCTGGGTTTACTGTTACTCTCGGGCTTGCTGTGCTATGACTGTCCTGTTCTGCAGTAAAGAAATCGATTTCCTCTGCCGTTATCACCAGTCTGCAACCGCTGTTGGTAATCATATAATCAATGCGATCCTGCGGATATTCCGAATCTACAGGCACATATGCCGCACCCGCTTTTAATATAGCCAGAATGCTGATAATCATCCACTCGCTTCGCTCTAGTTTTATCGCTGCAAGGTCGCCATTATGAAGTTGTTTGTGTTGAATTAAGTACCTGCTAAACTGGTTTGATAGTTGATCAAGCTCCCTGTAGGTGAGCGTGAGTGTGCCAAAAATAAGGGCAGTGTTGTCTGGTACTGCGTTTACCTTTTCTTCAAACAGGTCCAGAACCGACAATGTTAGTGGATAAGCTGCAGCGGTATGGTTAAACTCATCAAGGAGTTGTATTTTCTCCTGCTCATTCAAATAGGTCAGCTCACTAAAGGATTGTGTGGGATTAGCAGTTACGGCTATAATGAGCTGTTCCAGGTGATCAGCAATACGGCTGGCAGTATGCTGATTGAAAAGATCCTGATTATACAGTAATACGATAGACAACTCCTGATTCACTTCTGTATAAATACAACTGAGGTCGAATTGATACACTTCAGTTGCAGCTGGATTGATTGTATTTCCTGGAGCAATTGCAACTTTAATCAAATGCTGGTCTGTCGGCTGCTGATTTAAATCTTTTAATACTGATTCGAATGGGTAGGGCTGATGGGCTAAAGCTTCCTGAATAGCAATATTTATTTTATGAAGCAGTTCGGAGAATTTTGATTGATCTGTAAAGTTAACTCTTAAAGGAATGATATTGGACGAAACTATATCTCCGGTTACCAGATCTGTCAGATCGGTATATTTGAAAAGCAGTAAATTCAGGATCGAGATTAACCCTGTATGAAGGTCATATTTTTGTCCTTTTAATAAGTCTTTAAAGTCCGCAAATACAGTTTTACTTAAAGTTTTGGAAAATAATTGTGGACGGTAAGATTTTACTGCCGATCTGGGTTTATCTGTAGGCAAATCAAGTATAGGAAGATCGTTCAGCAACTGATTAATCCAGTAGTCCCTATACTTTTTGTTGGTTTCCATAGAATATAATTGTTAAAAATGGCAATTTTTAAATAATCGACGCGAATTTCGTTAATTATATGATGATAACAATATACTTTTTCGTTTATGTATTGTATCAAAAATTTTATACTCGCTTGTAGTTTTGCTAAAACATTTTATGGACTTCAAGTAAATATAATAATTTTTACTAAACCAATTGATATTGGACAATACTAAAGAAAATTTCCGTTTACTGATACAGGGTTTTTAACCTGTATTGCAAGGACCAATTAAAACTACCATATTTATAACATGAATTATCTTGAAGTATTAGACCAGGTAAGAACCCACGTTGCCGGCCTGTTTCACGCTCAAAAAGATGACAGATTAATCTATCATGACCTGGTACATACCGAGGATGTGGTTAAAGCTGTTGTAAAAATCGCCAATCACTATCAGCTGTCTGATCAGGATTTTTTTATAGTAAATACGGCCGCATGGTTCCACGACACCGGATATCTAACTGATTTTGCTGAACATGAGGCAAGAGGAGCTGCGTCTGCGAGGGAATACCTCAGTTCTAAAAGTGTAGATCCCGGAGTAATTGAACAGGTAGCGAATTGCATCCTGTCTACTAAAATGCCGCAACATCCTGTTGGCCTGCTGGAGCAGATCGTTTGTGATGCTGATCTTTTCCATTTAGGTGGTGATTCCTTCAGGGAGCGCAATAAGTTAATGCGTAAGGAAGCACAAGCCTGTGTGGGGAGAGATATTGATAAGGCGGACTGGCGATTAAAAACGATATGGCTGTTTGAAAATCACCACTACCATACGGCGTATGCCCGGGAGCTGCTGACAGCAAAAAAAGAAATGAACCTGGAGTGGCTGAAAGATAAAGCTACGGAGGAACAGGGTAAAATGGAGAAACACCGGAGAGAAGAGGATCATAAAAAGGAAGAAACGAATAGCAAAAACGAAGAGGTCGATAGCACCAACGAAATGAGTAAAAAGGATAAAGAAATAGAAAAACATCTGCAGGATATTATTGCACTGAAAACAGCTGAAGATGATAAACCGGCAAAAAAGAAGAAAAGTGACCGTCCGGAAAAGGGAATTGAAACCATGTTCAGGATTACATCGGGCAATCACCAACGTCTGAGTGATATGGCAGATAATAAGGCACATATCATGATCTCGACGAACTCTATCATTTTATCGGTCATCTTGAGTATCCTGCTGCGCAAGCTGGAAGATAACCCGCACCTGATTATCCCTACGCTGATCTTACTGATCATTTGTGTGGTAACGATGGTATTTTCAATATTGGCTACACGCCCTACTGTGCCGCCAGGGACTTTTACGCAGGAGGATATCAAGGAAAGGCGGACGAACTTGCTGTTTTTTGGTAATTTCTATAACATGAGCCTGGTAGATTATAACGCGGGTATGCAGGAAATGATGGAAGACAGGGAATTTTTGTATGGTAGCCTGGTGCGTGATTTATATTCGCAGGGCGTTGTTTTAGGAAGAAAATACCGCCTGCTGAGAGTAGCTTATAATGTGTTTATGTTTGGTATTATTGCTTCTGTACTTGCTTTTGTAATTGCTTCGGCTGTTGTAGCGCTTTAAACTGACTTATGGAACAATATTCATTCTTCAACCGTGATTTGAGCTGGTTAAGTTTTAATGAAAGGGTATTACTGGAAGCTGAAAACCCAAATGTGCCCTTGTTGGAGCGTATTAAATTTTTATCTATTTACTCTTCTAACCTGGATGAGTTTTACCGGGTAAGAATGCCTGTTTTAATGGCGATTGATAATTTTGATGAAAGTAGTGGATTGGAAAATGCTTATTTTAAGGCTACTTTTCTGATCAATCAGCAACAGGAGCGGTTTGGTCACATTCTTAAAAATGACATCTTACCGGGGCTGGAAAAGGAAAATATTCACTGGCTGTACAATGAGCCTATTCCTGAACAGATTGAGGAAGAGATTTCGGGCCTGTTTTTTAATGAAGTACTGGCTTTTATCGGCCTCTATTCTGTAGAACAAGACAGCGGGGCTTTTTTTGCTGAAAACAATAAATTATATCAGGCTGTAATTTTATCGAATGCCGCAGGGGTAGAAAGACTGGAACTGATCACCATTCCATCGGATGTATTACCGCGTTTATATGCCGTAAATGGTAAGAAAGGAAAGTATATCGTATTCCTGGATGATATCATCAAACATAACCTGGCTTATCTTTTCCCTGATGAAAAGATTGCTGGTGTTTTTAATATCAAGATTACGCGAAATGCGGAGCTGAATATCAAGGATGAACTGGATGAAGATATTACAGCGGCGCTGGAAAAAGAACTGAAAAACAGAGATCTTGGATTTGCAACGCGCTTTTTATGTCAGCCTGAAATTCCTTTGCGCTATTTATACCGTATTATATACACATTGAACTTATCTAAAGCTTCGGTGGTACAGGGTGGTTTTTACCATAACTTGAAAGACCTGGGAGGTTTCCCGTTGAATGATGCAGAGCTGAGTTATCCGAAATGGCCGGCACATAGCTGTCTGCATATTCCGAAAGGGGAAACGCTGTTCAGTGAAATCGCTAAAAGGGATATCATGGTACATGTGCCTTACCAGAAGTATGATGCTGTACTGCGGTTTTTTAATGAAGCGGCAAATGACAGTTTTGTGGAGGAAATCTATGTAACATTATATAGGGTGGCCGACCATTCAAAGATTGTGAATGCGCTGATGACGGCGGCCAGGAATGGTAAAAGGGTAACAGTGATGGTAGAGCTGAAGGCCAGATTTGATGAAGCAAATAATATCAAATGGGCCTCGCAGATGAAAATGGCAGGGGTGAAGATTATTTATAGTAAAAATGACCTGAAGGTACATGCGAAGGTAGCGCTGGTGAAGCGAACGGTAAGGGATCAGACTTCCTACCTGGGGTTGCTGGCGACGGGAAACCTGAATGAATCGACAGCGAAATTTTATACGGACCATGTACTGCTGACCGCTCATCAGCCAATGTTGCTGGAACTACAGCAGCTTTTCGGTTTTTTAAGTAAGAAAAAGAAAAAGCCATTGCTGGAAGATGCCATCAATTTCGAGCATCTGCTGGTAGCGCAATTTAATCTGCAGCAGAAATTTATTAGCTTGATTGAGAGAGAAATCGAGAACGCAAAGGCCGGTAAAACTGCCGCTATCAGGATTAAACTGAACAACCTGGAAGAGAAAGTGCTCATCTCAAAATTATATGATGCTTCGGTTGCAGGGGTGAAGGTAGAACTGCTGGTGCGCAGTGTATGTTGCCTGATTCCTGGTGTGGAAGGTCAGAGTGAAAATATAACGGTAAGAAGGATTGTGGACAGATACCTGGAACATGGAAGGGTTTTTATTTTTCACAATGATGGGGATAAAGAGGTCTTTATGGGGTCGGCCGACTGGATGAACCGCAATATTTATGGAAGAATTGAAGTTTGTTTTCCTATTTATGCGGAAGATCTGAAAAACAGGCTGATGGAGATCCTGGATCTGCAGTTTAATGACACTGCACAAGCCGTAGAATTAAATGAAGCACTGCAGAATAATTTTATTAAGGAGGATGCAGGGTTGCGCTCTCAATGGGAGATTTATCAATATACATCAAATGAAACGATTGAATATAAAAGTATATAGTGTTGTGGTTGTATTAGGGGTGCTGCTGGCATGCAAGGCTTCAGTGAAAGATTTTACGAGCCCTAAGGGGTATGATTTGAACCACCCGGAAAAATTTAATATGCCGGAAAGCTTGCTGGAAATCTCTGGAATTGCTTTTCACCGGAATAAAGGGGATACGATCTATTCCATTCAGGACGAAGATGGTCGCCTGTTTAGACAGGGATGGCACAATAAAAAACAGCAGCATACTGTTTTCGGTAAAAAGGGTGATTACGAGGATGTCGCGATTTTAAATGAAACGGTTTTTGTGCTGGAAAGTAAGGGTACCTTATATGCTTTTCCTTTTGCTGATGCAGTGAAAGAGAAACCGGATAAAGTGAAGGAGTTCAAAAAGATTCTTCCCTCTGGTGAATATGAAAGTATGTATGCTGATAACCAGACCAACCAGCTTTACCTGCTGTGTAAAAATTGCAAGACCGATAAGAAGTCGGGCGTCATGTCTGGCTCCATTTTTACTTACAACGCGGCAGACCAGCAGCTGATTCCTTCAGGAGAGTTTTCTATGGACCTTTCGGCACTGATAGAGGCGGGGGATATTTTAAAAACAGGATTAAAAGCATCAGCATTAACGAGGGATCCGCACTCGGGAGAGTGGTATATTTTGTCTTCTGTGAATAAGGTGCTGATTGTAGCGAGCCCGGACTGGAAAGTGAAAAGTGTACATCGCTTAAATTCTTCTATCTTTAATCAGCCGGAAGGCATTGCTTTTGATGAAAACATGAATCTTTACATTTCTAATGAAGGGGATGAGCTGACGTCGGGCAATATTTTGAAATTCAATTACAAGAAATAAGAACTTATGCAGGCGATACCGTTGGATTTGAGTAAAGGTGTTTTTGGGAGTGATCATTGCTTAATTGATGCGGACATCCGCTTTTCTTTAAAACCTTTTATCAGTTTTATCACTGATCGTATAACGACGGAGAAAACGGCAAAGGTGAATTTTTATAGATATTTACTGAGTCAGTTCGAAGCTTTTCCTGAACTGGATCAGCCGATCGCCCCGGAAGATGCGGGGAAATATCATCATCTTTTTGAACTGATTTATACGGCATTGTCTCCCTTGCTGAATGATGAACATGAGCAGGTATGGGCTATAAGTAAGCCGATAACGCCAAGTTTTTACTACGGTACTGACGCTTTTTACAATATATTGCTAGATAAAGAGAACAAGTTAAAGAGTGGGTTAACGCTGCCCTCAAAAACAGAGATGGAGAAAAGTATGCTGACCAATTTCTATGACCTGATCCTGGAAAAGTTTTATCATATTTCTTTGGGTAGCTCTAAATATACGGTGAAATCAATGCTGGATGAAGATACCCACCTTTTAAAGTATTACCGCTTAAATGTTGATGTCCGTTTTATTGAGGTGAAATGTAAAACGGAATTACCGGAAATTTCCAAGGAAACCGCGAAAGAGTACCTGAAGGGAAATGAAGATAATCTGGAGGTCTTACAAAGGATCCTGCCTGCTGAGTTATTTACAATTGAAGGGTTATCTATTATGACCATGACTGATGTCACCGCCGAATATGCGCTGGAGTCTGTCAAAAATGCAATTATCGATCATAATAAATGTGAAGAAGGATGGAGCAGTGAGCGGATTTCTGCGGCGCTGAAATCACTGGTGGGAACGGATGATATTGATTTTGGCCTGTTGCCTTACATCAAGCTGAATTCAAAAACGATGATTTATAGTCACACGGGGTTTGAAAGTATCATTATTCAGCAGGCAAAAGAAAACGGTTTGCCGGAGAAGGACTACACGGCATTGGTAGATTCATTTGTTGAGCATCCGCGAAGGTTGATTTTTCCGGAGATCACAGAAGAACAGGCTGAGGAGTACCCAATGCTCCGGCTCATAATGGATAAAGGGGTGAAGTCTTATGCGCTGTTTCCTTTATATTATAATGCGAAACTGGTAGGTTGCCTGGAGTTATATGCCAAAGATATTACAGCCTTTAACGGCACCTCGATGTCGAGAATTGAGGGTGCATTTTCATTGCTGGCGCAGCTGTTCCAGAATATTATTACTGATTTCAATTACGAGATCATGGGCATTGTAACGGATAAATTTACGGCACTGCAGCCTTCAGTAGCATGGCGTTTTTACCAGGCGGCATATAATTATTCAAAATCTGGTGCCCTTGAAAAAGGTCTTTTAATAGAATCGGTTCAGTTTAAGGACGTATATCCGTTTTATGCGGCTATTGATATTCGCAACTCGAGTATAGAGCGTAACCTGATGATCCGTAAGGACCTTTATGCACATTTCGATATTCTGGAAACAATGCTGAGGAACCTGAAGTCGAAGTTCCCTGACGCACTGAAGGGAGGATTCCCGCAGGAACACAGCGGATGGAAAGAGAAAGGCTTTGCTGATTTGTCTGACAGGGAGATTATGCGCACGGATGATTACCTGCAGCGGCAGCTCCCGCCATATTTGAAATTGCTGAGGGATGTGCATACAGAAATCAGGGATATAGTTGATGAATACTTCGAGCTCACTGCCCCGGGAGGAAAGATTTATGCAAATAGGGAGAACTATGAGCTGAGCATGCAGATGATCAATCATGCAGCAAACCGGCATCTGGATGAGTTTAATGCAGTCATCCAGGGAATTTTCCCTTGTTATTTTGAGAAATTCAGAACGGATGGGGTAGAGTTTGATATATACCTGGGTCAGTCTATTACACCGGAACTTGAGTTTACGAATGAAATTGTGCACGACTTCCGTTTAAGGCAACTGCGGGTGATCGCTGAAATTGGCAGGACAACGGGCAATCTTACAGCACATCTGCCGCTGCCACTGGAAACAACGCAGCTGATTTTTGTTTATGAAAAACTGATAGATATCAGCTTCAGGGCGGATGAGCAAAGGTTTGATGTGGAGGGAAGTTACAACATCAGGTACCAGATGGTGAAAAAAAGAATTGATAAAGCGCATGTAAAGGATAGTGCAGAGCGACTAACGCAGCCGGGAAAAATAGCAATTGTTTATTTTAACAGCTCGGAAGCGCAGGAATATTTAGGGTACATTAAAATATTACAGTCGGAAGGGTTACTGACCGACTTTGTAGAGTATATAGAAATTGAAGAATTGCAAGGGGTGGAAGGTCTAAAAGCTCTGCGTGTAGAAGTAGCAAAGACTTATGAATAAATTAACAGGCATCATTCTTATTGGTGTATTATCAGCTTCTACTGCTGTAAATGCGCAGCAAAACAGAACAAAGGATTCTATCACGATAGCCATATCTCCGGTATATGATTCTGTTAGCAATGCACATCGCTTTTTTCTGGGGGAAAGCTACCGTAAGTTATGGGCAGCACCGGTAAGGATGAGGATTCTTGACCTGCAGAAGGAACATGGAGGGATGACGGTATTGCAACTGGGCGGCGGGATGCAGACACGCTCACTGCGACTGAAAAGTGCTGATGGTAGAGAATGGGCATTACGGACGGTGCAGAAGTATCCGGAGCGGGGCCTGTCTGAAAAGCTGAGAAAAACAGTGGTGAAGGATATTGTACAGGATCAGATTGCTACGAGTCACCCTTATTCTGCACTGGTGATCCCGCCATTAGCGGATGCACTGGATATTCCACATGCGGAGCCTGAGATTGTGTATGTGGGAGACGATCCCGGATTGGGTGAATACCGGAAGGATTTTGCAAATAATGTATACCTGATCGAAAACAGATCGCCTGAAGAATTTGATAAAACGGACAACACCTTAAAAGCGCAGCGGAAGGTGGAAGAAGATAATGATACGCATATAGACCAGAAAATGGTGCTGAGGGCAAGGTTGCTGGATTTTATTGTGGGCGACTGGGACAGGCATGAGGATAACTGGCGCTGGGCTAAGGAAGAGGACAAGAAAAAGGACGAGAAGGAGTATATCCCGGTGCCGCGTGACAGGGATAAGGTTTTTTACAAGACTTCGGGAGTATTTCCATGGGTATTATCACACCAGTGGCTGAAAGCGAATCTGCAACCTTATGCACCTGAAATCAGGGCGGTAGACCAGTGGAATTTCAACCAGCGCTATTTTGACAGGTATTTTTTAAATGCACTGAGTGAGAAAGACTGGCAGGAGGAAATTAAGTATGTGCAGGAAAAGATCACGCCTGAGTTATTGGCGAGGTCGCTGAAGCGTATGCCTGCAAATATCAATGCAATTGGGGGTGAAGAGCTCCTGCAAATTCTAATTGCACGTACAGCCGGGCTGGAGAAAAGCGCAATGGCTTATTACCGTTTTCTGGCCATTACGCTAGATATCCCGGCTTCAGATAAAAAAGAATATTTCGAGCTTGAGCACAAGCAAAATGGCAATATTGAGCTCACTATAAATAATATTAAAAAAACTGGTGAGAAGGGTAGAAAACTTTACCACCGTACTTTTGATGCGCAACTGACTAAGGAAATACGTTTGTATGGATTAGGGGGAGACGACGTTTTCGAGGTAAAAGGAGTTTCGCGTTCTCCAATCAGGGTGAGGATGATTGGTGGAGAGGGTAAGGACAAATTTGAGATAGATCCGGATTTAAAGGCTAAAGGAAAGACTTTCATCTATGACCGGCTGGACGAAGGAAATGAAGTCCCTGATAGGGGACTGGCAAAGCTGAAGCTGGCGAATGATACAATGGTGAATAACTTCAATAAGAAGAGTTTTGTGTTTGATCAGTTCGGTCCGTTGTTCCATGTGAACTATAATCTTGATCAGGGCATACAGGCCGGAGTAGGATTGATCCTGCAGAAGCAGGGTTTTAGAAAGGATCCTTATGCGGCTAAGCAAGAGCTATGGGCAGATTATTCGACGGGGAGAAAATCGTTTATTCTAACTTATGCGGGCGATTTTAAACAGGTTATAGGTAAGAATAACCTGAAAATAAATGCGACTTTACTGGGGCCTAATAACCTGAGTAACTTTTTTGGTCTGGGAAATGAAACGGCATTTATTCAGGATGAAGAGGATGATGACAAGGGAATGTCTTATTACCGGAACCGCTATGATTACCTGAAGACTGATTTTCAATTGTACAGGAACCTGGGGAAATGGATTATAGGTGGCGGTCTTGCCACAGAATATTATACGAGTAGTCGCGGTGGCAATGATGAGCGTTTCCTGAAAGATTTTAACCTTACAAATCCCGAAGAAGAAGTATTTAATGACCGTGTATATGCGGGACTGATTGCAAATGTGAAATATGATTCCAGGGATAATGTAGCTATCCCTACAAAAGGGCTATACTGGAATACCACCTTTTTGGCTAGTCAGCAACTCAACAGGGGCCATGAGTCTTATGGTAAAGTAGAAACTGAGCTGCGGTCATACCTCAATCCTGGTCACGGTGGTTTCGTGATTGCGAACCGGATCGGTGGTGGTACAACTGTTGGTGATCCTGTTTTCTTTCAACAGATGCAGTTGGGTGGGGTGCATAGCCTGCGTGGTTTCCATACGAACAGGTTCACAGGAAAGACAATGCTCTATTATAATCTCGACCTGAGGATGAAGCTTTTCGACTTTACTTCATATATCGTTCCCGGATCGCTGGGGTTATTGGGTTTCAGTGATGTGGGCAGGGTTTGGCAACCAGGGCAATCTTCCGACCAGTGGCACCACGGTTATGGCGGCGGTATTTACGTGATTCCGGCCGATCTGATTCTGATCCAGGCGGCTGTAGGATTTTCAAAGGAAAGTACAATGCCATATATCTCTATAGGTTTTAATTTTTAAATGAAGAAGCCAGCGGACGGTACTGCTGGCTTCTTCAATTGAGTTCTACTGGTACACTACTTTGGCATTTGAAACCGTTACATTACTTTTTTTGTAGCTGATGGTTTGCGGAAAGCCTGTTTTGTTGTATACATAGGAATAGCTTTGATCAGCACTGCTGTTTTCAGCAACTTTACGGTTGGTGATATTATTCACTCCAGAGTTAAGGAGCTGATCTCCGGTTCCCAGGGCAAAAAGATCTGCATACACCACATGTTTGAATATGGCTTCCTTTTCGTCGAAATTATAGGTTGCAGTTTCATGAGCGATTGTATTGCTCTCGCTGATCAGGTTTCCTGAGGCGGAATAAATTCTGATCCGTTCAGTGATCAGCTTTTTTGCCTGACTGTAGTCGCTCAGTTTTACCAGCTGCCCCGCAATATTGTATTCGAGCAGGCAGTATCCATCAGGACTGATGCTGGCACCACTCACTTTATACTGATTGATCCTCACTATCTGGCCGGTTGCATTCAATACATATTCCGATTCATACGTAAGCACATTATCTTTCAGGTTTTGAAAGGTGAGGGGTTGTTTGTTACTATCGTATGTCAATACCGCGGAGGTTCCATCGCCATATTCAATTTTAGTTAAGTAATTGCCATTGCTGTAGGTAAACAGCTGACTGGTATTTCCGCTACCAATCTTTGCAGGCAGAAATTCCGCTGCCTGTTCTTCTTTTCCAGGTTCGACAACGATAGGAGGCAAGTCATTTTCACTTTTTTCTTTTTTACAGCTCAAGCCTGTGCTGATTGCGAGTATGGCTATAATCAGCATACGTTTTTTTAGCATTTTCATCATTGTAATTAATTTAGATTTAATATTTATGTTAAATTAATTAAAATACCATTTACGATGTTTAAAAAGTTTAATATATTTCACTGGTGATTATTTATTCTCCGGTTTGCAGTCTTTAGCGAATATTAAATACTTTTAGCAAATCCTGATGTTCATCACATTTTAAAAATAATTGAAAACAATGTGTGTTTATTCGGGTTATAACTCATATTTTAATAGAAAATTTCAAATCATTC
>Ga0247810_10001815_pt1 | contig 12698 bp, 8 predicted proteins | sample UWRJL119311C1_FD_179918 | JGI IMG/M metagenome (GOLD analysis project Ga0247810, IMG submission 179918) | Plant litter microbial communities from Arlington Agricultural Research Station in Wisconsin, United States - UWRJ-L119-311C-1 | ecosystem: Environmental > Terrestrial > Plant litter >...
ACCTCGGCCGTTCGACGCAGGATGAACCTGCTCGTCAGACTCGATAGTTCTTCTTGCCTTGCTAATCCTTTCTCTTCGTCGTCCCTGCCAGCATCTGGCTGGCGGCTTCTCAAAATCGGCCCTTCATACACCTTCTTGAACGACTTTGGAGTGCCGAGAATACCATCGTTGAGGAAGTCCACCATGACGTAGAACTCGGACAAGTCATTTTGTAGAGGTGTCCCTGACAGAATAATTCTTTTGTTGCAATTTAACGACTTGATAGCTTCAGCAGCTTTGTTTTTGGCAGTTTTCAAGCGATGCCCTTCATCAGCGACCACAAGATCAATCCCGTCACCTTTCTTGAGAAAATCTGCGACATTTCGCAATTTCTCATACCCAATAATCAGCACACTGTAACTGCTTCGATGAGTGAAGTCTGAGATCCTGGTCTTTTCCTCCATAACAAGGACACCGAGACGTTCGGCACCCAGCCACTTGCGGAATTCCTTCTTCCAGTTGTCGACCAATGTAACAGGGCACACTATGACAACCTTTCTGATTGCGCCCTTATGAACCATATTCTCATTGCCGGGTGTGTAGAAAGGGCTTTGCTTGATCAAGGTCCAAACCAAGGCGATAGTCTGTAAAGTCTTGCCCAGACCCATTTCATCTGCCAGTAGAGCACCATTGCCTCCAGTATCTCGTAGTCCCATGACACATTCGTACAGAAATTGTACCCCTTCACGTTGATGATCGCGAAGATGTTTTCCCAGAAATGGGTCGACAACTACGTCAACGACTTTCTTTCCGCTTGGGACATCTTTAGGTCTTCTCATCACGAGCGCACCTTCCACAAATGGATCATGTCGAGGTGTCATTGCCTTCCCCGGCTGTTGTGCCATCACAGTCGTTGACTTGACGGGATTCTTGAAGTGATTACCGATTGCTGAGGTCTTCGGTGGAGCTCTGTTGTAAAAACTCTCGGCAGAGATCTCCTCGCCACCGTCATCCTCTTTCTTCGTCTTTCCGAACAGTTTACCTTTGGGTAATCGTATTGCTTTCTTTGGAGTGCCACTATCGCTGCTGCACGCAGCCAAAGTCGAAGTTTTCTTTGTTCCACCATTCAAGAATGGTCGCCCGGCCATATAATCTTCCCTGGTTATCAACTCATCGACCTCGACGTCCTTACCACCGACACTGAGCGTGCTTCCAGGCAGTAGGACGTCATTGAACATGCACCTGCCCATTTCTCTGCCCGACAAGTCTTGTAGAGTAGCGTAACCCCTTCGAATGACCAAAATTGCATCCCCGTCCCATGTCTTGTGTTTCTTTGCCTGGAACTTTCGCCTTAATCATGATCAGTCTCTGCTCCTAACTTTGTGATACAATCATTGCTAACCATAGTACTCGATAATATCCTTCAGGTCCAACTTCTTCTGCTCGATCAAGCTTCGACGCATTGTTGGTCCGGAGAAGCAAAGGCTTTCGCGGAGAATTGACGGCGGAAGACGCAAGGACCTTCTTTGGTGGACTGTTAGGGATAACATCGTGTACAAGTAATTTCCTCTTTTTGAATGAGCGAGCTGGCTCTTCATCAGTGTCCGAGTTGGAATCGGGAATACTCGTAAGATCGATCGTGTGCGCCTTTGTGGCTACAGCCACGGGCCGTGGTGCTTTGAATGGCCTGTTCATTATGGTGTCCTGCAAGGTGAAGCACTGTTGAAGGTGAAGCCTCAATGACGACGCGTCGTTTCTTCGTGCTCCAAGGGAGTCGCGATTACAATCGCGCTAGTTCACGCTAGTGAATTCTCTCACGTGCTGGACTAAGAAATCCCTCCTATAACGAGAGTGTCCAGAGTATAGGTATACTGTGTATAGAAAAATAGACAATTAAGCATCAAAAGACGAAGACCTAGATTATATTACGAATCCACACGACTTAACTATCCAGGAGCTGTTCATATTTCGCCTATACTGAGACAGGGACACCTCTTCTACTGATACTATTTACTGTAACATGGAATCCAGACTCTCTCCTAATACCTCTTCGATACTGACAATCCATCGATGTGTCTCCCTTTCTACAACGTCGTCATCGTCCTCCTGCAGCTCACTTATGAATGGCAACATCTCCGGTAGCATTGCCAACCACTCCTCCCCTACTTTCTCAGTGATTGCCTGCTCACACTTGACGGCTGCTAATCGTACACTTGCAGTCTCCGATCGAGTGTGTTTCAAAATAGCTCCATTGAGCTCTTTGTGATGCTCCGAGGAGTCTGCCGCAGCTGCTAATTCGACAATTGTTGGTACAAGTTCTGCCATCAGAGGCAGTAAGGATGCATTGGTAAATTGAGCACACAATACAGGAGCAATGACACCAAAGTGCGAGGGCGATTGCCAAAAGTCATCTTGGTCATGCTCAAAGGACTTTCGAAGCGTTCTAAGCACACGTGCCCATAGTTCTTTAGACTCTTCATCTTTTGAGTCGACACCATGCAAGACCTGAACAGAAGTCTCAAGCAGATATGTCGAGTACCCAGTGACGATTGATTTAAGATTACCGAAAAATTCGCCCATGAATCCGTACAGCGTCTGGAGACGATAAGTGCGACCCAGCCGTTCCTTCTTTGGCAGTCCAATGGTTGCCCAGTCAATGAGCCCGGAGAAAATGGGTCGGAAGGTAGCATCGTTGAGTTTGTAGATGATTTTGATGGCTATGTCTGTGGAAGTAGCCTCGACATCGTCAACGTCTTCGATAAGATCGGAACGTTTAGTCGTATGCCATTCTCTTCGTAGATCAAATAGCTGGTGTAATATCCTGGCCAATGTTTGCGAATGTTTGGTGATGACACTCTTCGGATGCTTTGTTACAACAATATCTAACACTTGAAGATACTCGTCGACAGCCTAAAAAGAATAAGTAAAGAAATGCCGAAATGAGACGAGTGACTTACGAGTGATCCCAGTTGCGCAGCATGCGGCCAGCTCTTCTCCAGCGCGCCCAACATGCTCTTTGCATCGATCTGTTTAGCAGCAAGCTGTAGGCACTGCAACCTGTTATTGTCCACAGCGTCCTCTACTTCGGCTTCTGCGGATACATTGCAAATAGTCAAAAATCTGTCTAGGTAACCTCCTGAGAGCATGTATGGTAGGTGCTCTGTTAGCGCACTGATGAATGCGAACCCCGCATTTTGAAGTTGTTGACCTTCTCCACCAGTCTTCAGTTCAGATTCCAAGTAGTCGAGGCACGTAGGAATTGCTGTAGGAAGTACTGATACAATGCCTTCGCGCAATATATCAACGAGAGATGCAAGACATAGCAATGCCATCACACGCAAACGAGCATCTGTTTGACCCAGGCAGTGTGCACTAGCAATGGTCTCAGCTGCCGCTGCAACAGCTTCAAGATCTTTCTTGCCATATTTCTCAGCAATTTTGTCAACACAGGAAACGGCAACGTGCTTGTATAACACATCCCTAGATTCCCTAATGATCGCGGTAAGCTGTGGCAAGAAGCCAAGCATTGCCGACCGAGACATAGGATTGCTTGCACTCTCTTGATCAACCCGCACCTCCAATGCACGGAGTATCTTACGTCGCAGGACATCGCTTGGCTTGTCAAGCAGGCTTTCTACTGATTTTACGAACTCGCCAGTAGAGAGCAAGCCTAAAAGGCTTTCCAAGACGTCTCCACATGCATCATGTAAAGCAGCCTCCGACTTGACGGTATCTGCTAGTATCAATACCTTTTCGAGGATAGTCGCATACACATCGCGAACTCTTGCAGCATCCATGTCATCCCTATCAAGCAGTTTTGCCGTTTGATTTTTAAGCTGCTTGTGTGACAGGAGTGGAGGCAGTAACGATAGTTGAGTCTGCGCACTGCTGGAAACATTTGTCGTGGCGTCTTCGCCGGCTCCAAGGAGTGCGCCAGAATATGTAGGCTTAGGCTTCAACAGGTCAAACACAAGATCAATATTCTTAACAAGAGACTGCAGTTGTGTTTCTACAGCAAAAGAGCTCGAAACCTCCACAGCGAATGCAGTAACAGTGTCTGTTGCTCCGTACTTGTCCGCAAGCATAGCTAGCAAAGCAAACAAGAAATCTTCAGCACCAAGTGTTTGTACCAAGGATAAAAAGAGACCCTTGCGACGATGCGGGGGAACATGCTCGTATGCAGCCACGAAACTGAGTAATAATTCGGCAGCTCCTGTTACTGGGTTTCCTTTGTCTTTGCGGAGAGCAGTAATAAGAGGAGGTATGACTTGCCGAATGGTTTGTGTTATAACATGAGCCGAGTATTCGTCATTCTGTCGCAGAACGGAACTCCCGATGAAGGTGAAGATAGGCATGACACTGTGTAATACAAGATCCGGTGCAGACCCTGCAAGACATGCAACCAACAACAATGCTGTATTCTGCACCTGTGGGCTGGAAGTCTTTTGGATACAATCCACAAGGAGGTCTGCCCTAACTGCTGCCTTGTCGAGCTTTAGCTTAGGATTGCTCTTCTCAGCGTGAAATATGGCAAGCAAACATTCTAGTATCAATCCTTGGAGGTAGGCGAGTTCCGACGCAGCATGAGCCTTGAAGTGTTGTAGCTCCGCCAAAGTGTTGAACAGAGGTCGCAACAATTGTGGATGTGAAGCTGGCTCAGAGCCGTGAACTAATTGCAAAACGAAGGTAACTCTCTTGATGGCAGCAGAGAGTTGGGCAGAGTCTTGGACTGGTGTACGTGCAACCTCACCATGACTCGTTCGTCGTCTCTTAGTTGCAGGCGGACTGTCAGTAAGTTTCGCAGCAGTCGGGAGATTATCGAGAAACAGTGCCAGTATCTCGGTCGTTAATGAAGTAGCTCGCAAAAACCCTGCCGCTTCCTCAGAAGCAAGACTTTCAGTCTCGTCCTTGGTACTAGACTGAGTGGTATCCAACAACGACTGTGCGATGCTAATTCTATCCTCTTCGCTCAGAGAGGACCATAGATTACGGAGTCTCTCATACGCTGCCTGTACGAAGGGAAATCTGAGAGGTCCAGACTTGCCACTCGTGACGTCCTGTAAGATCTGCAGTCCTTCTTTGTCGTTTGAGGTCAAGATCGCCACGATCTGTGCATCCAGCTCTTCAATATTTATATTCTCATCATTACAGGCCTTTTTTACAATAGATGAGTCCTCATTCATCCAAGCAAGCACTGTTGGGAGGAGAAATTTGGTTCGGTTTGTCCCTGCCACACTTCTTATGGTGTTTACACAGCGAAGGAGGCGTAATTTGACCGTGAATAATGGTGTATGCTGGATATGACTGCTTAGAAATGACATTATCGACGTTCGGGATGCTTGCGGTAAACGTCCTACGTCGGCCTTCTTCGAATTTTCCCCATTGCTCTTGCTTAGTGCATTACGAAACACTGTGGGAACGTACTTCTCGTCAAGGACACACTCTTCTAGACCAGGAAGCAAGATATCTGATGTCAATTTGCTTGCAATATCCGTCGTAAGCCATCTGAGATCTTTTGCCTGCGTAGATCCATACATATCCTTCTCACCCCACTTGGGCAGCTGCTTGGACTTCTTATTTGACTCAGCCGAGCTTGCGTAGACTGCATTAATAGCGATCGCCAAATCAGCGGCAGCGCGTCGAACGCGACTGGCAGGATCACATAGAGCTACAACCACGTAAGGAAGAAGGGCTTGCAGATCAAGATTGGTCGATTTGGCGCTCGATATACGTCTAGACGCCATGCGAAGTGCGGACACTCGCGAAAGCGTAGGAATTGGACCACACCAGGACCTCATGTAGAAACTGAGATATAAAGTGTCACTCAGTGCGGACTCTCGACTCAAGATAGTGGCAGAATCCAGACTGTCTAGACTCTGACTATCCGCAGAAGCTGCGATGAGGGCTCGACACAGGTCTGGGTATATGTGTGACATTGTGTGGGACAAGAAGGATGTCTCAACAGCTGTTCGCTTAGGTAGATGATCAAGCAACGTCTCCAAACTATCGGCTTGTACGGAATCATCTTCTTGAAAATCATCCATGTCGACATCTTCACGACCCTGCAGCTGTAACTGAGGTCGAATGGTGATTTGCAGCTTCAGCTCCAAGGCGTCCAAGTCGATGCCGGAACTGTTTGCAGCTTCGTGTATCATCAAGCTAATAGCTCCTGAGGAGGACGTGAGTCTTAAAAGGCTGGCAGCTAAAGGTGCTCGTGCGTCAGTCGTAGTTGTAGGTTCGATTATTGAATCGTTCGCAACAAGTAACAATAATTTCGTAGCGGTGAGCATTTGTTTGTCGTTTAGTAAGTTGCTTTTTAAGATAGATTCGACAACATGTAACCCAGACATATCGCCATCTTTTTGTGCGCGCTCCATCAGAGTCAAGCAAAGAGCATTTGCAAGCTTTTCCACTCGATGTTGCAAAGACAGATGGGCCAATCCTTTAACGAGATCCGGCACTCTCAACAATTCTTTCACCACACGTTTCGATAACAAGGCAGAGATCCTCTGTTGAGCGAGTACTGATAGGCATACCAAGCCGGGTGCCGTAGTTTCGGTCGTCCAGCCCAAGACAACAGCTTCCATCATCGCGGTTAAAACCTTGTCATCCAATCCACCCTTCGACGCCATGACTGCCAGAATCATATAGCATGCCACGCGAAGATCGGGAACCTTCTTCATGGCTAAACCTTCGTTGAGAGTTGGCAGAAGGTTAACGATCACGTCCTGCTCGTTCTGTTGCTGGACATTCCTGCGGCCTGATCTAGACTTATCCATCATTGCACCAACAGCCTCGGTCGTGATGCCGGCCCAAAATGCAAGAAGTGCTGCGTACTGCTGCCGCCGTGAACAGACTCGAATAACATATGAGTTGAAGAGTGCTGCAAAAGAAACATTGTTCGTAGCAGTTTGGACAACTACATGTCTCGTAGGTGCCATTAGCGATCGGATGTAGGGTTGTAGGAACTTGTACTCTTCCGGTAGTCTCGTCGGCAGTATAGATAGCAGTGTTGTAAATACTGGAAGAGTATGGTAAGGCAGGAAGGTCGTAAGGAGGAATGAAGTGTTGTTTTCATGTATTCTACAGACGTTAGTTATACACGACAATAGGTCTTGCGTGATATCACCTGAATCTTCTGATTAACCACTCCACGGCCTTGATCGCCGGATTAAGGCGTAACCTGGAGCCAACCAGCCCTAAAAATGCCTCTACTCTACGATCGAGGTCCACATTCTGTTGCGCATTCATTTGTGTCCTATCCTGCTCCTGACTTTGCTCGCTGAACAAGTCCCTCTGAAACTCCAAAAATCGACCGTCCAGCAAACATAATTCCTGAAAGCCTTCATGGCATAGTGTGTATAATGAATCGAAACTTTGCGAAGAGGCGACTCGAGCTTCAAAGATTAACGATTTCGAATGCGCCGCCTTTTGTGCTTTAAGATTCAGAGAGTTGTTTGAATCCGCCGCAATTCGAGACAGCTGAGCTGCCAATAAAGTCGACATATTGTAGCAGAAAGTTTGGAAGCTCCAACATCCAGCTTTGCTGTTCGCTGTTGGTAGAGATGCTCAATGTCCAAATGTCGAAGGAAAATGTACCCATTAAATTTATTTTGAAGGCGGGTCCACGATAAGGCCTTGGCATAACTGATACTGTACAGTACGTACGTAGTTATTGTGGTAGCATCTCAAACCTCTTAATACGCAAAACATCAAGAAGACTCAAAGTACATCAACTTCAGACAGTCGCATATTGTCTTTGCTGTCTTCCTTACGGCTACCATGTTGAGATCATTCTCAACAACTCTCCCGCTATTCGAATACCATTCACCACCACCACCTGTCGTAGCGTTGTGAGGCCTAGGTGTTGCTGATATGCGCCTAAACGTCGATCGAGATGAACGTCCCTAAATTCGGATCCTTCAAACCCAAGGTTTCGAAGCCGTCCCCTCCAGATGCTGTACGACAGGACACAAGGGATAGGGCGAGTAGGAATAGCAAACGTCCTTCACGTGACTCTACCAGACCTGACAAAAGACATAGATCTCGAAGTCGCGATAGGGTCACTGCAGTTGGGCCAACGTTGCCGTCAAGGAGTCTCGAAGTAGAAAATGGACTTTACGTACTTGACAAAAGGGGGGATGAGAAGAATCTCGTCTATGGAGGGCTTCATCGTTATGATGTTGCACTCTACAGAAGAATTGGAGCTGGGAGCGTTCTAGGAGTTAAGAAGGATCTCAAGATACGAAGAGATTTGTCTAATGAGAAATCTATTGTGCTTTCATCCTCTCATTTGAGGGCAAATCGAAGCCGGGAGAAGTATGTGTTTTCGAAAATGGAAAAGCCACGGCTGTTAAGGATTCGGCCAGATGTGGTTGATGAAGTCGTTTCACATACAGAGTCTAACTTTATATTGTTGGAGAATCATCCTGGCCGCAAACAAAGAAAGCTATCACAGGACACACCCAATCACTCGGACACCGATGATGAGAAGAAACATTACCGGTCGATAGAGGGGAAAGCCAAGAATGGCGAGCTTTCCGATGAGGACGTAGAATATGTATCGGACAAAGAAGAGACTGGTCTAGCAAACGATGAGACGACAGCAGTACTTCGAAAGCAGAACATCGAGCTGAGCAGAAGAGTTGAAAGCGACCCTCACGATGTCGCCGCCTGGCTTGCATTCATTGAGCATCAAGACAGCTTTTTATATTCAGGGGAGGAGCTACGGAGGACTACGAATGCTGAACTTCAAAGCACCGCAGAGATAAAAATACACATATATGAAAAAGCTTTGGGAAGTGCAAAGAGTTTGAAAGATAAGGAGCTCTTGTTAAGTGGTTTGATGGCGGAAGGGACCAAGATCTGGGAATCAAATGAACAATTACGGAAATGGGAAGAAATCGCTCGACAGAATCTGGAGAGCCTCTCACTTTGGAAGCAGTATCTCAACTTTAGACAGAGCACATTCACCACCTTCCAGTTTGAAGAGATCCGTGAACTCCTCACCAGCAGATTCCAATTGCTTCAGCGAAGCATACCTGATGCGAGTCAAGCAGATACAGAACTCCTTACGAAACAGATTATCTATGTTTTTGTAAGTGTTTCATCGTATTGCGCTTGGAAGATATTACGGACTAAATCTGACTCCTGTAGCTACGATATACTCTCTTCTGTCAGCAAAGCGGTTACACTGAATTGGCACTCTCATTGTGGCAAGCTGTCCTCGAAATCAACTTTCGTGCTCCCAAGATTGCCTCAAGCTTTGACTGGAAATCTAGCTTTGGTGAATATTGGGAAAGCGAAGTAGCCAGGATCGGTGAGAACGGTAGCGCTGGCTGGGCATCATATTGTACAAGGTCAGACAATCATGACGACTTGCCAGCAAGAATTGACGATGCTCCACTAAACGTGTCACGAGAGAACACTTTTTATGATTGGACAATCGCTGAAAGACGTATGCAGAAGAATGCTCTGACTCCTGCTCGAACCTGTAAGTAACATCAGTGCTGTAGCAAGCTCTCCACTTTAATTGCTTCATAGACTATCCTAAATGGCTAACAACTGACTTTAGTGGACGAAACTGTTGAGGACGATCCATTCCGCGTTATTCTGTTCTCAGACATTGAGGATTTCTTGTATATCTTCCCAAAATCGTCTGATTCACACAAGCGGCTGCTGAATGCCTATCTTCTTTTTTGCCGCAGTACGCCGCTTGGTAGAGGAGATAGCGAATTGTTTGAGGATGCCTTTGTGGTGGGCATTTCGTCACACTCGAGCGTAGAAGTGAGCTTGCTTCGAAATTGTTTCAGAGATATACTAACAAACAGTAGGCATTGAATGTTTACGATTTGGAAAAGGCTAGCGTTACAGGCGGTATTGAGAATATTCTCGATCTGGAGCCGAGAAATTATCACGCAAGTGTGGAAACATATTTTAGCCCTTTCTGGTTCAAACACATTCTGAGGTGGAAGCAAGACTTGGTAGCATGTCATGGAGTCTCATACTTATGGTTTCGCACTACCTTACATCATTTGCTAGATATTGCCTTTACGGACGATCTAGGCGAGTACGTCCTTGCCTTTGAATGGCGGAATGAGCCAGAAACGATCAAGAAGTTTGCAAAGACTCTGATTAAAAAACACTCTGACCGCATTCGACTATACAACGCATACGCTATGATTGAGTGGACACGAGGAAACAAGGATACTGCTTCTGGGGTGTTTATGGCAGCAATCAATATGGCAAGGTCGATGCTAGATGACATCGGCGACGACGCTATCCTGCTTTGGAGAAGCTGGATATGGTGCTACTTGGAAGATGGAGACACGGATGCCGCGTTGAAGCATTTGCTCTGCATATCAGATGGTGTAGTAAATGCAGCATTAGAAGTCGGACCAACAGCTATAATCCGTACCAAACAATACCTAACCTCAAAACGGGACCACTTGCTACACACAAACTCAACGACAAATGCCTTGATCTTCGCCGAACTGGTTGCCCTGCTCGCCTATCTCATCTCCACGGACCGTACCCAGCCTCAATCAAACTCACAAGGCTCCATCATGGCTTACCTCACGGAAATCACCTCACACTCCAGAAATCTTACTTCACGCAAGTCATCCGAGAGCTCACATCACGAATGGCTGCTACAATCTTCTGCTCGTCTATTCTTCAACCACGCTCGTGCAGGTCCCTTCCAGCCTGCGCTTCTCCGCTCCACGATGCAACAATACCTTACCCACTTCCCCAGCAACTCGATCTTCCTATCAATATTCGAATGGAACGAAGCGCGCTTCCGCATCGAAGGTCGCGTTCGCGCATTCTTCAACACACAACCGAAACTCACTTTATCACAACACATATTCCGCATCCATCACGAATCCAAAGTTGGGACGATCCATAGCGTGCGAGCTGCTTTCGAGCATGCTGTTGATGTCACCTCGGCAGCTAGATCTAATGCAGGCATTTGGAGATTGTATGTGTTCTTTATGGCGAAAAATTTCCGTGACAAGACAAAGGATGTTTGGTATCGTGCTTTGAGGGCCTGCCCATGGGTCAAGGAACTGTACATCGTGGGTTTTGAGGTGCTTGGAAAAGAAGTGGATGGGAAGGAGCTGATGGGGACGTGGCGGGTTCTTGGTGAGAAGGGATTGAGAGTCCATGTTGATCTGGAGGAGATCTTTGAGGATATGTAGTGTTGTTCCAGTGTCTTACACAGTCATTGGTTGAGACACTGCTCGGCAGATAAATGCTTCAAGTTGCAAGAAACATCATCACTTTGTTTGTAGAACCGATGAGTCAATTCGTGAGAGTAAATATCTTGTACTTTCATCTATCTATCTAAATTGGTATTTTGTGCCTACCATCCCGCTAGGTTGAGTTCATAAGCAAAATGCCACAAATACATTTCATGCAAATTACCATGCCAATGACAAAACATTCCGCCGCATCTGCTTTACTGGTATGAATAGTATTGCAAATCGACACTGTAGACTGTTGATCCTCCCAAACGCCTTTCCAGATGCAATGATATCACAATAGTCACTTGCACTTTGCCCATATTGTCATAAATTCCTCGATCATTGCCTCGACCTCGTGCTCCAGTATCATCGCTGACCAAGGAATCTGACCAAGAAGTTGGCAAACACCTTTCTATCTGCGCTTGTCCTCATATTGTTTATGTATTCGCTTCCGTCCACGCCCAAGTTGGGAAAGAAGACTTGCCGTAGGTGGTTCACAAACATATCGCCAGTCTTTAGGTAAATCATCTGTTCAAGACCTGCAACCTCAGTGAGTACCTGCTTTGCTTGAGCATCCTTGCCGGGTCTGAAGGTTGATTCCCGTAGCACATCCCAGCAGACGGGATGGAATCGCTCAATCAAAAATTGGTCGAATCCTGGGAAAGCTGGTTGAGGTGATGCGGGCGCTGTAGCCGAAGGTCCTAGTGTCGTAACATTTGATCCACCCCATATATCTGCCATCCGGGTTAACAACGAAAGCGCCAGGCGTGAAGATGCAAGGGCGTTTGAGTCAATGACCGTCTTGGCGAGCGTAAAAACGGACACTATCAACGCCTCAAAGAATCCTTGATTGGCGTCACTGACAAGAACTGACGCAAGGTCATTGTTAATAATGATTTGGATGAAAGTAAGATACTCTCGTCTCAGCTCATTAAGCTGCACTTCGTCATCTGTGCCAGTAACTGGCTCAGAAAGACCAGCGAAAATCCTTTGCAGCAGGGGAGTAAGTAGTGAGTCGAGAACGGCATAGATGTCCTTCTTGAACCCAAAGACCACCTGGTCTAGCAGGCGCAGGAATGTTGCCATCTCGTCCTTAGATGAGGACTGTGACAAGAGGCCGTCAATCCATCGTGGCAACAGTGGCAGCATATTGATACCAAGCACGCCAAGAAGACGTGTGAACGATGCTCTCGCGGCAGTTCGGATATCCAATGATGTCTTTAGGGATTCAAGGGTTATCAAGACAGCTTCTGCTGCTCTGCCGAACTCATCTGAGATCTCTTGTTTCGGAGCTTGATGTGCCGTTGATGCAACTCCAGGTGTCCAGTCGGAATAGCCATGTGCCAGAGTACCCATAGCCATGATAAGATGGTGAATCTGTAAGATCGCTTGCGAATCGCCGGATTTGGCTGCTGGTAAGTTTCGTTCCAGATCGGAGAATAAAGGGTCAAGAATAGATCTAGCATAAAATACTTG
>Ga0247810_10001817_pt1 | contig 12678 bp, 8 predicted proteins | sample UWRJL119311C1_FD_179918 | JGI IMG/M metagenome (GOLD analysis project Ga0247810, IMG submission 179918) | Plant litter microbial communities from Arlington Agricultural Research Station in Wisconsin, United States - UWRJ-L119-311C-1 | ecosystem: Environmental > Terrestrial > Plant litter >...
CATTTCTTCACCTATATAGACGATTTTAGCTACCGGCGAATGCTCGATCATACTTTTGGAAAACAGCTCGCTTTCTTCCAGCTCTCTTTTTGCAAGGATCTCGCCGGTTACGTCAATCGCGATATCCAGGATGGCATACACCTCATTGTTATCGTTGAAAAGCGGCGTGTAAGTAATGTTGTAATAATTGTAGGTCATTACGCCGTTCCGGATGATCTTAACCTGCGAGCCCGGACTCTGGAACATAACTCCTGTTGTGAAAACATCGTCCAGGATCTGCAGAAAGGGCTGTCCTTCGGTAAGCAGCTCGGGCATTACTTCCCGCAGTGGCTTTCCGGCAATATCGGCTCCTTTGCCTACAATATCGATGAAAGTCTGGTTGGGATTTTCGATAATCAGATCCCGGCCTACGAACAATCCGATGCCTGCGGGAGCTGCAGCGATCAGGCTTTTTAATTTCAGCTCGTTCTGTTCTACGATCTGGCGTGCTTTCACCTGGTCGGTAACATCGACGGCAATGCCCATAATGGCATATACCTTTCCTTCTGCGTTTAGCAAAGGCTTGTAGGTGAAGTCGAAGAAAGAAGTCTGTTCAATTCCGTCTTTCAAAAAGACGACACTGGTAGATTTGGTGGAGAATGAATTTCCGGTGGTGAAAACAGTATCGAGTAATTCGGGAAAAGGTTGATTTTCAAGTTCAGGAAGCGCTTTCAGCAATGTTTTTCCGATAATCGATCTGTCTTTGCCCCAATAGCTTAACATCAGGTCATTGGCTATTTCAATCACCAGTTCCTTTCCGGTGAAAAGACAGGTAGCCACGGGAGACTCCTGGATCAATAAACGAAATTTTTCTTCACTTGCTGCGAGTGCGGCCTCGACTTTCTTTACATCCTGCGTCATTCGTTACTTGGCTTTAGCGGAAATTAGTGCTGTGCTCATGAAGCTAAAGGTAGTTAAATCCTTTTACGACGTTTTTTAAGTGGCTAACATTAACATTCCGTTTCTGTTAAAAAAGCAATGCGTAAAATCTGAATGGACTTAACAATATTTAGCTTCCGTTCGGGAAGTTTAGCCTATTTTTAAATGCGAATCAATACTTTTGAGCTCTATTATCATAACCGACTTTATAAGATGCTTTACAGGAACATTTTACTGATAGACGACGACGAAGACGACCAGGAGATCTTTATCTCCGCCCTCGAAGAGCTCACAGATCAGGTAAGCTGTACACCACTTGACAATGCTCCTGACGCACTGAAATTTCTCGAAAACGGCAACCATCCGGACGTTATATTCCTGGACCTGAACATGCCGGTAATGAACGGTCAGCAATTCCTGGCAATTGTTAAGCAAACAGCTGCGCTGAAAGAGATCCCGGTGGTTATTTTTTCAACTTCCTCCAATGCGGAGACTATCCGGCAAACGCATGAGCTCGGAGCAGACGGATTTATCACCAAACCGGATAATTTCAGGGACCTGATCCGGGTTCTGCAGGATTTCCTGAAGCTGTAATTGACTGAATGAGCAGCGAAACCAGGCATACTGAAACAGGTTTTAGGGCAGCTTTCGAAGCAATGCCGGGAAATAGCGCGCTTGTTTCTGCTGACAATCATTTTACCATAGTTGCAGTTACCGAAGCGTATGTAAAGACCTCGGGAATTCCACGCAGTGAGCTGGAAGGAAAAGGAATCTTCGATACATTTGTTCCCGATCCGGCAAACCCCGAATCTTCGGGAGAAGAGCAGCTGAAGGCCTCCTTCCTGAGAATCATCAACGGCTTGGAGCAGGATCAGCTGCCGGTTCAGCGCTATGATGTGCTCAAACCGGACGGTAAATTTGCCGAGCGTTACTGGAGAGCAACCAATCGACCGGTAAAGGACAGCGCAGGACAGCTGCTCTACATTCTGCATACCGCAGAAGAGATCACAAGCGAGGTCAAAGCCGGGAACCGCGAAAAGCAGCTTCAGAATATAGAACAAGCCTACGATCTCCTGATGCAGGCTCCCGTTGCCATTCATATATTAAAAGGCCCGGAACACATTGTAGAGCTGGCAAACGCCCCCACTTTGAAAATCTGGGGAAAAGGGGACAATGTAGAAGGAAAGCCACTGTTTGAAGTAATGCCCGAGCTTCGGAACCAGGGAATAAAAGAAGTACTGAATGGTGTGCTCGAAACAGGAAATACATTTGAAGCTTACGAATTCCCTTTCGACGTCGTCAATGACGGGCAGACGCAGCGATTCTATTTCAACCTGGTTTTCCAGGCTTATTACGGTTTCGATGCTTTCAAACCGGAAGGAATCCTGGTGATCGCCAGCGACGTTACGGAACGGCTCTCCGACCGGAAAGAAATGGAAGAGACCGAAGAGCGTTTCCGTACAATGGCCGAAGGAACAGAGCTGTTCATTGCGGTTGGAGACGAAACCGGTAATGCGGTCTACTTCAACAAAGCGTGGGTTGAGCTCACCGGCAGGCCTGTGAAACAGCTGCTTAAATCCGGCTGGGGCGATCTGATCCATCCGGAAGACAGAAATGCATACACGAATACTTACAAGGAGGCCTTCAGCAAAAGAAAGCCGTTTGCCTGTGAGTTCCGTATTCTGAATAAAGAAGGAAGCTACCGCTGGCTGATGGAAAATGGACCACCGCGTTTCCGTTCCGACGGCTCGTTTGCAGGCTACATTTCATCCTGCATCGATATAACTGGAAATAAGGAGATCCAGCGGGCACTGAAAGAAAGCGAAGGGAAATTGCTGAGCCTTGTGGCAGATGCGCCTTTTCCTATCGGGGTATATGTTGGAAAAAACATGAAGATATCGCTTGCAAACCAGTCCATTATGGATACCTGGGGCAAGGGGAACGATATAGTCGGGAAAACTTACCGGGAAGTGCTTCCTGAAGTAGGAGAGGAGATTTATGCACAACTGAACCGTGTTTATACGACCGGAATTGCTTACCATGCTAAAAACCAGCAGGTAGATCTCCTGGTGAACGGTGAGCTGAAACGGCATTTCTTCAATTACAGCTTTACACCGCTTTTCGACGGAGACGGGCAGGTATACGGAGTGATGAATACCGCTGCCGATATCACTGATGTGATCCTTTCCAAACAGGAAGTGGAGGAAAGCGAATACCGTTACAGAACACTGATCGAGGAATCATCCGTTGCAACAGGATTGTACCTGGGAAGAGAATTAAAGATACTTTATGCCAACGATATTATGCTTGGCTTCTGGAACAGGAAGTCGGATATCATCGGCAAACCGATGGCGGTAGCTCTTCCCGAGCTGATAGGACAGCCGTTCATGGAAATTCTCGACAGCGTTTACACTTCCGGAGTTCCTTATATAGGTACAGAAGAAAAAGCTGATCTGATGGTAAACGGAACCTTACAGGAGTTCTACTTCAGCTTTACTTACAAGGCTTTGAGAGACGGACACGGACGCGTCTATGGAATTCATCACATTGCAGTCGACGTAACGGAAGAAGTACTTGCCAAGCGGGCGCTCGAAGAAAGCAGGAACCAGCTGCATTTCGCACTGGAAGCCACAGAGCTCGGGACCTGGGACCTGAATCCGGTGACTATGAAATTCTCTGGTAACGATCGGCTGAAAGAATGGTTCGGACTGAAACCGGAAGCTGAGATCGAGCTTAGTATGGCCATCGACGCTGTTGCAGAGAAAGACAGGCAGCGTGTGAGCGATGTGATACAGTTTGCAATAGATCCGGCTTCCAATGGAAATTACGACATTGAATACACGATCGTCAATCCGCTGGATAAAAAAGAGCGGATCGTGAGGGCAAAAGGAAAAGCACTGTTCAAAAACAACGTTGCTTACCGTTTTAATGGGACACTCCAGGACATTACCAGGGAAAAACTGGCCATGAAAGAACTGGCGGATAAATCGCAAAGCCTTGAGCTGGCAATGGAAATCGGCGAGTTTGGGGTGTTCAACGCCGATCTCAGGACACGAATAACGACTTACTCCCCGAAAGCGCTGGAATGGTTTGGGTTCGCAGAGAGCGAGCAAACGATAGACGCGGTGATGGCCGCTATCATTCCTGTGGATGCCGATGTGGTAAAAGCTACAATAGCAGAAACGAAAGGAACCGATACGGACGGAAGACACGATGTTGTTTACCGCGTGGAGAACAGGATAACGAAAGAGCTTTTTCACCTGCGATCCATTGGTCAGGTCATTCAGGAAGACGGTGTTCCGGTTATCTTATCGGGAATTTTGCAGGATGTAACGGCCATTGTAACAGCCAGGATAGAAATTGAGAAAAAAGTAGCGGAAAGAACCCGGGAGCTTGCCGAAGCCAACAGTAACCTGCAGAAATCGAATGCCGAGCTGGCCCAGTTTGCCTACATCGCTTCCCACGATTTACAGGAACCCTTGCGTAAAGTGAGCATGTTCTCACAGATGCTGGAACAGAACCTTGGGGAAATCTCCGACCGGACAAGAAGCTATCTGGATAAGATCAGCAGCTCGACCTCAAGAATGACCAATCTGATCAGGGATGTACTGACTTATTCACAGCTGTCGGATAACAAGGACATTTTCGTGAAAGTCGACCTCAATGAAGTGTTTGAAACGATCCTGCTCGATTTTGAGCTGACGATAGAACAAACCGGTGCCGTGGTCCGCTGCGACCGTTTGCCGGAGATCGAAGCCATACCGCTGCAGATGTCACAGCTGTTCGGGAATTTATTATCCAATGCGCTTAAATACAAGCACGAAGGCGTGGCACCGGTCATTACCATTTCAGCCTCTGTTATTTCGGCGAAAGAAGCTTCCGGATCAGGTATCGCTCCTCAGCAGACGGATTACTGTAAGCTAACATTCTCAGACAACGGAATCGGATTCAAACCGGAATACGCCGGCCAGATCTTTAATATTTTTCAGCGCCTTCACCGCAAATCGGAATACGAAGGAACCGGTATCGGACTGGCGATGTGTAAAAAGATCGCCCAGAACCATTACGGCGAGCTGAACGCAGAAGGAAGCTCTGAAACAGGAGCTGTTTTTAATCTCATCCTTCCTCTGAAACAATTTAGATAGCAGTCACGGAATTTCCGCACCTGCTACCGTGACTTTAATTCTATTGAATTACTACGATCTTTTTGCTCATTCCCGTGGTATTACCTGTTCCGGTCAGAAAATAAACTCCGCCGGCTAGCTGACCGATCGTGAATGTCCGGTTGTTGGAGCTATTGAGCTCGATGATTTGCAACACTTGTCCCGCTTGGCTGACCAATCTGAAAACACCATCAACTTCTGCGGTAACGTTAAAGGCTCCATTGTTCGGATTCGGATAAACGCTGAGCTGATCACCATCTTCTTTACCCGTCTCTGTAATTCCCACGAACTGGAATCGCTCACACTGGAATGCCGGTCGATCTGTTCCAGAAGGATCCAGCTGGTTAAATGAATTGCTCCCTGTTCCGCAGATGGTCCTCCTTTCGGATTTTAACCCTAAGGTTGACGATGTGCCGCTTTCCAGGGAAATCCAGTTGTCTTCGCTTCCGATCTGAATCGGTGTGAGTGTTGAAGTAAGCGTGCCGTTTCCCAGCTCGCCCAGCGTATTATTCCCCCATCCATAAATGGTTCCGTCGGCTTTCAAGGCCATGGTATGGTTCATTCCGGCAGAAATGGCCACCCAGTTGTGATCGGTTCCTATCTGAACGGGACTCGTACGATTGATCGTTGTTCCGTCACCAAGCTTCCCGTCCATGTTATTTCCCCACGCCCAGAGTGTTCCGTCTGACTTCAGCGCAACGGAATGCGCATAACCGGCAGATATAGCAGTCCAGTTGTGATCGCTTCCGACCTGGAAAGGCATGGTTCTGTCCGGTCCTCCACCTGTTCCAAGCTGTCCGTCGAGATTGTGACCCCAGGCCCAAAGTGTTCCGTCGCCTTTTAATCCAAGAGAATGCTCATGACCTGCCGAAGCGCTTATCCATTGACTTCCGCCAGAAACCTGTCCTATCGTTGCTCTCCAGGCAACTGTTCCATCACCAAGTGCACCAAACTGGTTGTAGCCCCACGACCAGAGTGTTCCATCGGATCTCAGCGCCAGTGTGTGATACATGCTCGAATAAACGCTCGTCCAGGTGGAATCTGTGGTTACCTGGACAGGTGTTTGCGAAGCTACTGGAATTTCAGCATGAGCTGTTACCTGTCCCCATGCCCATAGCGTACCATCCGATTTTATTCCGGCGTGGTGTGTCCAGCCGTGAGCGATGGATGTCCATTCCTGCGGAGATCCGACCGAAAGGCCATCGTGTGAAAGAGCACCGGTAGAGTAGAGGCTCGCCGTGCTGATTCCTCCGGCGTTGACTTCCAGCCATTGATTCAGGCGACGAAGCGGCACGGGACTAGACGGATTAGTAGACGATCCGCTTCCCAGCTGACCGGAAGCATTGTCTCCCCAACCGAACAGCATTCCGTCGGCAGAGATAGCTGCGAATGCACAATTGCCGGCTGCCGAAAGCGTTACCCAATGTTGGGTGGAACCGATCTGTGCAGGAATACTGCGGGAAACAAGGGTTCCGTCTCCGAGCTGGTAACTTGTATTTAATCCCCACGACCACATGGTTCCATTTGATTTGAGTGCAAAGCTTTTACCGGAACCAGCCGATATGGTTGACCATTTACTTTCGGAACCAATATGATCCGGAACTGTTTCGGAAACTGAAGTTCCGTTACCAAGCTGTCCGTCGGAGTTGTTGCCCCACGCCCATAATGAACCACCGGAACGAAGTCCGAGTGCATGGTCGTTTCCTGCGGAAACAGCAGTCCATTGGTCACTGATTCCAACCTGTGCCGGATCATTGTGTGAAATGACAGTACCGTCTCCCAACTGTCCGACGTTGTTTTTTCCCCATGACCAGAGTGTGCCGCCGGCTTTAAGAGCAAGCACAAAATGATAGCCTGTTGAAACGCCTGCCCAGGTAGTTTCTGTTCCGACCTGGACGGGAACATGCTGATCCGTTGTTCCCGGATAGCCTAATTGTCCGTCTGCGGCGTTTCCCCACGACCAGAGTGTTCCATCCGATTGAATGGCGAGGCTCATGGCAGATCCGGCTGCTATACTGATCCAGTTGTGAGCCGTTCCGACCTGTACAGGAAGTGTTTGCTGAGCAATACTGCCAATACCAAGCTCGCCGGAAGTATTATTGCCCCATGCCCAAAGTGTTCCGTTGGCTTTTAGCCCGATGGAGTGAGATTGTCCGGTCGCTGCGGCGATCCAGGTGGTATCGGTTCCGACTCGAACGGGAGCAGTGCGGTTGTTGGTTGTTCCATCGCCAAGCTGACCGTTGGAGTTTTGACCGGAAGCCCACAATTGACCATTCCTGATCTCGAAGGCATGTGCTGCCCCATGCCAGGAAGCTACACGCTGGTAACCGGTATGATAAGGAATAGAGCTTTTGGTATTCGCACGATTTACCTGTGCGGTAAGGCTCATTGCCGAAAGCAGAAATGCCAGCAGCGTAAAAGAGGAAAGAAATCTGTTCATGTTGATAACGGGTTTGTAGAAAGTGTGTTATCAAAACTGGTTTCTTCGTGGAATATTGTACAGTGTTTAAAATGAAGTGGGACGAATGAATTGCGTCTTTGAGGCTATTTACCACAAAGACGCAAGGCTCACGAAGGTCAAGATCATAAAAAACGCAGGGGAATTTAACTCACAGTTGTTCGTTGTGTGCTTCGCCCTCGTGGTTAAGCTAAAAAACAAAATATTAAGGAGTTATTGTTTCTTCTTCCTCCTTCTTAGCGGCTTTTTTGATCCCTTTTCTCAGCAAGAAGCTGCTTTGAATGGCTTCCAGGTCTTTGTTGAGCGTAACAGAGCCCGTTTCCAGGTTTTTGATCGTTGCTTTCAGCTCGGCACCGGCCTTTTCATCGCGAAGCAATACGCCCATCGGACTATTCGGATTGGCGGCGGCTTTTTTCAGATCGGCTACCATCAATGAAGCATTGTCGGCTACGGTTTGCAGCTGCGCAACTGATTTTTTCATCGAGTTGAAAACGGTGGTATCGGTTACCAGGTCGTGAGCCAGTGTTCCTTCTTTATTCAGGTTGGCCGTATAGGTCGAAAGATCGCGGTTCAGGTTAGAGATCAGCAATTGTGCGTTAGACGAAGCCAGCTGCAATGAAGCCGAAGTAGCCGCCATATTGTTGTAAATATCGTCGCTGGTAAGCAGCTTTCCTATCGTTCCTTCACCACTGGCAAGCTTGTCGGTCAGCGCGAGGATATTGATGTTGTTTTTCTGCAGCGTCAGCATGATATCCTCGGTTGAAAGCGAAGATTCGTTCTTCAGCATATCGCCCTGGGCAATTGGTCCTGCACCATGTGTTCCGCCGTAGATTACCAGGATCTTGTTACCGATCAGACCATCCGTACTGAGCTTCACTTTGGCGTCTCTGCGGATATACTGCCGGGATTCCTCGTTGATGTTCATGATCACACGGACTTTCGAATCTCCGTAGAATTCCAGCTTTTTCACGGTTCCGACTTTTACCCCGGAAAACCAGATATTGTTACCGGCGGTGAGGCCGTTCACATCTGCAAAGACGGTTGAAACAGTCATCTTTTTCTGGAAGGTTGAATGAAGGTTTCCGATGGTGAGCACTCCGCCGACCAGGAAAAGCAATCCGATGATGATGAAAACACCTACTGCGATTGCACGTTTGTTACTGACTTTTTCACTCATGGCTGTTGTATAAAATTATAATTGTAAAAGCTTTTTACCTGCTCGTTATCGGACTCGAAGACTTCTTCGAATGTTCCTACTTTCACGAATTGTCCTTCGAGCAGCATGGCAACGCGGTCGCTGACCATTTTTGCGCACGTAAGGTCGTGAGTAATGACGATGGAGCTGGTATTGTATTTTTCCCTGACCTCGTTGATCAGGTTGTTGATCTCTTCACTGGTGATCGGATCGAGTCCTGAAGTTGGCTCGTCGTAGAGCATGATCTCCGGTTTCAGGATCAGTGTACGGGCAATTCCTATCCGTTTGCGCTGTCCGCCCGAAAGATCGGAAGGCATCCTGTCCATTTTGTCCAGCAGGCCAACGGCATCGAGCACTTCTTCGACCGAATTGTCGATTTCCTGTTTCGGCATTTTGCGAAAGTTCATCTTCAACGGGAACTCGAGGTTCTGGCGAATGTTCATACTGTCGTAAAGCGCACTGTTCTGGAAAGAGAAACCGATTCTCAGCCGCAATATATCCAGCTCTTTTCCTTTGAGCTGATCTACATGCTGACCGAGTACTTTCACCATTCCCCTGTCGGGAGGAAGCAACCCGGCGAGGATCTTAATCAGTACGGATTTTCCTGCTCCGGAACGCCCCAGCACCACCATGTTCTCTCCTTTGAAAACATCGAGGTTGATATCTTTAAGGATATGCAGGTCGCCGAACGATTTGTACAATCCTCTCAGTTCGATAACCGGTTGGCCGGTTCTGTCTATTTCCTGATTTTCCATAATTAGTAATATCTGATCCAGTTAGCCATTTGTACGATCACCACTTCTTCGATAAATACCAGGAACATGGCAAGAACGACAGCCTGGTTAGCGGCGCGGCCCACACCGTAAGTTCCCTGAACGGCATTGTATCCTTTGTAACAGCCGATGATCCCGATGGTGAAACCGAAAACAGTTGATTTCAGCAGCGAAGAGAAAATATCAAGAAATGTAATGGTCGAAAATCCGTTGTTGAAAAAGCTTACGAGACTTGTTGCTTCCTTGGCGTGAACACTGAAGTAAGAACCCATCAGCGCAACGAATCCGCAGTAAAGCCCGAGGATAGGAACAGTCACCGTACAGGCGATTACTCTTGTCGTTACCAGGTATTTGAACGGATTGATAGAGGAAACCTCCATGGCATCGATTTGTTCGGTCACCCGCATGGAGCCCAGCTCGGCACCAATACTGGAACCAACTTTCCCGGCACAGATCAAAGCGGTAACCAGCGAAGCCAGCGCCCTAACGATCGCGATCGAAATAAGGGAAGGCAGCCAGGAAGTTGCACCGAATTCAGCGAGCGAAGGCCTTGACTGCATCGTAAATACAATACCCGTTACAAAACCGGTAAGGGTGATCAGCGGAAGTGATTTCAAACCGATCTCGAAACACTGGTTGATGATCTCGCGCCAGTGAAAAGGCGCTTTGAACGCTTCCCTGAAAAACCGCCCCACAAATTTGTAGGCTTTGTGAACATCGATGAAATACTGATCGACGCCCTTGGAGAAAACATATTTTCTTGGAGCTCTCTTCACATTTGTAGTTTTAGCATGGGATGAAAGTCGGTAGGTTTTGGATGAGATGCGTTACATAACTTTCGGATGGGATTACATCATTTCGGGTTTTCACCACAAAAGGCACAAATGAAATGGTGCTCAATGTAGATTTGATGCGGTATGCGGGCGAAGATCTCAAAAGATTGCCCTTAAGTTTTTCCTGCACATTAAATTGCTCTTCTTAACAATTGTTATCGTTTGAATGGTTGCTTTCGGATGACTTTTACAGAAAAAACCAAAATGAAAGCAGCAATTATACATTCGGCAGGAGAAACTCCGGCTTATGAAACAGTAAAAGATCCGGTTCCTCAAAACGACCAGCAACTCCTTCTTACCATGGAAGCAGCTTCCGTCAAGAATCTCGATAAGCTCAGGGCGAGTGGCAAGCATTATGCAAGCTACACGGAATACCCGGCTGTGGTGGGAATTGACGGAGTTGGAAGGCTTGATGACGGAACCCGGGTTTATGCGCAGGGAATTTCAGGAATGATCGCCGAAAAAGGACTGGTTCGGAAAGGACAGTACGTGGCCATCCCGGAATTGCTCGATTCTGTCACTGCGGCAGCACTTCCGAATGCTGTTATAGGTGCCGCGATGGCGTTACTTTTCCGCGCCCGCATGCAGAAAGGCGATGTGATACTTATTAATGGCGCAACGGGAGTAACAGGACAGCTGGCTGTTCAGCTGGCGAAATATTACGGCGCTTCCAGAGTAATCGCGACAGGAAGAAATGCGGAATCGCTCGAAAAGCTGAAAGCACTCGGGGCCGATGCCGTGATCTCCCTGAAACAGGACGACGAAGCGATCATTGCAGCGATGAAGAAATTACATGAAGAAACGCCTGTTAACAGTGTGATCGATTACCTCTGGGGCCATCCGGTCGAATTGCTACTGACAGCGCTGAAAGGAGGAGGAATGAGCGCTTTTACTCCGCAGGTGAAGCTCGTAACGGTCGGGAGCATGGCAGGAGAAACAATCGGGTTAGCATCCGGTACACTTCGAAGCTCCGCTATTGAGATTTTAGGCTCCGGAATCGGAAGTCTTTCGCAGGAAGACATGAAGCAATTCGGCTCAGAGCTGTTGCCAGAACTGTTTCAGCTCGCCGCTGAAGGAAAGCTGACGCTGGAAACAGAAACGGCCGGATTAAAAGACATTGCCGAAGCGTGGAACAGGGAAGTTGCACCGGGGAAGCGGTTGGTGATTACTATTTGATTATTGATGTTTGATTATTGATGTTTGATTATTGATGTTTGATTATTGATGTTTGATTATTGATGTTTGATTATTGATGTTTGATTATTGATGTTTGATTATTAATGTTGGATTCTTGATCACGCGGCGGGCGGACAAGTTGCTGGATTGTGAATGATTGCAGGGCCGCGTTTGGCGACTTATTTCCCGCGGATTGCTCGGATTACACGGATTTGAACCACAGCAGGACTCGGTAGAGGACATAGAGCCGCCTTTGGCGAATGGTTAACCGACTTATTAACCACGACGGTACGGGGAACACAAGGATTTTCGTTTGGGCAGAGCAGGGCGTCACAGAGGATTTGCTTTCATCGCCGATCTTATCAGCTTTGAGGTTCAAGTATGGGCGATTTATTTGTCGGCGGTTCTTCACATCGTTAGGTATCTGTTTAAAAAAAACTAAATTAGTGCCGAATTAATTTACTTAACTGATGAAAAAATACCTGATTGCTGCTGGCTTATTGGCCACATTATCTGCTTGCTCAAGCGGCCCCTCATTGCTGGAAAGAGCTATAATCGAACGAAAAGCAGAGCTCGAAGCTGAAAAAATGCTTGCCGAAAAAGAAGCCGAAGCAATGGCTGAACAATTCTCATGGACCTATGAAACAGAAGAAGACAAGATGTCGTCGGAGACTTCTTATTTCGCTTCTATCGTTTCACCGGATGTTGTGAACCTGGATTTCCCTTATGAGGGCGGATCTTACCTGTCTATTTACCTTCGCAAGACCGGAAATGAATCTACGGCGTTCATTTACATTTCGGAAGGACAGCTGCACACGGAGTACGATAATCCTACGATTGCCGTTCGTTTCGGGGAGAACAAAGCGAAGAACTTCTCGGTTTCGGAATCGGCGGATAACGACGCGCAGTACCTGTTCATCGACAATGCGAATGATTTCATCAGGGAGCTGAAAGCATCGAAAGAGGTGCTGGTTGAATGTATGTTCTACAACAACGGATCGCATGTCTTTAAATTCAATACGGAGGGGCTTAAGTGGGAACACTAGAGGGGATTTTTGATTTTGAATGATTGATTTTGAATGATTGATTTTGAATGATTGATTTTGAATGATTGATTTTGAATGATTGATTTTGAATGATTGATTTTGAATGATTGATTTTG
>Ga0247810_10001818_pt1 | contig 12669 bp, 14 predicted proteins | sample UWRJL119311C1_FD_179918 | JGI IMG/M metagenome (GOLD analysis project Ga0247810, IMG submission 179918) | Plant litter microbial communities from Arlington Agricultural Research Station in Wisconsin, United States - UWRJ-L119-311C-1 | ecosystem: Environmental > Terrestrial > Plant litter >...
CTAACAGGTTTTTTTAGTTATTTTACGATTGCGTTTGCAATTAATTTCAAAATTTGAAAAAATGATTTTATAAATTATCCTCAAAATAAAATTTGAGAAAAACTATTTTTTTATGCAAAAAGAAGTAATGCCGATTACTTCTTTTTCTTATCCTCTAATTTCTTTTCGATTAGGGCAATAATTTTATCTGTGGTGGCTTCTTTATCAAAGTATTTTAAGAAAGCTACATATCCGGGATCTGAATTTTGATAAACTGAATTTGGATCACGCAAAATATTATTTTTATCTTCTGTAATTTCTATATCACCTATGCCGGTTAAAACCCAATTTATATTTAAATTAGGATAAACCTGCATAATTTTTTTTAAAATATTCATCCCCAATGACCTCGAATTCGTTAAAATTGGATGTAAAGATGTATATAATATATCATTTTCTATACAGAACTGCCTAAGGTTAACTTCCTTGCTTTCAATGTAGTAGCGTAATCTTTCGCCTTCTGTTTGCATTTTTTTTAAATTTTTGTATTAAAAATGATACAATATATTAATAAATGATATATATTTGAAATAGTTACTTCGTAGTAAATACGTAGTAAAAATACAATAATTATATGATTCAAATAAAACTTATCTATGATTACAGCCGGACAAAGGAATAAAATGAAGAAAGTCTTTAAAACAGGCTATTCAAAAGGTGTTCAAAAGCTTTTGGCAGATAAAGCGATATGGAATAAAAAAGGATTTCCGTTCAGCAATTCTTACATTACTCATGTTTTTAATGGCAGAAATACCAATATTGATATTGAAGAAGCAATCATTGAATTATATCAAAAAAGATTACATGAAGAAACAACAATTACATTGCGGAGAAAAGAAATTTTTAGCAAAAAGTATAGTAACAGTTAAATGTTAAATCTAATATTATGCAAAAACGAATTACTTCATCAACTTAAACATCTGCAAACAAAATTTAGAAAGTAATTACAAAATCTAATCAGGATTAATTATTAAAGTTACAAATCAAAAAATAAAGTAATTATGGCAATAATAAAAAATGAAAGTTTAGGAAATATAGGTTACTTCTCAGATAAAAAAGGCACATTAACGAATTTTATTTTCGAAATCTTAGCTGTGGAGTACAGAGATAATCTATATGGATATTTCAGAATAAAAGTAACAAACGATAATTCAAAATTTATTATAATCAATAATCTGAGCATTTGCGGCCCATTTTCTGAAGCTTTCCCGGCAAGATTATTAGAAGAAGGTTTTTACTTATGCCATCCGAATTTGAACCATGAAATTCTACTTGAGATATTTAGTCTTGAATTTGATTTGTATAAAAGCAAATCGATTAATAATAAACAAGAAAAGCAGGAGTTTTGATGATATGGCTTTCTGAAGTTTTGGAGGGCTTAGACTTATCCCATATTTATTAATCTTTTGTTTGTAAAAACCCATTTGCCATTTTCCTTTTTAAAATAATATTTTTCATTAATCATACCAATTCCCCTCACTTTTTTAACTCCAACACAAGCATTATCTCCATCTATCTTTAACTCAGAAAAGGTCACAAATACCTTATCTATATCATTATTCTTTGACTTAACTAAATTAAGTTTATATAAAGATTTAAAATTCTTAACATCTTTATTTTCCAATTTGAATGAGACAAAATTGTTCCAATCGCTCCTTCCTGCATTAGAACTAATTTCACGTTGAGGTATGTGATCAATTAATGCAAATGTTATTTTCGGCGGATCATTTTTTTCATGTGGTAAACGTACATCGAATTGTATTACAGAATCTAATAATATATTGATGTTCTCTCTGATCAGACTCTTACCTTCTAAAACTAAAGGCTCATCAGTATTATTCGTAATGGGTTTTTCATCTTTTTTGCAGCTTATAACTGCTAAAAATGAAAAAATGAAAACTATTTTTTTAAAAATTCCATCCATATTTTGTTGCTAAATTTGTTATTTATGTAATTTCTAATATACCCAGTTCACAGCTAAATCAAAAAAGAAATCTCAAAAAAAAGTCTGAAATCAAACGAATTTAATTTCAGACTTTTTTAATTGAAAATATTATTTTTTACCAGAACTTAATATATAAAGCTGCAATAATCAATAATGTGATTACAATTAACACCATAGTTTGCGGTTTTACTTTGAACATTTCTGTATCCAATTCGAAAGCTTTTGGATTTACTTTTGGTCCTGCAAAACTGATTGCAATCATTAATAACATTGTAAATACAAATGATAATCCCATACAGATGTGGAATGGAATTTCAAATCCACCTTTTCCGTTTGGCCAGGCAGTATACAATAAAGTTTCATTTCCGAATAAAGCCGGTGCAAACTCATTGAATAAAACAGATAATAAGAAACCTGCAATTACACCCACAATCGCTGCTGTTCCAGTTGTTCTTTTCCAGAACATACCAAGGAAGAACATCGCAAATACTCCAGGGCTAATGAAACCTGTATATTTTTGGATATAAGTAAATCCACCAACACCACCAATTCCAAGGACATCATTCCATGTAAATAAAACAGCCAAAAGCATCGCTGCAAAAACAGCATATCTTCCGATGTTTACCTGATGTCTGTCGCTGGCATTTTTTTGAATGTATTTTTTATGAACGTCTAATGTATAAATAGTAGAGATACTGTTTACTTTACCAGCCAAAGAAGCTACAATTGCAGCCGTTAAAGCAGCAACAGATAATCCTTTTAAACCTGTTGGCAAGAATGTTAACATTGCAGAATATGCCCCGTCTTTTCCTCCAACTAATTGTGGTAAATGTCCATTTTCATATAAAACATAAGCAGCAATACCTGGCAACATTACGATTAACGGCATTACTAATTTTAACAGACCTGCAAACAAAATACCGGTACGGGCTGTTTGTAAGTCAGCTCCCAAAGCTCTTTGGGTGATGTATTGGTTACAACCCCAATAGTTCAGGTTGATAATCCAGATACCTGCCAAATATGACATTAGTCCTGGGAAAGTTAAATATTTATCAATTTCTAATTGAGAAGAAGTTGCTGTAGGTCTGTCAATTATCATTTTAAAATGCTCCGGTGCTTTATCCATCAGTACGTTAAAACCGGCAATAGCATCCTGACCAAAACCAAAATACTGCCCAACTGTTGTTAAAGCAATATACGAAGTAACCAAACCACCGATAATTAAAACCGCTACCTGAATTACGTCAGTGTAAGCTACAACCTTCATACCTCCTAAAGAGATAATTAACGCAAAAACTGCAAGAGCAACCATAATAGCGTGCAAGTATTCTCCTCCTGCTAATCCGTTAATAGCAACCGCTCCTAAATACAGGATAGAAGTAAGGTTTACAAAAACATATAAGAACAACCAGAAAACCGCCATAATCAAAGCAGTAGATTCGTTGTAACGTGTTTTTAAGAATTGTGGCATTGTGTAAATCTTATTTTTAAGATACACCGGAATAAACCAAACGGCTACAATAATTAAAGCAACAGCGGCAAGCCATTCGTAGGCAGCAACTGCAATTCCAAGGAAGAAGCCTTCACCACTCATTCCGATAAATTGTTCTGCTGAAATGTTTGAAGCAATTAAAGAAGCTCCAATCGCCCACCATGTAAGTGTTCCTTCGGCAAGGAAATAGGCCTTAGCATCGTGTTCGTTTTTTTCGCGTTTGCGATAAATCATATATCCGTAAATGGATACTACGAGAAAATAGATAATAAATACTGCATAATCTGCAAAAGCAAGTTTTGAGCTCATTTGTTAGTAATATTTGAAATTAATATAAAGTGATTTTGATAGTTTTAAAGTTTATTTTTAATGTGAAATGTCAAAAATAGTTGATAATGGCTGCGAAACTAAGTAATTTATTCTTTTAATTCGAAAAAAATACGATATGTATTTTAATTCTGCTGTTTTTTTAGCAAATCGAAAATCAAAAGTAAAGTAAAAACAGTTACGGACAATATAAATAAATGTATTTTTTACATTTGTAACAAAAAGATATGATTTTTATATTTTTATTTTCTTATCTTTTGTTCCCATTTCCAGGCACTCGCGATAGCTTCATCAAGGCTTAATTGAGTTTTCCAGCCCAATACATTATTCGCTTTATCAGTATTGGCATACGCTTCTGTTACATCACCTTCTCTTCTGTCAACGATTTTATAAGGTAATTTTTGTCCGCTTGCTTTTTCAAAAGCAGTGATCACTTCAAGTACAGAACTACCGGTTCCGGTTCCCAAATTGAAAATTTCTAATTTGTCTGTATTTGTTTTATTGACTAATCGCTGCATGGCAATTACGTGTGCTTTTGCCAGATCGACAACATGAATATAATCACGAACGCAAGTTCCGTCTATAGTTGGATAGTCATTTCCGTAAACTGACAATTCTTTTCGTAAACCTGCTCCAGTCTGTGTAATAAACGGAACTAAATTTTGTGGAACTCCAAGCGGTAATTCCCCAATTTCATTTGATGGATGTGCTCCAACCGGATTAAAATAACGCAATAAAATAGCATTCAGATTGCTTACTTTGGTAACATCAGTAATGATTTCCTCGCCAATTTGTTTGGTGTTTCCGTAAGGAGACATTGCTGGCTGAATAGGCGTTGCTTCAGCAATTGGCATCACTTCGGCCTGACCGTAAACCGTACAAGAAGAACTGAATATGAAATTTGCTTCCGGTTTTTGTTGTAATTCCTGAAGGATATAAACCAATGAGTTTATGTTGTTTTCATAATATAACAAAGGATTCTGAACACTTTCTCCCACAGCTTTCGAAGCGGCAAAATGAATCACTCCTGAAACATCAGCATATTTTTTGAAGAAATCCTGAACAGCAGTTTTATCTCTTAAATCAATTTGTTCAAAAAGTGGTTTTTTACCAGTAATTTTTTCGATACCATCCAAAACTTCAATTGAAGAATTAGAAAGGTTATCAATTACGATTACTTCGAAATTTTCGTTTTGTAATTCTACAACGGTGTGTGAGCCAATAAAACCTAACCCACCTGTAACGACTATTTTCATCTTATTTATTTTTATAATGTATATCCGATTGCTCTCTTAAAATGGCAGCACTTTTTTCCGGAGTTATATCACGTTGTGATTCCCCCAACATTTCGTAACCTACCATGAATTTTTTTACTGTAGCTGAACGTAACAATGGCGGGTAAAAATGCATGTGAAATTGCCATTCTTCATGTGCCTGACCGTCTGTTGGTGCCTGATGAATTCCTGAAGAGTATGGAAAAGAAGTGCTGAAAAGGTTATCGTATTTTGTAGTCAGCTGTTTCAAAATAATGGCATAAGATGTAACTTCTTCAGCTGTAAAATCGGTAATTTTGGTTATATGTCTTTTACTGATAATCATCGTTTCATAAGGCCAGATTGCCCAAAACGGAACTAATGCTGCAAAATGTTCGTTTTCAATAACAATACGCTCTCCTTTTTTTAATTCGGCCTTAAGATAATCCAGTAAAAGGTTGCTATTGTTTTTATTGAAATATGATTTTAGGTTATTTTGTGTTTTTTCGACTTGAGTTGGCAATGAAGACTGTGCCCAGATTTGTCCGTGCGGATGCGGATTGCTGCAACCCATAACACTTCCTTTATTTTCAAAAATCTGAACGTGGTTGATGTAGTCAATATTGCCTAAATCAGTGTATTCTTTTTGCCAGGTACGGATAATATTTTCGATGCCTGCAATTTCCATTTCTGGTAAAGTAAGATCGTGTCTTGGCGAAAAGCAAACAACTCTTGAGATTCCTCTTTCTGGCTGTGCTTTAAAAAAAGTTTGTTTGATGTCGTCTTCGTACATGATTTCGTCCTGCTTCATGGCGGCAAAATCATTTTCAAAAACAAACGAACTGTCATATTTTGGATTATTCAGGCCATTGGCGCGAACATTTCCAGGACATAAATAACAGGTTGGATCGTATTGAGGTAATTTTTCAGTAGAAATAGTTTCGTTTTGGCCTTGCCATGGGCGTTTTGCACGATGAGGTGAAACCAAAACCCATTCGTTTATTAATGGATTGTAACGTCTGTGCGGATCTTCGTTAATATCAAAATTTCTCATTCTTAATTTGTAGTGGTATAAAGTGATGTTCCGTTTGAGATCTTCACATCATAAATTTTTAAATCAATTCCAAATGTATCAAAATAAAGGGTAGTAAACGTTTCTTTTACGCTGTTTTCATCCCCTTTTTTGATTAAAGTTATGGCGCAGCCTCCAAAACCGCCTCCCATTAATCGGGAACCAATTACAGCTTTATCTTTTTTGGCCTGTTCTACTATAAAATCTAATTCGGCACAGCTAACTTCGTAGTCTTTTGATAACCCGTCATGGGTATCAAAAAGCAATTGTCCTAAAAGTTCAATGTTACCGTTATCCAAAGCTTCACAAGCCTGAGTAACACGCAGAATTTCTTTTACAACAAAATGTACTCTTTTAAAAACAACTTCAGACATTTTATCTTTAAGACTCAAAACCTGTTCTTCGGTACAATCCCTAAACGTTTTGATTTCCGGAAAATGATTTTTGATAATCGAAAGTCCTTCCTCACACTCTAATCTTCTGTTGTTGTATTCAGATGTAAAAAGCGAGTGTTTTACATTACTGTCAAATAAAACCAATGAATAATCTTTGAAATCAGCATTGTGATATTCAAATTCCAAAGTGTTGCAGTCTAATTTTATTACTTTGTTTTCAAGTCCGTGAACGCTTGAAAACTGATCCATGATGCCACAATTAATACCAACCCAATGCTCTGCTTTTTGTCCTAATAAGGCAATATCCTGTTTTTCAATTTTTAAATCGAAAAGTTCCCTGATACCGAAAATCAGTCCGCACTCTAAAGCTGCAGATGATGATAATCCTGAACCAACCGGAATATTACTGCTAAAAACACAATTGAAACCTTCGAAAGAAAAACCATTATCCTGCAACTGTTTGATAACACCCAAAATATAATTAGTCCAGACTACGTCGCTTAACTGAATTGTTTGAGTCAGGTCGACTTCAAATTCTTCATTTAAATCGATGGCGATAATTTTGGATGTTTTGGAATTGCTTTTTTCAAAAGCAAAACAGATGATTTTGTCAATTGCGGCAGGTAAAACATAACCGTCGTTATAATCGACATGCTCACCAATAATATTGATTCTTCCAGGAGAAAGCACAATTTTTTGAGGAGTTTTGCCAAAAGATTTTTCAAAAAAAGCAGTCGTGTTTTGTATTAAAATGTCATTCATTATTTTTAATTTTCTGTATTGTTTTAGGAATTTCTACTTTATATTTTCAAATTTATAAATGGTAGTCTGCTGGTATTCGTCTCCCTTTTTCAAAACAGAATTAGGAAAATGACTCTGATTTGGTGCATCAGGGAAATTTTGGGTTTCAAAACAAATTCCGCTAACAGGAGTGTAATTTACGTTTTCTTTTCCTTTCAAAATATCAAAACAGTTTCCGCCTACATAAATATGAACGCTGGGCTGATCCGTATAAACGCTCATCTTTAAATTATTTTTCGGACTCAATAACTGAGCAGCAATCGCTACATCTGAATTAATAACAAACGAATTGTCAATAGAAGCCGGACAGTTTTTTGCAGTTCTGAAATCGAAATCATGACCTTCAAGAGCAATGAATTTTCCGGTTGGAATGCTCTCTTCGTTTATTTCCAGAATAGTATCTGCGTCAATAAACATTTCCTGATCCAGTACATCTGAATCATGTCCATTAAGATTAAAATAACTGTGATGGGTAAGATTTATAATGGTGTCTTCTGAAGAACTTGCTTTATATTCAAGTTTTAACTCGTTTTCTTCGGTTAAGGTATAGGTTAGAAAAACTTGCAATTCCCCAGGATAATTTTCTTCTAAATTTTCGCTGATCAGATAAAAAGTAACCGACTGGTCTGTTAAATCAGTAACATCCCATATCTTTTGAGCAAAACCGGTATTTCCTCCATGCAAAGCGTTTCCGTTATTGTTTCCCGCCAGTTCAAATGTTTTATCATTTAAAGTAAAATGTCCTTTGCTGATACGTCCTGCATAACGTCCTACAGTGGTACCAAAATAAGGCGCACTTGGCAAATTATATGATTTAATATAAGAATTAGGATTGTCAAAACCCAACACTACATCTGTCAGTTTTCCATCTAATGCAGGAACTTTTAGTGAAGTTACAGTTGCGCCATAGTTGGTAAGCTGTACTTTCATTCCGTTTTTATTGGTCAGTTCAAAACAATGAATTTCTTCGTTATCGGAAGATAAATCAAATAATTTGCAATTAGAGTGATTATGGAGATGCGATATATGTTTTAATTTCATGTTATTTTTATCAAAAGTGAAAATTCAAAATTATATTTATTTTGGTTTGTTGTATACCAGTACCTACCAGTTTTTTGTATATTGTAAAAAAAATATTTTTCATGAGTATAATTTCGATTCAAAATAATCTGGGTTTACCAAAATATAAACAGATAATTCTTTCAGTTGAAAAAGCAATTGATGAAGAAAAGCTAAAAAAAGGTGACAGGCTTCCTTCTGTAAACAAGGTCTGCCTGGCTTTCTCTTTATCGCGTGATACCGTGCTGCAGGCATATGATGAACTTAAAAAAAGGGGGATAATTTACGCTATTCCTGGTAAAGGCTATTATGTTAAAAGTGTTGAAACCAGCATCAAGCAGAAGGTTTTTTTACTTTTTGACGAACTTAATATATTCAAAGAAGATATTTATAATTCATTTTTAAAAAATATTGGAAAAAACGTTCAGGTCGATATTTTTTTTCATCATTTTAATGTTCCGGTTTTCAAAAAACTGATAAATGACAGTAATGGAAATTATACTAAATATATCATTATGCCGACCAATTTAATTGATATCATTGATTCTATAAAAACCCTACCAGTAAACGATGTTATTATATTGGACCAGACAAATTCTGACCTGAAACTGTACCCGGCTATTTATCAAAATCATCAAAAAGATATTTTTGAAGGTCTTTTAAAAGGAAAATTACGACTGAGCAAATACAAAAAACTGATTTTAATTTTCCCCGGTTTCCGTGAGCCGTTAGGAATGAAAGCCGGATTCGAAAATTTTTGTACAGAGCATCATTTTGATTACGAAATTATTACTCAGTTTACCGATCATGAAATCGCAATAGGAGATTTATATGTGATTCCAAATGATCGGGATTTGGTTGGCGTAATCGAAGAGGCCAGAAATCAAAATCTGAAATTAGGAACCGATTTTGGAATTATTTCTTATAATGAAACTCCGCTCAAAAAAGTCGTTGCACACGGAATTACGACTATTTCAACCCATTTTGAAGCTATGGGAAAAATTTTGGCAGAGATTGTTCTTAAAGGAAAAAATGAGCAGATCGAAAATAAATCTTCTTTAATTATGCGAAACTCACTTTAAATTTTGATTGATTTTTGGTTCTCCGAAACTTCTTAAAATTGAACAAACGTTTTTAACTAAAATCAGAAATTGAAATCAAAATTTTGTTTTTTACAATGATTCCTTTAGTTTTGAAAAAAAACAAATGAAAGTATTTGATGTAGCCATAATTGGAAGCGGCCCAGCCGGAGCTTCTGCAGCTTTTGAATTATCGAAAAGCGGAATTACTACTGTCATAATTGAGAAAGAAATCCTGCCAAGATATAAAACCTGCGGTGGTGGTCTAGTTCACAGAGGAAGAAAAAATATTCCTTTTGATATTTCATCTGTCGTTGAAAAAGAATTCTATGAAGTAGATACTTATTTTTCAAACACCAACATCAAACTTACTACAAAAAGAGACAAACCGATCATTAGCATGATTATGCGCGATGCTTTTGATAATCTGATTGTAGAAAAAGCAAAAGAAAATGGTGTCACGCTTTTACAAAACCATAAAGTTACCGATATTACCTTTGGAGATATTCAAACCCTTCATACTTCTGAGGGAGATATTCAGGCAAAATTTATTATTTCAGCAGACGGTGCCTTAAGTCCAATAGCTAAAATGGCCGGATGGAAAGAAACCCGAACTGTCATTCCGGCTTTAGAATATGAAATAGAAGTTCCATTGGCTGATTTTGAAAGATTATCAAAAAATGTACGTTTCGATGTAGATGCCATTCCTCAAGGTTATGCCTGGTGTTTTCCTAAAAAAAATCATTTATCTGTAGGTGTTTGTATTTTGCTTAAAACAAACCAAAAGATTGATTTGAAAAAATATTATAGTGAATATTTAAAAGTTTTAGGAATTACAGAAATTATAAACGAAGATGCCCATGGATTTGTAATTCCTGTTTCTCCCAGAACTGATACTTTCGTCCAGAAAAATGTTTTTTTAATTGGTGATTCAGCAGGATTTGCTGACCCTATACTTGCTGAAGGTATTTCGAACGCCATATTGAGCGGAGTTCTGGCAGCAGAATCCATTATTGAAAGTAAACTTGATCCTGTCAGGGCTTCAGAATTGTACCATGAAAAATTAGAAAAAAGCATTTTACCCGAAATAAAAGCCGGTGTTATCTTGTCTAAAATTTTCTATACAAAAAGAGTATTGCGCAATTTCGTTGCCAAAAATTATGGTTCTCTTTTATCGAATGCGATGACAGATATTTTTATGGGAGTCAGAACCTATCCTAAAGATTATAAAGCGTCCATACGACGAAAAATTAAGGAGGCTATTTTTTAATTTAAAATAGTTATATCATTATATGAAAGCACCAAATTTATAAGTTTAGAATCATTTTCAAATCAAGCAAAAACCCTGAAAGAATATGGCTTTCAGGGTTTCGTTTAAATATGTTTTCAGACTAAAAATCTAAATATTTGATTGGCTTTATAAATTCAGAACAAAATCGTTAAGTAATTTTTCTTCATATTTTTCTTTATTGAAAGTATACAAATAAGATCCTTTTCTGGAAGACTGCATATCCTTTTCATCCAGTTTATTTAAAATTTCCAAAGAATTGATTTTACTGATAAAATTACGTTTGTCGAGTTCCTTACTTAAAATGGCTTCATATAATTCTAATAATTGGCGCATGGTGAATTTTTCTGGTAATAATTCAAACCCAATTGGTTTTATAGAAGTTCTGTAACGCAATCTTCTAATGGCATGTTTTACCATTTGATTATGGTCAAAAATTAAGTTTGGCGCTTCAGCTATGCTAAACCATTCGGCATGGTAGTTTTTAATCAACTCGGCATTATGGTTTTCAATATTAATGAGTGCGTAATATGAAACCGAAATAGTTCTGTCAACAGGATCACGATCAATTTCGCTATAGGCATGCAGTTGTTCCATATAGATATCATGTAACCCGGTGTAGGTATTCAAAATCCGGATAGCGGCATCGTCTAATATTTCGTCACGTTTTAAAAAGCCTCCAATTAAAGACCATTTTCCTTTTTCAGGCTCAAAGTCTCTTTTAATCAAAAGTATTTTTAGCCCCTGATGATCGAATCCAAAAATGATACAATCTACTGCTAATAAAACCTTATCCGCAGAGCTATAACTGTTTAGCATATTTTATAATTTATCGGTAAATATATAAACTTCCAAATAGGTTTCATAATTTTATTAATGTTGATTTTACACTTGTTTAATATGGCCAACTTAATTACCACATGCTTGGTTTTGTAATAATATTAAGAATTTCAATTAAAATTATAGTTGTATTTTAAATTTCAAAGGTATAAACATTTTAATATCAACAGTAGGGGAAAACACAATTTTTATTTTTAAGAAATGAAGTTTTCGTAAACAGACATTATTTGAAATTTTATGTAATAAGTTACATTTTGAAGGAAACGCTTTCTTATTCATAATTTTTTTAAATTAATGAGGCTTCTTTTAGAATAAAAAATAATTTTTAAATGTTTATTTTACATTTAATTTATGGAATCTGCTTTTTTATACTATTATTTTTATCTTATCAATTTGTTTTTAAGGTTTTTTTTTGTTTAAATTTACAAATGTTAAATAAACACTTATGTTCTATTCCTTATAAAAACTATAACTAAAAAAGATACAGAATTAGCCTTACCAAACCATTTTATCTAAAGAAACAACCACAAAAAACCATGAAAAAAACATTTTTATTTTTGTTTGTTACATTTTGTTTCCAAACAATTTCTGCACAAAACGCTACAATAATTACTATAAAAAATGATGATAAAGCTTCTACAATCAATAAAAATATTTATGGACATTTTGCAGAACATTTAGGACGCTGCATTTACGGGGGGTTTTTTGTAGGGGATACTTCTAAAATTCCAAATACAAAAGGAGTTAGAAATGATATTATTACAGCTTTAAAGGAATTAAAGATACCAAATTTAAGATGGCCGGGTGGCTGTTTTGCCGATACGTATCATTGGAAAGACGGAATTGGGCCTCAGGAACAAAGACCAACTATTGTAAACAAATGGTGGGGTGGCGTTACCGAAGACAACAGTTTTGGAACACACGACTTTTTGAATATGTGTGAGCTTCTTGGAACAGAACCGTATTTGTCAGGAAATGTAGGGAGCGGAACTGTTCAGGAACTAGCGGATTGGTTACAATACACCAATTTTAGCGGTAAAAGTCCGATGAGTGATTTGCGTAAAAAAAACGGAAGAACT
>Ga0247810_10001821_pt1 | contig 12642 bp, 11 predicted proteins | sample UWRJL119311C1_FD_179918 | JGI IMG/M metagenome (GOLD analysis project Ga0247810, IMG submission 179918) | Plant litter microbial communities from Arlington Agricultural Research Station in Wisconsin, United States - UWRJ-L119-311C-1 | ecosystem: Environmental > Terrestrial > Plant litter >...
GGACGCTTGCGCTTCTTCGAGGTCAGCAGGCGTTCGGCCGTGAGCATCGCAGCGGGCTCGGGCGTCTGGGGCGAAGCACCGTTGAGACGGTCACGTCGCGTGTAGGCGGAACCGCTCTCGGGCAGGGGAACGATGGGAGGACGGACATCCGTCTCTTCTTCTTCGATCACCTGGTCGTGAATGACCGCGATCGACGTCGTCGACAGCTCGCCCCGGTCGACGATGGCCGGCGAGATGACACTGTTCTCGAGTGTTACGGCCACCTCGTGCTCCGGTGCGGAGTGCACCGTCGCCGGGAGGTCGACCGTGATGGTGAGGTTCTCGGGAATGCTCGACGAAAGGCCGTAACCCGGGTCATCGACCAATTCACCGGTGAGCTCGCCGGTCGAGGGTGCGCCGTCACTGGAGGTGCGAACGTCTTCGTCCTCGTTTTTGCGCCTGGTAACCACAGTCGCAACCCCTTTCGGTGCGGTATTAACGCCAGTTTACCGCGCGGCCGTATGCCGCGCGGTTCACTGGTGCTTAGCTGCGCTTCAGCTGGATGAGCGCGCAGCTGATCGGGCCTAGGCCGGACTGATCTCCACGAGGAGGTCGCCGGCGTCAACCTGCTGCGTCTTCGGAATGGCGAGTCTCGCGACCGTGCCGCCGACGGATGCCGTGATCGCGGCTTCCATCTTCATCGCCTCGATCGACGCGACACTCTGGCCCGCAACAACGGTGTCGCCCTCGGCAACCTGCAGCGTGACGACTCCGGAGAATGGCGCGGCAACGTGGCCGGGCTTCGAGGTGTCGGCCTTTTCGGCCGCCTTCGAATCGATCGTGATGCTCGTGTCACGAACGAAGACCGGTCGGAGCTGGCCGTTGAGCGTGGTCATCACCGTGCGGATGCCCTTGTCGTCGGCTTCACCGATCGCCTCGAGCCCGACGTACAGGCTGACACCCTTGTCGATCTCGACGACGTGCTCGACGCCCTGCTTGAGGCCGTAGAGGTAGTCGACGGTATCGACGACGGAGAGGTCACCGTAGGTGTCGCGGTTCTGCTGGAAGATCTTCGTCGGTCCGGGGAACAGCAGGCGGTTGAGCGCTTCGCGACGACCGGCGGAGTCTCCGTCGAGGCTCGCCCTGTCTTCGTCGCTGATCGGTTCGACGGCGATCTTGACCGAGCGGCCGGCGAGAACCTTGGAGCGGAACGGCTCCGGCCATCCGCCCGGAAGCTCTCCGAGTTCACCAGCCATGAAGCCGATGACCGAGTCCGGGATGTCGTACTTGTCGGGGTTCGCCTCGAAGTCGGCCGGGTCGGCGTTCGCCGCAGCGAGCGACAGGGCGAGGTCGCCGACGACCTTCGACGACGGCGTCACCTTCGGCGGACGGCCGAGGATGTTATTCGCCGCCGCGTACCAGTCTTCGACCTTCTCGAACTGGTCGCCGAGACCGAGCGCGATGGCCTGCTGGCGGAGGTTCGACAGCTGCCCACCCGGGATCTCGTGCTTATAGACACGACCGGTCGGGCCCGGGAGTCCGGATTCGAACGGCTTATACACGTGACGGACGGCTTCCCAGTACGGCTCGAGGTCCGAGACGGCCTGCAGCGAGATGCCCGTGTCACGCTCGGTGTGGGCGAGGGCAGCGACGAGAGCGGATGCCGACGGCTGGCTTGTCGTTCCGGCCATCGGGGCACTCGCAACGTCGACCGCGTCGGCTCCCGCGCGGGATGCCGCGAGGAGCGTCGCCAGCTGGCCACCGGCGGTGTCGTGCGTGTGCACGTGCACCGGGAGGTCAAAACGGTCACGCAGAGCCGTCACGAGCTTCTCAGCGGCTCCGGCACGCAGAAGACCGGCCATGTCCTTGATGGCGAGCACGTGGGCGCCGGCGTCGACGATCTGCTCGGCGAGACGCAGGTAGTAGTCGAGCGTGTAGAGATCCTCGTCGGGGTTGAGCAGGTCACCGGTGTAGCAGACCGCTACCTCGGCAAGCGCCGTTCCCGTCTCGAGGACCGAGTCGATCGCCGGTCGCATCTGCGAGACATCGTTGAGTGCGTCGAAGATGCGGAAGATGTCGACACCGGTCGAGGCGGCTTCGCGGACAAACGCGTCGGTGACCTCGGTCGGGTACGGCGTGTAGCCGACGGTGTTGCGTCCGCGCAGCAGCATCTGGATGTTGATGTTCGGAAGCGCTTCACGCATCGTGGCGAGTCGCTCCCACGGGTCTTCGCCGAGGAAGCGGAGGGCGACGTCGTAGGTCGCTCCACCCCAGGCTTCGACCGAGAGCAGCTCTGGCGTCAGGCGCGACACGTGCGGGAGTGCCGCAACCAGGTCGCGGGTGCGAACGCGGGTGGCGAGCAACGACTGGTGTGCGTCACGGAAGGTCGTGTCGGTCACCGCGAGAGCGGTCTGCGCGCGAAGTGCCTCGGCGAACTTCTTCGGACCGAGCTCCTGCAGCTTCTGGCGCGAACCGGCCGGGGCCGGGGTCTCGAGGTCGATCACCGGGAGCTTGAGCTGCGGGTTGATCGCCTCGCTCGAGCCGTTCGGCTGGTTGACCGTGACGTCGGCGAGCCAGCTGAGCACCTTGGTTCCGCGGTCCTTCGAGTGGTGCGAGGTGAGCAGCCACGGACGCTCGTCGATGAACGACGTGCTGAGGTCTCCGGCAATGAACGACGGGTCGTCGAGAACACCCTGCAGGAACGGGATGTTCGTCGAGACTCCGCGCAGGCGGAACTCGGCGAGTCCACGGCGGGCACGCGTGACGGCAGCTTCGAAGTTGCGACCGCGGGCGGTCATCTTCACGAGCATGGAGTCGAAGTGCGGCGAGATCTGCGCGCCGGCGTTGATGGTTCCACCGTCGAGACGGATGCCCGCACCGCCCGGTGAGCGATAGGTCGTGATCTTCCCGGTGTCCGGGCGGAATCCCGCGGCGGGGTCCTCCGTCGTGATGCGGCACTGGAGGGCTGCGCCGCGAAGGTGCAGGTCCTTCTGCTCGAGGCCGAGTTCAACGAGGCTCTGACCGTAGGCGATGCGCATCTGCGACGACACGAGGTCGACGTCAGTGACTTCTTCCGTGACGGTGTGCTCGACCTGGATGCGCGGGTTCATCTCGATGAACACGTGCTCACCCTTGCGCTCCCCCGCCGTGTCGAGCAGGAACTCGACGGTTCCGGCGTTGACGTAGTCGATGGACTTGGCAAACGCGATGGCGTCGCGGTACATCGCCTGGCGGGTGTCTTCGTCGAGGTTCGGCGCCGGGGCGATCTCGACGACCTTCTGGTGACGACGCTGAACCGAGCAGTCGCGCTCGAACAGGTGAACCACGTTCCCGTGGGAGTCGGCGAGGATCTGCACCTCGATGTGACGCGGGCGAACGACGGCCTGCTCGAGGAACATCGTCGGGTCGCCGAAGGCGCTGTCGGCCTCGCGCATGGCCTCTTCGAGGGCACCGCGGAGCTCTTCCTGGCTGTTGACACGACGCATGCCGCGTCCGCCACCACCGGCTACTGCCTTGGCGAAGATCGGGAAGCCGATCTCGGCCGCGCCCGCGAGGAGTTCCTCGATGTCGCGCGATGCCGGTGTGGACTTGAGCACGGGAACACCGGCCGCGATGGCGTGTTCCTTGGCCGTGACCTTGTTGCCGGCCATCTCGAGCACCTTGGTGGGCGGGCCGATGAAGGTGATTCCGGCATCCGCCGCAGCCTGAGCGAGGTCGGGATTCTCCGAGAGGAATCCGTAGCCGGGATAGATGGCGTCCGCGCCACACTCCTTGGCTACGCGAATAATCTCCGAGACATCGAGGTACGCCCGGACCGGGTGTCCCTTCTCGCCGATCTGGTACGCCTCATCGGCTTTGAGCCGATGCATGGAGTTTCGATCTTCATACGGAAAGACCGCTACGGTCTTGGCTCCAAGCTCATAGGCAGCACGGAAAGCGCGAATGGCGATTTCCCCGCGATTGGCCACGAGAATCTTCCTGAACATTTATCCCCTTCGGCAAACCGCGAAACGTTTAGGTTTCTTTAGACTACTGAAGGTATCGTCGTTGTTCGTGCATGTACTTAGCGTTAGCTCCCTCAAGGGGGGCGTTGGGAAGACCACGGTGACGCTCGGGCTCGCATCCGCAGCATTCGCCAAGGGGCTCCGTACCCTCGTCGTCGACCTTGACCCCCAATCCGATGTCTCGACCGGCATGGATATCGAAGTGGGCAACCACCTCAATATCGCTGATGTTTTGGCGTCTCCCAAGGAAAAGATCGTGCGTGCGGCGATCGCTCCGAGTGGCTGGACCAAGGGTCGCCCCGGAAAGATCGATGTTCTCATCGGGTCGCCGTCGGCCATCAACTTCGACGGCCCGCACCCGAGCATTCGCGACATCTGGAAGCTCGAAGAAGCCCTCGCCAACGTTGAGAAAGATTACGACCTCGTTCTCATCGACTGTGCCCCATCGCTCAACGCGCTGACCAGGACCGCGTGGGCGGCGAGCGACCGCGTGACGGTTGTCACCGAACCCGGCCTGTTCTCCGTTGCCGCAGCCGACCGCGCGCTTCGCGCGATCGAAGAGATCCGTCGCGGTCTCTCCCCGCGCCTTCAGCCGCTCGGCATCATCGTCAACCGTGCAAAGGTGCAGTCGCTCGAGCACCAGTTCCGCATCAAGGAGCTCCGCGACATGTTCGGGCCGCTCGTGCTCAGCCCCCAGCTGCCGGAGCGCACCTCGCTCCAGCAGGCCCAGGGCGCTGCAAAGCCGGTGCACGTCTGGCCGGGAGAGGGTGCCCAGGAAATGGCGCACAACTTCGACCAGCTGCTCGATCGCGTGATGCGTACGGCGAAGATCGGCGAATACGCCGTTACCCCGTAGCTCTCAGGTACGAAAAAACGCGGTGGCGCTCGGCGCTACCGCGTTTTTTTATGGAGTCAGTGACTCAGGACGCCTTGTCCGCACGACGGCGAGCAAGCTCGTCTGCCGGGTCTTCTGCGGCGACCGAGTCGAGTTCGACGAGGCTGGTCTCCACCTCGCGCAGAACCTTGCCAACGGCAATGCCGAAGACGCCCTGGCCGCGGCTGACGAGGTCAATGACCTCATCGTTTGACGTGCACAGGTAGACGCTCGCGCCATCGCTCATGAGCGTCGTCTGGGCGAGGTCGTTGATTCCGGATTCGCGCAGCTGGTTGACGGCGATGCGAATCTGCTGGAGCGAGATTCCGGTGTCGAGAAGTCTTTTGACAAGTTTGAGAACGAGGATGTCGCGGAATCCGTACAGCCGCTGCGAACCGGAACCGGCTGCGCCACGAACGGTGGGCTCCACGAGTTCGGTACGGGCCCAGTAGTCGAGTTGGCGATAGCTGATTCCGGCGGCACGGGCGGCAACAGCACCGCGGTAGCCGGCGGCGTCGTCAAGATCGGGCATCCCGTCGGTGAAGAGTAGGCCGAGATCGTAGCGGGAATCCTCGCTGCGGCGGGGTTCGCTCATGGCACTGTCCTCTTAACCTTCATCTTGAAGCTGACGTTGAAACTTTGTCTGCCTCTACGGTACCCACGTCGTCGCCCACTGCCGATCACATTCGGCAAAACACGTCGGCGTGTCGAAATCGGGGCTCGTTCCTCGCTGCCGAAACAGGAATCGGGGGAAGCCGGGATAGATCGACGCTACTACGAATCGAGCTTGGTGAGGGCGGATCTGATGAGACTGCTGCGCACAATCTCGAGCTGCCCGGCGATCTCGCGGGCCATTTCCGCCGCTTTCGCTCGGCTCGAGGCGTCTTTACGGCGCGCGACGGGCATGAGTGCGTTCTCGATCAGTCCGAGCTCGCGCTCGGCAGCAGCGCGGAAACCGCGAAGGTGACGCGGCTCGATTCCGCTGCGCTGCAGGTCGACGAGGGCACGCAGAACCGCGAGCGAATCTTCACCGAAGACATCGGATGCCACGATGAGCGACGACGACACGGCGTCGTTGAGAAGCATCGCGTTGGCGCCGGCCTCGCGGATGAGCTCTTCGCGGGAGAACTTGCGTTCGCTCGAGAGCATCGACGGAGCCTGCACGGCCCCACCGGGCAGCTCGGGCTGGCGACCGGCGTCGAGTTCGTCGAGGTAGCCACGGATGACCTTGAGCGGAAGGTAGTGATCGCGCTGCATCGTCAGCACGAAGCGGAGGCGCTCCATGTCGACAGTGGAGAACTTGCGGTACCCCGACTCGGTGCGCGCCGGTGTGATCAGTTGGCGCTCTTCGAGAAAGCGCAGCTTCGACGGCGTCAGGTCGGGAAATTCCGGGTTGAGCTTCGCGAGCACTTGCCCGATGCTCAGCAGCGATCCCGTTGAGGCGCTGCGGGACGAATCTGCCTGTGCGGCGGCGCGAGCCACTACTTGCCAGCCGCGGACGCCAGGTCGGCCCGCGAGGCGTAGAAGGTGAGACGGAACTTGCCGACCTGCACCTCGGAGCGGTCCCCGAGTCGTGCGATGTCGATTCGCGTTCCGTCGAAGTAGGTTCCGTTGAGCGATCCGAGGTCTTTGACCTCGAAGCTTGATCCCGTGCGGATGAACTCCGCGTGACGTCGGGAAACCGTGACGTCGTCGAGGAAGATATCGGCATCCGGATGACGACCAACGGTCGTGACATCCGCGTCGAGAAGGAATCGCGCACCCGCGTTGGGGCCTCGGCGGACCACGAGCAGTGCGGATCCGGCGGGAAGTGCGGTGATGGCTTCCTGCTCTTCGGTCGACACTGTTCCGCCGAGTGCAGCAAGCTGCGCTCCGAACTCGTCGCCGAAAGTCAGTGTCGTGTCATTCTCTTGCGGCACGGCGTTCTCCTCGGGCAGGGATTGTGCGTTGGGCACGGCGTGTTCGTCGCGCCCATTGTGGGGCAGGTCTGTGGCGGGGTATCCGTCGTTCATGGATTCAGGCATCCTCAACCTCCCTTACCGCTCCAGCGTATCCGATTGAGTCGGGTGCGGGGCCGTCGGAATTCGGATCACCCTCGCGGTTTCCCTCAGGTAGATGAGTCCTGCCCACCAGTAGAGGAATGCACCCCAGATCGCGAAAGCCCACCCTAGCGGCACAGTGACGAGCTCGACAACGGGAAAAGCAGCACCGAGCATGAGAATCGGCAGGGCGTAATACAGGCAGAACGTCGCGGTTTTTCCGAGGTGGTGCACGGGAAGCGGGCCGAATCCGAAGTTCGCAAGAACCACTCCGATACCGAGCAGCAGGACATCCCGCGCGACGACAATCGCCACAAACCACCACGGAACGATCTCGCTGATCGACAGCCCGATGAGCGCGGCAAAAATAAACAGGCGGTCCGCCGCCGGGTCGAGCAGTTGCCCGAGCCGGGTGATGAGACCGAACCTTCGCGCGATGATGCCATCGAGGTAGTCGCTCAGGCTGGCGACCGCGAGCGTGATGAGCGCGAGGAATTCCTGGCCGTCGATGATCAGCACGAAGAAGACCGGCACGAGAAGCAGCCGGATGAAGCTCAGCACGTTCGGGACCGTGACGATACGGTTGCTGATCCTCTGGCGATCGGTTGACGTCACATCGCCGATTCTAGCCACGGCCGTTCGTTCGGCGACAGTGGTCGCGTAAGGGCGGTGGCATCCCTACAGTGGGCGCATGAATCCGCTTGTGGTCGTCATCGTCACCGCGGCGATCGCCTCTGCGTTCGCACTGATCGCGCAGTTTGTCACGCGCGACTTCTCCTGGGTCGACCGGCTGTGGTCCATTCTTCCCGTCGTCTACTGCGGAATCTTCGCTGGAGCCGCCGGCTTCACCGATGCACGGCTGAACGTCATGGCTGCACTCGTTGCACTGTGGGGTGTTCGCCTCACCGCGAACTTCGCGCGCAAGGGCGGATACAGCGGAACGGAGGACTACCGCTGGGCGATCCTGCGCACCCGGATGACCCCGGCGCGGTTCGCGGCGTTCGGGGTGTTCTTCATCGTTCTCTACCAGAATGCGATCCTCGTGCTGATCACGCTTCCGGCATACACGGCGTTCGAGCATCGCTCCACGTCCTTCGGCGTCCTGGACGCCCTGGCGACGATCGGCTTTGCTGGCTTTCTCGCCGGCGAGAGCATTGCGGACAACCAGCAGTGGCGATTCCACCAACGCAAGCGGGCCGCCGCAGCGGTGAGCGAGAGCGTCGACCCGCCGTTCCTGGTGGACGGACTGTGGAAGTACTCGCGGCATCCGAATTTCTTCTTCGAGCAGGCCCAGTGGTGGGTGCTGTTCCTGTTCGGCGCGATCGCGGCCGGGTCGGTTCTGCAGTGGACCGTGCTCGGTGCGTTCCTGCTCACCGTCCTCTTTGTCGGGTCGACCGTCTTCACCGAGAGCATCAGCGCGGCGAAGTACCCCGCGTACGCCGGATACCGGGCGCGGACGTCGGCCGTGGTCCCCTGGCTGCCCAAGCCGGAAAGAGCCGAACACGCCACGTCGTGAACTCGGGCCGTCGGGAGCGTCGAGTAGCGTTGTGGCATGTCGTGCATCCGTTTCAACACCCCGGCCCAGCGTCAGGCAATGAGAGATGCCGCGCCCGTCATGCTCACTCCCGAGCAGGTGCGCGCGCAACATCCCGCTCCCCCGGTGACCGAGACCAAGATCAACCGGCTTCGCCTGCTCGCCAAGAGCAGCAATCCGCGGATTCGCGAGAGCGTAGCCAGCAGCTATCACGCCCCGGAAGAGTTACTTGTCGAGCTCGCACGCGACCCTGACGAGGGTGTTCGCGCCTGGCTCGCCCGCAACGAGACGGCGTCGTGCGACATTCTGCGTTCACTCGCCGATGACGAGTCGGAGCGCGTGCGCGGATTCCTCGCGCTCAACTACTTTGTTCCGTCCGACGTCATGGAGAAGCTGTCGGAAGACGAGAGCGACACGGTTCGCGGGCTCGTCGAATGGAAAGCGCAGCTCGCAACGAGCTAGTTCCCATGGCTACCACTCCGCAGGCACCGGCCACGACCGTGCGCGTCGACAGCTGGGTCTGGGCGGTCCGACTGCTCAAGACACGCTCGAGTTCGACCGATGCGTGCAAGGCCGGGCACGTTCGGGTCAATGACGCGCGCGCCAAAGCGGCCCAGCCCGTGCGAATCGGCGACGAGGTGCGGGTACGCACGCCGGAAGGTGACCGCATCGTCATCGTGCGCCGGCTCATCGTCAAACGCGTCGGGGCGACCGTCGCGGTGGAATGTTACGAGGACCTCACTCCCCCGCCGCCGCCCAAGGAGGAACGCGTGGTCATCGCCGTGCGTGACCGCGGTGCCGGGCGGCCGACCAAGCGTGATCGTCGCGAGCTCGAGAAGCTGCGCGGTATTCGCGAGGACTGAGTCTCGGGCTCACTGTTGCACTGCGAGTATCGCGGATCTAGCGTTAAATCGTGTTGTTCGTGAACCGCACGGACGCGGGCCGGGTGCTGGCGTCGCGTCTTGAGTTTCTCCGGAAAACCGAGCCAATTGTGCTCGGTCTTCCCCGCGGCGGTGTGCCCGTCGCCGCGGAGGTCGCCGCTCGGCTCGGTGCTCCGCTCGACGTGATCCTCGTGCGCAAGCTCGGGGCTCCCGGGCACCCCGAATATGCGTTCGCCGCCATCGGTGAGGGTGGCGTGCGGATTCTCGACCCGACGGCCGTGCGCATCCTCGACATCGTCGACGGCGCGGCGAACGAGGTCGAACGCCGGGAGCGCACGCGGCTCGACGAACTCGCCGCGACGTTTCGCGGGTCGCGCCCCGGCATCGATCCCAGCGGTCGGACGGCCATCATCGTCGACGACGGGATCGCCACCGGTTCCACCGCCCAAGCCGCCTGCCGGGTGGCGCGGGCTCGTGGTGTTGCGCACCTCGTACTTGCCGCACCCGTTGCTCCGCCAAGCGTTGTTGCCGTGCTCGCTGCGGTTGCCGATGAGGTCGTCGTCGCCGAGACCCCGGCGGGGTTTCTCGCGGTCGGCCAGTGGTACGGCGATTTCTCCCAGACCACGGATGCCGAAGTCACGACGCTGCTCGAGGCGCGACGGGCGGAGAAAGGTACCTAGACCGCTTTCGCGAAGGTCAGCAGGGTGATCGGTCCGTTCGAGCTCGTGAACGTCACAAAACGGTCGGGACGGCGGGTGAAACCCATCCGGTCGTAGAGGCGGTGCGCGCCGAGCATTTCCGGGCCGCTGTTCATGACGACGTTCTCGAGCCCGCGCTCGCGCGCGAGCGTGAGCACGTGGCGGGTCAGCAGCTCGCCGATCCCCCGGCCGCGGGCGGTCGGAGCGACGGCGAGCAGACGGAAGTCGAGTTCACCCGGCTGTCCGAGGCCGGAGATCCAGGCTCCGGGTCGCGGCGTCGACACCGTTCCGAGGATCTCACCGGTAGCGATGTCTTCGGCCACCCAGACCTCGTGCTCACGAGCACGATCGGCGACGTCGCGCAGGCTCGAGCGGTAATCGTCGGGAAGGTCGGTGTAGTCATGGGTGTAGGCGAGTTCGGTGAGTGCGCCGACGGCGTCGATCTCGCTGTTGCGCACGAGCCGCACGAGGATTCCGTCGGTACGTTCCAGGTCGAATGCGTAGACGTAAGAGACGATGCCATCGCTCGACGGGGCCTCCCGGTCGAGCGCACGCTGGAAACCGAACCGCAGGTAGAGGCGCTGTGCGCGCACGTTCAGGTCACCCGTGTCGAGCATGAGCCGCTTCGCGCCCCATCTACGTGCTTCCGCGATCGCCCCGGCAACAAGAGCATCGCCCACTCCGCGGTTCTGCGTGTCGGGATCAACGCCGACCAGCCGCAACTCGGCTTCTCCGTCGAGCGCGAGCCGGGTCTGCGGGCTGCCCGCGCGAAGCAGACTTGCCGTGCCGATGAGGCGGCCGTCGGCATCCGCGACAACGAGCAGTGCCCCGGCGGCGGCACGACCGGCCGAGTCCGACTCGAGGGCGACACGTTCCGGGGTCGCGTGGACGTGGCCGTATGGACCGGCGAGGAAGCTCCGCTTGACAAGGTCGGCGACGGCCTCGTATTCGTCGCGGCGTGCGAGTCGTGCAGATGTTAGCGCTGGGGAGCTCATGGTGGTGCTTTCAGAAACCGGAAAAAGGTGCCTGACTACCGTAGCCCCGCGAGGCTCAGCGTGAGTGCCGGTGACACCGGTGTGCTCGTCGAGGCGACCTGGAGCCCGACGCGGGTGGTCTGGCCCGCTGCGAGGGCGGCGCCCCACTCAGCGCCGGCACAGGTGATCACCGAGGCGGCGATCGAGCAAGACATTCCCCAACTGCTCACGATCTTCGTCGCGGCTGCGTCACGCCAGGACAGTGTCCAGCCGGTTGCCGCCCGTGGCGATGTGACGGCCACGTCGGCGATGTAGCCGGCGGCCCAGGAGCTCTGCATCGAGAGGGTTGCTGTTGCGCCCGATACGGCGGTCGAGTCATCCGGGGCTGGCGGAGTAGTCGGCGCTGTTGGGGTCGCCGGCGTTGTCGGCGCTGTCGGCGCTGTCGGGGTCGCCGGGGTCGCCGGCGTAGTCGGGGCCGGAACAAGCACGTGGATGTCGTGGGCCATCGACGGTGAGCTGCTGCTTCCACTGCTGCCGGACGACTTGAGGAGTGGCGCGAGGTAGGCGAGCTTTCCCGTCTGGGGTGAGGTCCAGTCGTCCTTGACAAGACCACCGGTGTCTCCGCTGTTCGGGTTGAACGACCAGTAGGCGAAGCTGAAGCCGTAGCGATCCATGTAGGTGACGAGCTTCTTCAGCCACTTCTTGTCTGAGGAGGTTTCGAGCTTCGTGCCGAACTCACCGACGAGCACGGGTGCGATGTTCTTCTTGACGATGTAGCCCCAGCTCGCATCCCAGACGCCGGGAAGGTTGTCGGGGTAGTTCGAGGCGGCGAACCACTTCTGCGCGTAGATCGAGGCCGGGTACTCGTGCGGAGAGTAGACGACGCGGTGGGCCTTGGCGAGCTTCACCGGCTTCGCCTTCACCCCGGCAAGCCCGCCACCCCACCAGGTGTACGACGTCGACGACTGCTTCTCGACGCCCTCGACGATGATGAGCACGTTCGGGTTGACCGCGAGCACGGCGTTTCCCGCGCGCGTTGCCGCCGCTCGCCAGTCGACCGATTTGGTTCCGCAGCCCCAGCATGCCTCGCCGTGCGGTTCGTTGTGCAGGTCGAAGCCGATGACACTCGAGGTCTTCTTGTAACGCTTGGCGAGCATCTTCCAGTCGGAGATCCACTTGGCTTCGCTGTAACGATCGGTGTACCAGAGCGCGGACTGGGCTGATGAGTCGGGGCGGTGACGGTCGAGGATGATCGAGAGTCCGGCATCCGCTGCCTTCTTCACGACGTAGTCCATGACCGCGAGGGGCGACTTGCCCTCGAGCGCCGGATTCTTCGCGAAGTTGATGGAGTTGGTCGATGACTGAGCGAGGCACTCGTTGGAGAACGGAAGGCGGATGGTGTTGAACCCCATCGACTTGATCTGCGTGAGGCCGTCTTCGAGCCGGATCGTCCACAGTCCGTGCGGTGCGCAGTTGGACGTCTCGAGTCCGAACCAGGCGACCGCCTTGATCACGTACTTCTTGTTTGCGGCCGTGCGAATGGTGCTGCCCGAGGTGTGCAGCCATCCCGGAAGCGAGGTGGATGCGGCGGCGGTTTTCACCAGCGCCGGTGCGGGAGTCGCAGCAACGGGTGCCGAGAAACCCGCGACACCGACGGCG
>Ga0247810_10001822_pt1 | contig 12641 bp, 15 predicted proteins | sample UWRJL119311C1_FD_179918 | JGI IMG/M metagenome (GOLD analysis project Ga0247810, IMG submission 179918) | Plant litter microbial communities from Arlington Agricultural Research Station in Wisconsin, United States - UWRJ-L119-311C-1 | ecosystem: Environmental > Terrestrial > Plant litter >...
GTAGTACGCTAAATCTCTCCGTGGCAACCAAATTAGATTTTCAAGGATCAACAGGGGTGAACATGCAACACAAATTTACAACATGGCAGATGCCAAAACCGAGCCCTCAGGAAGCACGCAAATGTGTGCTACAATCGCAGCGGCACGGTGCGGCTGCCAGCGGCTTTAAGGCATTGAGACGTGCGGCACTAATGACACTAATCACAATAGTTGTCGGAGGTGTGTCAGTAACTACTGCCTTCCAGCATAAGCTATCTCACTCGATTCACTACCCCTATTAGCGGACGGAGAGGTCAATAGTGGCCAGAGGAGAAAAATGACAACTTTATATGACCAATTATCTGATGAACGGACTTTACGCGAAGCGTGGAAAAAAATCCACAAGAATCCACGTTCATCTGGCATAGATCAGATAACCATCGACGAGTTTCGAGATAAGCTTGAAACAGAGCTTGGAGAAATTGTTAAAATGCTTCGTGGTGGAAAATACAAACCACAACTGCTAAAAGGCCACCCCTTAGAAAAAGGTAAGAACCACTCGGTAGTTTCCGATAATAAGGAGTACCGTATATTAAAAATACCAACAGTTCGGGATCGAGTGGTGCAAAAAGCAATCGAACGACTAGTTGAACCATACCTTTCAAAGAAATACGCACTATACAACTCTGTTAGTTATGCATATGTAGACGGCGGAAGTGTTGAGAAGGCGGCGGTACAGCTTCGTAAGTATTACGAAGCTGGCAATGCATGGGTTTATAAGTCGGATATCAAAAAGTTTTTCGATAAAATCAACAAAAAAGACGTTCTAAAAATGATTCAAGATGCATTGCCAGACGATTCACTCATGAAACTTATCGATAAATTTCTAGTAATAGATATCCAAAATAGTGCAGAGTTAGTCGAAAGAACAAAACAGGAATACTCATATAATCCTTTGGTTGGCGTGGCGCAAGGAAGCCCATTGTCTCCACTTTTTGCGAACGTATATTTAAGCTCGCTTGATCAACTAGCTATAAAAAATGAAATGAAGATGGTTAGATACGCCGACGATTTAGTCGTGCTGACGAAAACAAAAGAACAAGCTGTGGAAGCTCATCGGTTGATCGAGGCACACCTCAAGAGCCTGAAACTCGAAGTTCATCCATTGGAAATATATGGCGAAAATGTTTCATCAGGACATGAAAAACATTCAACAGTAGAGAAATACAGCGGTTTAATATTTCTAGGACTAACATTTAAAGGCTCGAAGATTTTCCCAAGTGGCGATTCGTATGTTAATGCAATATGGACAGTCAGACGTGCAGCTAATAATAAAACGTTGCCGTTTGTGAAAAAACTGATTAGTATCGAGGCGAGAGTTCAGGGCTGGTGCTCTGCCTATGCATTTACTGATTTTCAGGAACAGCAGGTGACTAAATTAGATAAGCAATTTGAAGATGTCATGCAAAAAGTCCTAAGAAAATCTGACCTAAAAGCTATACACAACAAAGCTGCTCTAGATGCATTGCAAATGCCTACTTATAAATTTAGGTTGAATTCGATTAAAGATAAAAGAAAGAATAAGAAGGTTAAATAATGCGTTTATTTTTTTCGTGGCAATCTGACATTCCAACAAATAAAAACATTATACGAAAGTCTTTACAGAAAATATGTGAAGAACTTGATATTGAATATACCGAGGATACTAGAGGCGAAGCTGGAGGTGATCATGTAGTAGATGTCTTACTGAGAAAGATTTCTAACTCTGACATATTCGTAGGTGATATAACTATCGTAGGAAAAGCAGTTAACGGCGATCCGTTATCGAACAGTAACGTAACTTACGAGCTTGGATATGCTGAATCAAAACTAGGTAGAAGTCGAATTATAATGTGCATGAATGAAGAGCACGGCACTTATGAAGACATGGTTTTCGATTTAGGAAAGCGTATGATTACTCGATTCAGGACAGCAGACGATAAGATAGACGCAACTAGTCAGAAGGAGCTCACCGCCGAGCTTAAAGCTAAAATCAACTCGATTATTAATACTGGTCAAACTCAACTAACCCAAGACGTTGATAAATTCGAGAAAACTATTTTGTATTGGGCACATAATTATGGCGGCGGTTTTATCGAGCAATCCCCACATTATATTGGTTCTGCAAGTCAGCTAACCGTTGGAGAGTCAATTTTCGATAGAGAATACTCTGCTATATTTTACGGTGAATATGATACAAAGGAGGCTACTTTTTATCTCAAGGCGATAGATAAGTTAGTAACTAAAAATTACCTTACACCCGTGGTTTCAAGTACCGCTAGGACTATGGGGATAGACATAGGAAAATCATGGTTGGTCACTCAAGAGGGCGAAATAGTTGCAGCTGCGGTAAGCGAGGCCGAGGTATTCAAGATGTTAGAATTGAAAAAAGATAAGTCGGAACAGGAATAGTATGGACAGTAAAAAAACTGATGAGTTAAAAAAGATAGCAGAGTCTAGCGTGGTGTTAACAATATTTATTACAGCCATTGGATATGCGGCTGCATATGCCTACAATTTTGGATATTTATCCCAGTTTGGCATACCTGCAAACTTTATTGACATCAGCATACCGAGTTTAATCTTCAGTATCGGAATAGTTTTACTGACATCTATAACTGCATTTACGGCAACTACGCTTTTCTTGGACATCGGCAAAAAAATTAAAAAAACATCTATAAAGCTAATATACTGGACTCTTATTATTCTTGTGTTCAGTTTGGGTATACTTACTGCTGCTGGTTTATTGAAGTGGAGATTGATTGCAGCTGTACTATTGTCGTTAGTGGTAATTTTCTTCTTCACCTACTTGGGCTATGTGGTTCGTGAAAAAAACCTCAAAACTGCGTGGCGAACCTTCATAAAAAACATGGGTGCTAGAGATCAGAGTAAAAACCCGCTAGATCTTTTACCGGAAAGGTTAGGTTTATTTCTCGCACTTAGTATCTTAATAACCATGATCTCTTTTGGCATAGGTGTAATCAACGGTGGTATAAAAAACGTATTTCCATTAGTTGAGATGCAAGGAGATAAACGCATTCTAATTGTGTCGGTGAATAATCAGGTAGTGATAACAAAAGAGTATGACGTAAATACAAAAGAATTTACGCAGGGTTATTCCTTTGTTGAGCTCAAAGATTTAAACAATGTCAAAAGCTTTGAAAAAAAGAACTTCATCAGATCCAGTGTCTGGTTGGCTTTTAGATTAGATGGATCAATACGCAAGAAACTTAAAGGCGGGAACAATTCTTGCAAAAGCTACTGATCAAATTGGAGATGTAATTCAGCGCAACTTTGTAGATGGAACGACTATGAACAAAGCTATCGCTGTATTAAGCGCCCTGCAATATGATTTATTCTCTTCATTCGTTATTCTTCAGCCTAATAGAGGGCCAGTCGTTGCAAGGTCTATCATCTTGAGAACAATACTTGAAAATCACGGAACTATGATTCATGTCCAAAAAAACGAAAAAAGGGCGAGCAGATATTTGGAAAACATAGTCTCGTTCGACCATGATCTTGCAGCTGCATCTAAAATGGAGAAAGTCGCGGTACTAAAAAGTGAATGGACAACATCTACTATTGCAGACCGAGTTTCAAAAATCGATAAGAATTCAAGTTTTATTTATGATTTGCTCAGTAATTTCACTCACGGTAATAACATAACAAATTTGCTTTCACCAGAGCGAGATATTGTAGGCTATGAGCCGATGATTGAAGATTATTTTGTTTCTGAGTATATTCAATTCCTTTTTATCATGGTACATGAACTAAAGATGGATGAAAAATTTAAAAAAATTATCTATGTAGCAATGAAAGATGCTTCTAGGATAGCCCTGGATGGACGTGTTGATTCTTCCACTCAGTAGTTGCAAGTGCGTCCATTAGCGAGAGCTAAATAAAGAAGACTCGTTAAGCCTTTTTCTTTGATTTTTGTTCTGTTGGATGAAGTACGGGCGATCCGGAGATCAAAACAATAGCTCACTCTACCTAAAGAGTGAGCTATAAGCTGATTCAGCGATCTATCTAATAGATAAACCCACCAAATGCACCTGGCTGTACAGTTCGTTGGTTGTAATTACCAGCTTTGTAGTTCCAGCCCATTTCAGAAACGACATAACTGCCATCACCGTTAACACTCTCAACGTAGGCAACGTGTCCGTCCATGACGGCAACCGCACCTGGTTGTGGGGTAGAGCCGGTCGATTTACCTGCGGCTTGAGCAGAGCTTATCCAGTTGTAACCAGCGTTACCGTAGATTGCAACATCTGGGCGCTTAGAGTGCACGTAGTCGGTACACCACATGCCGTTACCAACATAGTAACTACTAGAGTTAGCAGGTGCGCTTGAATATTTCTTAGTAGTATAGGTAGTATTTGCCGCTGGCGTTGCTGCTGCCGTAGCTACCGGAGCGAGTTGCGAGAAGCGATCTTCAAGTTCCTTCTCTGGTGCAGGGATAGTAATCTGATTACCAACATTGATTACATCTGGGTTAGTAATTCCTGGGTTTGCATTAAACAAACGCACGTAGGTAGTGTTGTATGCGGTAGCGATAGACTGAAGAGTGTCGCCCTTTTGTACCGTAATAACTTCCTCGGCCTTTACTTCTGGCTCAGCAGGTTTTACCTCTTCTTTTGGTGTTGTTGCCGCTGCTGTCACTTGCGGCTTCGTTTCTGTTTTATCACTTGTTGTAACGGTAGGGGCACCGTTTCCAAGCATTAGCGTAGCCACGACGCCAAGCGTCGCAAAAATTAATTTTGGTTCCATTTATCTCCTTATAAGCACATCAACTTTTATTAATTATTAGGAGTCGATGTGGGTCGTGTTTTAGCCATAAGTCTCTCACCACTTTTTTAAAACACAAATCTAAGCTTATGCTTATATGCAAATAGCGTCAAGGTAGTAGCTGCCTACACCACAAAAGAACAGAGATAAAAATGTGATGTAAAATTTACTAGTTTAATTGTATTTTTGCATTTTAAGCGTATGATAAAAAGTTAAAATCTTTGTATTACGGAGCCTAGAATAAGTTGCGAAGCGCGTCCATTAGCTAGACCCCAGCATAGGCACTAGATGCGGTTATGGCGTTTTTGTTTGGTAAGATAGATACATGATTAAAAACTCTCAAAAACAAAGAAAAATTGTATTCTTCGTTGTTATTCTAATAGCATTACTGACCACCCTTGGCGTTTTGGGCTACGTGTATTGGAATGGGCTACAGGAAAAAGACAGCCTAAGTCAGCTCGACAGCCAAAATGAAACGGATACTTCGACAAATACCGAAAATGCCGGTGCGTATGGTTTGTTTGATGCGGTTAAGGGCATTAATTTAACACTATCTGAGTCCAAGCAAGTTTGCGATTTGGATAATCCATTGATCGCTTTAAACGAAAGCGATTTTAGCATAGTTGCTAATACTGACCCCTTTAATTATCAAAGAGGTGAGAGCTCTATAAATGAACAGTTTAATTATGCCTATGCTCAGTATATGTGTGGGCCAGAGGGTGCTATCGCTGTATTAAAAAGAACTGACGACACGTGGAAATTGTTAAATAACGATGAGCGTAAATACCCGTACTGCGAAGCTGTCAGAGGAGAAGACGTTCCGCCGTCTATAGTTGATAGGTGCTACGAGAATAAGCGTGTAACTGAAACGGTTGCAATTTAAGAAACATCGGCGCGCTGTTAAGAAATAGGTTGCGAGGTGTGTACACTAGCGGAACATGGGCAACAGTTCCTATAAATTATGCTAGCTGATACGAACTTTCCAGCCAGACCTGGTCATTATCTATCATCTTAACTATATCAACACAGCTGGGAAGGAGTTTTTCGACTGTGTTTAAATCGGCCCAAAAATTATGCCCAGTGGCATCGCTTTCAACTTCAATATTCTGTCCTGTCTGGCCGTAAATAATAACTGCGTTCGAAAAACTCTGTAATTCATCGCCACGATACTGAGCTATGAGAGTGGATCCAGCAATCGACAGTTTCACGTCTTTTATACCGGTTTTGCTGTATATTCTTTCGGCCGCTGTGTGAAGAATATCAACGCCAGCTTCTGGCTCACCATGTAGGAAGCCGGAATAGCCAAGGAGTGGCTGTACGTTACGACGACGTAGCAGATATTCGGATTCTCGTTTTAAGACGACTAGAAAAATACTATGGGCACTGAGTGTTGGATTCTCATAACGGTGCACAATATAATCACGCCCAAGTGGGGTGAGTGAATAATCTCCTTCGAGGTTTTTTTGTGCTAATCTATCGACGATTAAACCCTTAAGGTGGTAATTAAAGACATTACCGTCAATCTCGCCGGGCTTGAGCTCGCCATATCGCAGAGTGTCTGCGGTTGCTAACTTATTCAAAATAGACTGCTTAATATGATGTATCACTAGCAAAAGTATAACAAAGGTAAAATGTTTCGACTAGCGGTGCATAGGGTCTGTGGAATATGATTTAAGAATAAATCAGGAGTGCACCATGGAACGACCGCAAGTAAAAAACCAGACAAAACAACGAGTCATAACAGGCGAAATATTGTATCTAGACGAAATGCGTCGACAGAACGAGTTTCCGGAGCTGTTTGCTGAATTAGGGAATACCGCTATTCAGAGGTATGAAGCTCAGGCGGATGGCTATGCAAACAAAAGTCGCCCCGATATTATGAATGACTATGAGAAATTCGATAACACCCCATCCGAGGTTGTCGCGAGCTGTACCGAACTAGCAAATGAGCTCCTTGCACTTAAGGATCCTGAAAGCCGATTAACTTTTGTGGATATTGCTGTTGAGGCAAGCACGAGCACGGTTTTAGAAAAGCTAAAAACAATCAGCGCAGGTAGTGTGCTTTCGGCTGAAGACGAGCAGTTGGCTATTGAATCGAATGGAGAGCACTACCCGGTACTTGATATCCGAAAACAAAACTCCGAGCTGGTGGGCGCTAGCCTTAGGGCATGGGGCTGGGATGATGCGAAGTATGTCTTTACAAACAACGAAGACGAGCAGTACGAATACTCTAAGCACGCTTTGGTGTATCCTTCTGATGAAAAAAGCTCTATTCGACAACTTGAAATATCTTTTTATTACGATGATGAAGAATCTGGAGAATTTTCTGAATCAGTTAGTTTATATATTTCGCCTAATGGAGCTGCAACAATAAGTAGTAAAGTCTGGGCGATGGCATATGCGGAGACTGGCTACGAGGGGCACAAGAGAGTGTCTTTAGACAGCCTAACAGACGAGGATATTGCTGCATTTGGAGATTTAGTGGCTGAAATTGTTGGCGACAACCCCGAGACTGTTTTTGGAAAAATCAACCAGTAATTACGAAAAATCATTGACGCCGCAGACACATCGGCGCTTATTGATAGCTAGCGAATGTAGCAAGTGAACATAGGTTAAAATGCTGATGATTCTGAAAAGATGAAAGCGATTACGGTTTAAGTAGACACTGTGAACAATTGCCCTATACTGAGACTTACTATCTAAGGGGCTCGCTAAAATATGTTTAAAATAAACCGGCAACATTTATTTGCGATAGGATTATCGCTGGTTGCGGCTTTGCCAATACTATTTTCCTCATCTACTTTCGCAGCCCCTGGTGACTTTGCTTGGTCAGCTTCAAATTCAGCAGTTGTTAGTAATAACATGACCTGGCAGGCGGTTACCTCTAGTGCCGACGGTACGAAACTTGCAGCCGTTGTGAATAACGGCCTCATCTATACTTCAACCGACTCTGGTGCAACTTGGACCGAACGTACATCCGCCGGAACCAACTATTGGTATTGGATCACCTCTAGTGCCGACGGTACTAAGCTGGCGGCTGTTGCAAATACTGGTTCAATTTACACATCAACAGATTCGGGTGCTACATGGACTGAACGCACCGCTGCTGGCACACAAAGTTGGGCATCGATTGCCTCTAGTGCCGATGGCACAAAACTCGCAGCCATAGAATGGGGCGGTTCTATTTACACATCAACCGACTCAGGTGCTACCTGGACCGAACATACGAGCCTAGGCGCTCAGTACTGGCAGACAATCAGCTCCAGTGCAGACGGTACGATGCTTACAGTTGCTGTCGCTGACGGTTCAATTTATACATCAACCGATTCGGGTGCAACCTGGATTGAACGTACCGGCGCCGGAACGCACTATTGGTATTCGGTTGCTTCTAGCGCCGACGGCACAAAACTTGTGGCTGGCGTATACAATGGCTTTATTTATACCTCAAACGACTCAGGCGCAACATGGACGGAGGGTGCCAACGATGCTTCTCGTTATTGGATATCGGTTACCTCTAACGCCGACGGCACAAAACTTGCCGGCGTCGCGTATGGTGACTTTATCTTTACGTCGGCTGATTCGGGTGCAACGTGGGTTCCTCAGACTGCGGCTGGTGCACGAGACTGGGTATCGATCGCCTCCAGCGTGGACGGCGCAAAACTTGCAGCCGCTGCGTATAATGGCTTACTCTACACAGCCGCTGCCGTTGCAACACAGGTGAGTGATGTACCATTGCCAGACCCTGCGAATGTCCCAGGTGTGCCTGACACTGGTATTGAGCCAGAATCTGACACCACGCCTTTGTTGCTATCCGGCATCGCCGCACTTCTTACTACCATTATTGGTGCAAAGTTATTGTATCGGAGTAAAGTATAAGTAGCATGAATAAATCACTCCAATCTCTCCGCAAGTTAAATATAATCGCAGGAATATTTCATTTTGTTCTCGCCGGCGTCGTACTGGCCCTTGCAAATGACTTTTCGCTACCAGTAACAGCGAGTTATCTCGCAGGCCCTCCGGGAAGTATTTTTACTGACCCTGTTACGTTATTAAATATACGTACAGGTTATGCAGTTGCTTTGTTTTTGGGACTATCGTCGCTGTTTCATTTTATTGTTGCATCGAAGTGGTTTTTCGCGCGTTATGCAAATGGCCTCAAGAAAAACATCAATGTATTTCGTTGGGTTGAGTATTCGTTCAGCTCATCATTGATGATCTTTTTGATCGCCCAGATAACCGGTATTAGTGACTACGGGGCATTAATCGGAATTGTTGGTGTGAATGCCTCAATGATACTGTTTGGATGGCTACAGGAAAAGTATATAAAGCCGGGTAGTGGTGACTGGTTACCGTTTATCTTTGGTTGCATCACCGGTATCATACCGTGGCTTATCGTACTTATTAGTGTATTGTCACCAAACTCTCCGTCAGATGCGACGCCTCCAGGATTCGTGTACGGTATTATTATCTCAATCTTTGTACTATTCAATACATTCGCCTACGTACAATTCAAACAGTACCAAGCTAAAGGCAAGTGGAAAGACTATCTGCGTGGCGAGCGGGCGTATATCGTTTTAAGTTTTGTCGCAAAGGCAGCCTTGGCGATGCAGATATTTGCTAATACTCTTATTTAACGCAGTACCATGTCAGATATAATTATCGTTCTTGGTCGGGGTATTGAAGAAGATGGTTCTTTGCCTCCAGATCCAAAAGCTCGTGTTCGGAAAGCGGTCGAGCTATATAAGGACGGAACCGCTCCTGTCATTGTTATGTCCGGAGCTTGGACGTACCATTTTGATATTCATCCAACCCGGTCTGAAGCTACGGCGATGAAAGAGTACGCTATTGAGCTTGGTGTTCCAGAGCAAGCAATTATTGAAGAATCGAAATCGATGGATACAATCGGGAATGTGTATTTTACCAAAAAAGACATCGTACAGAACAAAGACTTTAAAGATATATTGGTCGTTGCATCGGATGACCATATGCCGCGAGTAGAGTATCTTTTTAAGAAGATTTACGGCGAAGCCTACGACCTGGAATTCGTCACTAGCGAGCGTGTTATTGACGACGTGTCGTACAAGAAAGAGCTGGCGCATGAGAGCAATTCGATGGTCATAACGCACCAGTGGCTTGATCCGATAACTCCAGGCGATGATGCAGCTATTTGGAAAATTATGACAACGAGGCACCCTGGCTATATGCCAAAAGATTTGGAGTATGAGAAGAGTGTAGAGAAGGGTATGGATCTTTATGGGGACGCGCCGTAGGTAAATGTTTGGCGGGTTGTGCTCAGTAGCCAAGCCTTTTTGTATCAGGCATAAGTTTAAGTAGCGCCACTTCAGTATCTAGGATTTTTTTTAAATCTTTAAATAATGGTTTTGTAGAAAAATAATCTTCGTGCAACGTATACCAAAGGTCGTTTGCTTCCTCGTGTAATTTTTCCTGAGATGTCATGAGGTGATTATGCCTGAATAGTGATGATGCGACAGGGCCTTTGTTTATGATTGCGGCACGCTCTGTCGTTAGATAAAAGTGAAGCCCTGGAGTATATCCAGGGCTAAACTTTTAGGGCAAGGTGCAACTAGATGTCGTAATCCGAGGCTTTCGCTTCGAACGTTGGAGCGTCACTCTTCATGTTGATTTGAGCGCGTGCTCCGAACTTCTTGCTGAGTGTGTCGATGAGTTGCGTCGTTTCCCCGAGATACTGGCGTCCTGACGTTTCGACAACCCACCGTTTGGGCTGCGCTCCACGAGAGGCGTTCTGAAGCCAGATTGTTGCGATGATGCGACGACGTGACTTCACCTTGATGAGCCCGAAGAGGCGCTTCTTTGGTGGCAGACTTGGGTGTTTCTCTGCAATTGCTACGACGTCCCGCTCGTGCTCCTCGAGGTACTCGACTGAATCAATCCAGTTGGTTGCTGAAGCAGGCAGGTAGCCCATCTTCAGGATTTCTTCGATGAGCTTCACGTTGAGCCCATCTCTGTAGTCCGTCACAGAAGTCCTCACTCTCGTACCACTCTCCTTGTTTAGAGGCATGTCCTAAAAGTTCCCGTGATGGGGAGCTTGGCTCATACCCATACGATAAATATATTATAGCATACTTTGTCGTAAAAGTAAACTAACGTGATAACTTAGTGCTATTGACTTATCATACTACTTATGCTAATATATATTTATGTTAAAGCCCACACAAACACTAGAAAAAGTATTTATTTCAACAGATAAAATTCCGACCATTGAATCGGTCCATAGCGACGAACGGCGAGACATCCGCGAAGTTGTTATTCCTCAAGTTGATGGAACAATTTTACGTATCGGAGAGATATCTATTAAGAGTGCCGCGTCGCCCGAGAACCCAGTTGTCCTGGGAAACCATTATCATGACGCAGATGAACACTTTGTGCTTTTGTCGGGCTCAGCCGAAGTTGCAACGGAAGCATACCACGACCAGTCAACTGCTAAAAAAGAAATACTTGAAGCAGGTGATTCTATTGTTATGAGGCCTGGAGTTGCTCACGCATTTACCTATACGGCTCCTGGGGTTTTGAGGTCGTCTTCAAGTGCTACGTTTGAAGATGCTGGTATGCACTCTCACAAAATTGCCTAAGGCAGTGTGTACGGCGTTATCTAGTTTGTTGCTGCATATGAGTTGAAGAGCTGGAGTGCGGCGAGCATATTCATATTTACAATTTTGCCGTCTTTAATCAATTCATTGATTTCGGTAGTAGAGAACCACTCGCTCTCAATAAATTCTTCTTCATCTTCTTGTAGCTTCTCTATCTGGATATTTTTACATAAAACAACGTGCTGCTTCGCATCTGATCGGCGATTATTGACATAAAACCAACCAAGAACAGTACAATCTTTTGCCGTGTATCCAGACTCTTCGCTTAATTCACGGTTTGCCGCAAGGATGACATCTTCGTCTATATTCATTTTACCGCCAGGTAATTGATACATTACCTCATTGGGAGGATAGCTATATTCTTGCTGTATTAAAATTTCGTTTTTATCGTTTATTGCAATTACCGTCACACTATTGTGTTCAACAGGGGCTTCACGAATATATTTTGTAATTTTACCTGTAGGCAACTCTACGCTGTCTTCGACGATTTTCATGCGAGGATGGTTTAGTAATGGCTCTCTGTTAATAAATTTCCATTTTTTTATCATGGTTTTAATTATAAGTTAGAAAGACGGAGTTGGCGATAAGACGGGGTGCGATGACCTTGCTTCATTTGGTTAAACAAGGGAGGTGCTTCTAAGAAAAGCTTGTGCTTCTATATTAATACTGATTAAATAGCCGCACATTACGTTTCAAAAAGAGGCATTTGTGAAAAACATCAGCAAGCAAGTCGGAAGTGCGCACATCGTTGTTATCGTTATTTTAGCCGCCGCAGTTATTGGGCTGCTCGGGTTTGCTTTTTGGCAAGATTTCATATCGCCTAAAGACGTTGCTAAGACTCAGGTTTCAGACACAACCGATACTCAGGCGGAACGAAAAGAATATAGCAACGACGACTTTTCGTTTAAGTATTCGACTTCAGGCTGGACCCTCGGCGAGACTAAATATGGTGAGGATGGGCCACTTACTCCCGAGTTAAAGACTGTAGACTATCAGCAAACCGGTATGGGGGTTGATAAGGGTGCGATTATATCTGTATCAGTAGGTGACAGCTCTGCTACTTTAGATGAGCGGTATGCGCAGCTACAAGAATCATCTTCCCTCTTTGGAGATGAAGACCTGCAAAAGACAACCGTAGCAGGTTCAACAGCGATTACGTACCACTCGGCATACGAAGGGGTTCGCTACCATACGATTTTCGTTCGCGAG
>Ga0247810_10001823_pt1 | contig 12634 bp, 11 predicted proteins | sample UWRJL119311C1_FD_179918 | JGI IMG/M metagenome (GOLD analysis project Ga0247810, IMG submission 179918) | Plant litter microbial communities from Arlington Agricultural Research Station in Wisconsin, United States - UWRJ-L119-311C-1 | ecosystem: Environmental > Terrestrial > Plant litter >...
GCCAGCTTGCCGGTCAGGTACGGGTCCTCGGAGAAGTACTCGAAGTTGCGGCCGCAGAGCGAACTGCGCTTGATGTTGAGGCCCGGCCCGAGGAGGACGTCGACCTCGAGGCTGGCGGCCTCCTCACCGAGGGCCTCCCCCACCTGCTCGGCCAGCACCGGGTCCCAGCTGTTCGCGATCGTCGCGGCGGTAGGGAAGCAGGTCGCCTTCTCGGAGGCGGCGATGCCGAGGTGATCGCCCGAGCCGAGCTGCTTGCGCACCCCGTGCGGGCCGTCGGAGAGGAAGAGCGAGGGGACGCCGTGGCGCGGAAGGCCCCGGGTCTGCCAGATGTTCTTGCCGCTGAGAAGGGAGGCCTTCTCGACGAGCGTGAGATTCTCGATCATTGTGCGACTTCTCTGATTCGGAGTGGTGGGCGGGAGGGCGTCCCGGTAGAACGCCCTCCCGCTCGGGACTGGCGGGATTACTCCGCGGCAGCCACCTTCTTCGACCGCTGCTTATAGCGATTCGGGTTGCGCTTCTCATCCCGCGCACGCAGCACCATGGCGACGATCAGGAAGGCAGCAAGGCCGAACATGAGCACGTCGAACCCGATGATCACGTACTGCCATGGCGCCATCGCGTAGGAGACCGTGACACCAGGGGCGGCACCCTGCATGAGGTTGCTGTTCGTGTACGCATACCCGATGTTGTGGATTGCGCGGCGGATTGACTCCTGGGCCGTCGCCGACTCTGTGTCGGCCACGGTGCCCGGGACGAACCACAGCTTGAGGTCTGACCCGGCGCGCAGCACCTTGTCGGCGATGTTCGGAGAGTTCTGCAGGAACATGTCGGTCGAAATCACACCCTGGAAACCCCATTCGCCACGGACGACGTTGGTCAACAGGTTGTGGTTCGCCGCCGCCCACTCACCGTCCATGAGAGATGCCGAAGCCATCAGTGCCGTTCCTGCACGCATGGTGCGGGTCGAAACCGTGCCCTCATTGTCCGAGATGTACTCGATCGTCATCCGACCATCGCGCAGGGCGATCTCGAAGGCCTTGAGGTACACCTCGCGGATCACCTGCTCTGACGCCCAGAGTGCGACAGCGGTTGCCGGGCCCTCGTACTCGTTGAGGCCGAAGTGCTTCATGTAGGTCACGAGACCTGCTTGGCCCGACCCCGAGATGACCTCTGCTGCGAGGGCGCCGGTAAGAACCGGATCCTCCGAGTAGTACTCATAATTGCGGCCGCCGAAAGGCGAGCGGTGGATGTTCATGCCGGGGCCGTACCATCCGCTGTAGCCGATGGTGAGCGCCTCTTGACCGACCGACTCGCCAAAGGCGAACATAAGGTCCGTATTCCAGGTCGATCCGAGCACCACGCCCGAGGCGTATGCCGTGGACTCGGGCCCGCCCTCGGCTCCCGTGAGGTTGAAGCCGCTGGGGCCATCGTGGTCCTGCGAAGCGGGCTTGCCGATCGACTCCAACTCGCCGGTCTGGAACGCGGCGACGAACAGCAGGGTTTGAAGATCCTCGCTCGAGTAGTCGATCTGGTCGAGTAGCTCATCCCAAGCCGGATCGTTGTAGTCGGCACCGCGCAGATCGGAGAGCACGAGACCGTTGGCAGCACCGGAGGTCGGGGCCGTGTCGGTCGAGATCAGGCTGTCATCGGTGCCCAGGATCGCGTCGTTCTCGACGTCGAACTGGGATGCCTTATCGAGACGCTCGGCTGAGAGTTCCTTCTCCTCTGGCGACGTCGGTTGCGTCCCTTCCCAGTCGGCTCGAGAGAGCATCGTGGTCTGCTCGATCATGTATGCCGAACTGTCCGCGAACTGGTTCGAAGACGCGATGTAGTCTGCCGAGGTGTCGGCGGCTGCCGCCGCTGGATAGCCGAGCGACGATCCGTCAGCGGCAAGCGCGGACTGCATGTCGATCTCAGACTGCCGCACGTTGGTGCTGTCGAACCACTCGGTCTCTGCGATCTGGACGGTCTCGGTCGCCCATGCCTCGTGGCTGTCGCGGCCGATCGTGATCTCGTAATCGCCCTGAGCAAGGACATAGGCGCCGACGGTACCGTCCGGGTTCTCCCGGACATTACTGTACGAGGCCATGTCCTCCTTCGGGAAGGTGAGCGAGACCTGCTCGGTCGCGCCTGCGGCAACCTCAACCTTGTCGAATGCGACGAGATTCTTGGTCGGCTTCTCGATGGCGTGCTCGGAGTCGAACTCGGTGTACGGAGCACCGTAGTAAAGCTGAACCACCTCCTTACCGTCGATGTCGCTGCTGTTCGTGACGTCGACCGTCACGACCACGTCGTCGCCAGACGCATCAAAGGAGGCGACTTTCTGCTCGAAGGTCGCGTAGGAGAGACCGAAGCCGAACGGGAAGTCCACGGCGGTCTCGTAGTCGATCGCGCCGAGCTCAGCGGCTGTCTCGTAGTAGCGGTAGCCGTAGTACATGCCCTCCTCGTACTCGACGTAGTAGAGACCGTCGTAGTTGCTGGCGATCTGCGTGTCCGCAGTGTTCGTGTAGGTGCGGTCGGGCGCGAAGTTCGTCGAGGTGGGGTTGGCGAGCAGGTCGGCATCCCAGATGTCAACGGTGCGGCCAGAGGGGTTGACCTCGCCCACCATGATGTCCGCGAGCGAGGCGAAACCGGTCGAGCCTGCCCCACCGATCCAGACGATTGCGTCCACCGCGAGCTCGCCCTCCAGCAGGGGGCCCAGTTCCATGACGTTCGAGGCGTTAATCACCGCGATGACGGCGTCGGTCTTCTCCTTGGCGAGACGCACCGTGTCGAGTTCGTACTCCGACAACTGCAGTGCGTGCTCGGTTCCATCGGCGTACGCGGAGCTCTGGAGGTTTCCGCCCTCGCCGCCGAGGCGGCCGAGGTAGACGACTCCGGTAGTCCCCTTGGCTGATTCGGCTGCGCCATAGATGGAAGGGTCGTATTCGATGATGCTCGTGTTGGCACCCTCGAAGCCCTTCGTGTCCTCGCTAGCAGGGGCGTCCTTGATGGTGTCGGAACTGATTTCGCGCGGTGTGGCCGCGCGCATGGTCTCAACGACGGTGTCGTTGACCTCGAAGTACTTCGCGAGTCCCTCCTCCGACGTCACTACGTAGTCGCCGGTCGTGTCGACGTTGCCCGAGCCAGACCCCGAGTAGACGGGTGAGAGATAGCGATACCCGAAGGGAGTGACGGCGGATCCGGATGCGAGCGGGAGCACCCCGTCGTTCTTGAGGAGGACGAGACCCTCATCGGTGATCTGCTTGCTGACCTTCGCACCGTTTGCTACGGAGCCGTCGGTGGCACTCGTGTCAGCGAACTGCTGGTCGTAATACTCGGAATCCCAGTTCTCCACCCCCGCCGTGGTCTGAACGATGCGCTCGCCCTTGCCCACATAGGTGTCGAGTGAGGTCGAGAAAGTGTTGGCTGTGATCGTCACGCCCACGGCCAATACCGTGGTCAGCGCGACGGCCGGAATCGCCACTCGTCTGAATGCGCTGTTGCTCATCCTCTTCTTCGTTGAAGACATCTGCCTATCTCTCGTCTGTCGTCGTGCGTCGCGCACGGGTGTCCGCGACGGCGATAGACCGCGAGCTCCTCATCGAGATGTGAAGCCACCACTGGTGCGGGCACGTGCGGTCCTCGAACAAGCAAATAGAGCGCTCTCGCCTCCACGTTGATCACGCGCACAATCTGTCATATCGCATCGATAACTTGTCCGGTGCGAACGTAGGGTGGAGGGATGACCAGTTCGAACGCAACGCCCTCGGGGCGTCAGGGGGTCGTCGGCGGCACGTCCGTCGGCGTGAGGTAGCGGCGTACGCCGCGATTCCTGACACCCCCTCTTTCGTTCGACCGATTGGTACCCTCATGATCCCCGTGGATGCCGCGCGACTGCGCGCCTCCCTCGTCAACGCCTCCCGCAAGGACGCGTCCGACATGCCCGTTCCCGACTTCGCGACGATCGACTTCGAAGCGCTCGACTTCCTCGGCTGGCGCGATGCCAAGAGCCCGCGCCGCGGCTACATCGCCGTGCCGGTCGGCGACGAGCTGGTCGCCGCGATCCTCGTGCAGACCGAGGCGAGCGCCCGCACCCGCGCGCAGTGCTCGCTCTGCCAGGACGTCACGCTGCCCAACGACGTCGTGTTCTTCGGCGCCAAGCGGGCCGGCGCGGCCGGTCGCAAGGGCGACACCGTCGGGATCCTCGCCTGCGCGAACTTCGAGTGCTCGAAGAACGTCCGGCGCCTGCCGACGATGGCCTACATCGGCTTCGACGTGGAGGCGGAGCGCCAGCGCCGCATCGCCACGCTCCGCGAGCGGGTGGCCGGCTTCGCCCGCGCGATCCGCGACGGAGCCTGACGGGTCAGCTCGAATACCGCGCATCCTGCAACATCGGCGGGCATACCCCGCCCGGCGACGTCGCCAGCTCGTAGTGCCAGCGCTCGTTGGAGTAGGTCTGGCAGAGACCGTAGTCGCTGCCGTACTGCTGCAGCCAGAGCTGCGCGTCGAGCGGGCCGATGTCGATCGCCTCGCCGAGCGGGTGCTTCGACACGTCGGGGCTCGCGACGTAGCTCTTCGCGATCTCCTCGTCGCGGTACCGCTCGACGGCCTCGTCAAACAACCACTGCTGGTACTCGAGGCTGCGCCATCCGGTCGTCACGAGCATCTCGATCCCTTGTTCGGCCTCCAGGTCGGCCGCCGCGCGACGAACGGCGTCGAGCAGCTCCGGGTCGAGCTTCGTGATGGTCGGGTGGTCGTCGGAGAGGCCGACGTACTCCCCGGCGGGGACGTAGCCGTCGTCACGGTCGGGTTCGAAAGGGCCGTCGAACACGACGGCGACATCCTCGACGACGTGGGTCGCCGCTTTCGTGCCGCCGAGGGCGACGAAGGCGGTGATCGCGATGGCGAGGACGACGAGGAGGGTGACGCCGCTGCGGGCGAGCCGGCGGCGACGGAGCGCGGAGATGGTCATGGTCCCATCCCACGCCGCTGCCGGTTGCGAGGTCGTATCCGAAAACGCATATGCCCGCGATATGTGCCCCGACCTACCATGAGGGGTGCGCGTACTGGTGGTGGAGGACGAGGTGTACCTCGCCGAGGCGGTCCAGCACGGGCTGCGGCTCGAGGCGATCGCGGCCGACCTCGCGCACGACGGCGACGCCGCCCTCGAGTTGCTGGCCATCACCTCCTATGACGCCGTCGTCCTCGACCGCGACCTGCCCGGCGTGCACGGCGACGACGTCGCCCGCCACATCGTGGAGCACCTGCCCGGCACCCGCGTCATCATGCTGACCGCGGCCGACCGTCTCGACGACAAGGAGAGCGGCTTCGGGCTCGGTGCCGACGACTACCTCACCAAGCCGTTCGCGTTGCGCGAGCTGGTGCTGCGTCTGCGGGCGCTGGCCCGCCGGCCGGCCGAGTCCGCGTCGCCGGTGGTCGAGTTCGGCGGGCTGCGGGTCGACCCGTTCCGGCGCGAGGTGTTCCGCGACGGTAGATACGTGAACCTCACCCGCAAGCAGTTCTCGGTACTCGAGGTCCTCGTCGCGGCGCGCGGCGGCGTCGTCAGCGCCGAACGCCTGCTTGAGCAGGCCTGGGACGAGAACGCCGACCCCTTCACCAACGCCGTGCGCATCACCGTCTCCACACTCCGGAAGCGGCTCGGTGAGCCGCAGGTCATCGAGACGGTGGCCGGTGTCGGCTACCGCGTCGTGGATCGGTCGGCGCCGTGAGCGTCCGCCTCAAGTTGGCGCTGAGCTACGCCGGCTTCCTCGTCGCGGCGGGCGTCGCGTTGGCGGTGCTCCTGCTGCTGGTGCTCCGCTACATCCCGGACGAGAACATCGTGCTGCTCTCCAGCGGCAACTGGGTGCCGAACCGCGGCGACCTGCTCCAGGTGTTCTGGCGGTGGATCGGGGTGGCGCTGCTCGCGCTCGCGGCAATCGGCGTCATGGGAGGATGGCTGCTCGCCGGGCGCATGCTGGCCCCGCTCAAGCGCATCCACGCCGCGGCCATCGCGGTCGACGCGGGCGCGCTCGACCACCGCATCCGGCTGCAGGGCCCGCGTGACGAGATGCGCGAACTGGCCGACGCCTTCGACGCGATGGTGGCGCGGCTCGAGCGCACCTTCGACGAGCAGCAGCGGTTCGCCGCCAACGCGAGCCACGAACTCCGCACCCCGCACGCGGTGATCCGCACGATGCTCGAGGTCGCCCAGTCGGACCCGGACGGAACGGACACCGCCGAACTGCTGCGCCGCATCGACGCGACGAACGAGCGCGCGATCGCGACGACCGAGGCCCTCCTGGCCCTCGCCCGCGTCGAACGCGAGCCGCTCACCCGCACCCGCGTCGACCTGGCGACCATCGCGGCCGAGGCCCTGGACGATGTCACCGACCTTCAGGTCACGGCATCCCTCGGGCCCGCGCCGGTGCTCGCGAACGGGCCGCTGATCGCTCAGGTGGTCAGCAACCTGGTGCGCAACGCCGTCGTCCACAATGCGCCGGATGGGCGCATCGGCGTCCGGACGGAGCCGACCGACGGGGGCGGCGCGCGCCTCACCATCACCAACACCGGGCCGGTGCTCGATGACGCGCTTGTGGCGACGTTGACCGAGCCGTTCCTGCGTGCGGCGCGCCACGGTTCCGGATCCGGTCTCGGCCTCGCGATCGTCGCCACCATCGTGCGGGTGCACGACGGCACGCTCACGCTCGCCCCCCGCGACGGCGGCGGGCTGCGGGTGACCGTGACGCTACCCCGCGGTTAGTCGAACAGGTCGCCGAGCCAGCCGCCCTTCCGGTTGCGGCGGTCGTCGCGGCCGTACCGGTCGTCGCGTCCGTAGCGGTCGTCATCGCGCCGTCCGCCGCCCAGGCCGCCGAGAAGCCCGCCGATGCCGCTGGGCGGGGTGTCGTCGTCGCGACGGCGGTAGGGGTCGTTGCGGTCGTAGCGGGCTGCCTGCTCGCGGATGTCGGGGCGCGGCTCCGGGCGCACATCGGCGCGCGGCGCGTAGTCCTGCGAGCGCTCGATCAGCTTGTCGACCTCGCCGCGGTCGAGCCAGATCCCGCGGCACTGCGGGCAGTAGTCGATCTCGACGCCTTGGCGCTCACTGATGACGAGTTCGGTCGCGTCGACGGGGCACTTCATGGGTTCACTCCAGAGGGTTCGGGAAGGCAGCGCACCATTGTGCGCGCCTCTTCCTTTGAAAATCCTGCACCCGGGGAAATCCCGCGGCTCAGGCCAGCCCGTGCGGCTCCTGGTGCCCGTCGTCGTCGGAGACGGAGCCCGACACGGGGCGGCGCGAGAGGCCGACCGAGCCGGAGCCCGGGCCCTTCGCGGTCGCCGCGTGCACGGCGTCCGTCGCGTCGGCCTTCGTGTACGCGTGGCGCAGGACGACCGGCTCGACGGGAATGCCGGCCTTCTTGGCCTGGCGACTCTTGTAGATGAGATTGAGCACCTCGACGATGACAGCGAAGGCCATCGGGCCGTAGATGAGCGCCTTGTCGACATGGACGTCGAAGCCTTCGGCCACGAGGAAGGCACCGATGAGCACGAGGAACGCGAGCGCGAGCATCTTGACCGTGGGGTGCTTGTTGACGAACGCGAAGATGAAGCGGGCCGCGAACAGCATGACCGTGAAGGACAGCACGACGGCCGCGATGATGACCAGGATGTTGTCGACCATGCCGACGGCGGTGATGACGGAGTCGAAGGAGAAGACGATGTCGAGCAGCAGGATCTGCCCGATCACGGCGCCGAAGCTGACGGCCTTGCCGCCGCCCGCACCGTGGGACTCGGCGCCCTCGAGCTTCTCGTGGATCTCCTTGACGGCCTTGTAGATGAGGAAGCCGCCACCGAGGATCAGGATGAGGTCACGGATCGAGAACCCCATGCCGAACAGGGCGAAGAGGTCGTCGGTCGCACCGATCAACCAGGTCGCGGCGAAGAGCAGCCCGATGCGGGTGACCATCGCGAGCGTGAGGCCGAGGTTGCGGGCCTTCGCCTGCTGCTCGACGGGCAGCTTGCTGGCGAGGATCGAGATGAAGATCACATTGTCGACGCCGAGAACGATCTCGAGGACGAAGAGGGTGAGAAAGGCGACGAGTAGGTCGGGAGTGAACTCCAGCGCGAATTCCATGAGTGAACATTAGGGTTCGCGACAATTCCCAAGCTGGGGAATCGCCGTGTCGTGGCCGGGCAGTTCACGAATGCCCGGCCACGCGACGGATCAGGCGGTGCCGAAGGGGTTGTCGATGACGAACTTCCAGCCGTCCTCGCCACGACGAGCGACGTCCGACGTGGTGCCGGCGAGCGAGACGGGGCTGCCGTCGGGGCCGGTGCCCTCGATGGTCCAGTCGGCGACGACGAGACCGAGGTCGCCGGTCGCGAAGGCGTGACGGACGTTCATCGAGATCGGCAGGTTGAGCCCGAGGAACTGCTCGAGAGCACCGCGGACGGCCTCGGTGGGGACGGGCGTGCCGGGCGCCGGGACGAAGATGGCGTCGGCGGCGAAGAGGCCGTGCAGGCCGTCCAGGTCGCGGGCGTTGAAGTGCTCGGCGAAGGCGACGTTGAGCTGGTCGAGCTCGGTGATGACGGACATGGGTTCCTTCCTGTCCACGCGCCGGATGCGCATCGACATGAGGAGTGACGGCGGCGACCCCCGATCTGTGACATTTCCGTTTCGGGAACATTCGACGCCCAGCGGGAGGTTGTCCCCTCCATGGCCACGGAGACCGCCCGCGCGACGCTGGAGCACATGCTCAGCGAGCAGTCGCGCCGCCTCTTCCGCCGCGGTCTCAGCCTGGGACTCCGGCATCACGACGCCGAGGACCTCGCGAGCTCGGTGACGGTGCGCGCCCTCGCCGCCGTCTCCTCCGTCCGCCGCGATGACGAGGCGAGCCTCTGCAGCTGGGTCGACACGATCGCCCGCAACGTGGCCGTCGACCTGCAGCGGCAGTCGTCGCGGGTGCGCGACCTCGAGCACATCGAGGAGCCGTCGGACGAGGGGCCGGAGGACGCGGTGTGCGTCCGCGAGGACATGAAGCAGGTCCTGCGCGGTGTCAACGCGATCTCCGAGGGCCTCGCCGATACGCTCGTGCTCCGCGTCATCGACGAGCTGCCCACCCGCGAGATCGCCGAGCGTCTCGGCATCTCGGAGGCGGCAGTGCGCCAGCGCCTGAGCCGGGCGCGCAAGGCGCTCGAGGCCGTCGGTAGCGACCTGCTGAGCACCTGACGACAGGCGTCGGCCTATATCTCGTCCCTGAGGATCGACGGCATGAAGCCGAGGTCGTCCAAGCGATTGATCACGAGCCTCCCGATGAGCCCCGACGTGATGGGCACCCGGTAGAAGCGAGGCCCGCGAACGTCGTGTTCCAGAAGACCGCGCTCGACCATCGACCTGATCGCAACCGAACGTTGCGTTGGAGTTCCGGGAAGCGCGCTCTCCAGATCACCCGCCTTGACAGTCTGAAGACGCACAGCGATTCGAATCGCTTCACCTTCACCGCGACTGGCACGCCCCCCTGCGACAAGACGGTCGACGACGGGATCCAACAACTGAGTGAGAACGAACTCGAAGTCGTTGAGGGAGGTAAGACGCTCCATATCACCATGGATGCCCCGAACGAAGAAGGTGCACCAATCAATGGTCCCCTCGTTGCTCAGGTCGTCGGCGGCGGATAAGGATCCGTAGTAGCCGTCACGGTCGTTGCCGAACACCGACGTGGGGTTCACGGCACGCAGGCCACCTCGCGACTCGAAGCCATGGCGACGCAGCATCGCGTAGGACACGAGGCGAGAGACGCGACCGTTCCCATTCCGGAACGGATGGATCCAGAGGAATCGATGATGCGCCATCGCTACGTGGATCATCTGTTGCGCAGTCGGCATCGCACGGTTCACAAAGTCCAACCACTCCGACATCTCGGGATGGACGTAAAGATGTGAAGGGGGTACGTGGGCTGCTTGTGAGATCTGGACGTTCACCGCTCGATACTGCCCCGGCGTCGGGTCCCCTTCGCGCACCAGCCCGTCGACCGAGAGACGATGCAGCTCCCGCACGAACGCGTGTGTCACGGGGATGTCGGCGCCTTGGGCATCGACGAACGCCATCGCGTCGCGGATGTTGCGGATCTCCCTCAGCGAGTCAGATGGCGTCGACTGCGCCTCGGGCCCGGTCATCCCATCGATGGCGTCGAAAACTGTGGTGCGGTTTCCCTCGATCCGCGCGGAGATCACACTCATCAGAATCTGAAAGAGTTCGTGCAGGTCGCCAATCAGCCGCGGTGGGGTCGTGCCGCGCCGCAGGTCACCACGAAGCCTTTCCAGATCGAACGCGAGTTCGACCAATTCGGAATCGAATCCCACTACGGGCAGCGAATACTTATCGGCGTCCGCTTCCGTCATGACTGTAACTGTAGATGCAACGCCACTTATTTTCGATTGAGGACGCACACCCCATTGAAATAAGGCACCAATGACGTCTCCGCTAGTCGGATTATTTTTTCGCGGCACCGCGACTAATTCATTTTCCATGAAGCTGTATTTCGCACCGCACCCCGCCTGAATGCACGTTCTCGCTCAACGGGAATGCCCGGCGACATGGTCGCCTTGGACAAGGGTATGAGAGCTGTCGTCTACTCCACCACCGGCCCGTCCTCCGTCCTCTCCCTGCAGGAGCGCGAGCCGGGCACCCCCGGCCCCGGCGAGGTGCGCGTGCGCGTCACCGTCTCGGGTGTCAACCCGACGGACTGGAAGGCCCGCGCCGGCAACCCGCTCGCCTTCGACGAGGTCGTCCCGAACCAGGACGGCGCCGGCATCGTGGACGCCGTCGGTGACGACGTCACCGGACTCGCGGTCGGCGACCGCGTCTGGCTGTTCCTCGCCGCGCACCAGCGTCCGACCGGCACGGCGCAGGATGTCACTGTGCTGCCCGCCGAGCGCGTGGTGAAGCTGCCCGAGGGTGTGGGCTTCGACGTGGCCGCGAGCCTCGGGGTACCCGCCATGACCGCGCACCGTGCGCTGACGGTCCATGAGTCCGGCCCCGACCGCCTCTCCCCCGGCGCCCTGACCGGTCGCACGGTCCTCGTGCAGGGCGGTGTCGGCGCCGTCGGCCACGCCGCCATCCAGCTGGCCGTGTGGGCCGGCGCCACCGTCATCACGACGGTGAGCAGCACCGCGAAGGCCGAGCTCGCCACGGCGGCCGGCGCGCACCACGTGCTCGTCTACCCCGCCGACGATCTCGCCGAGCAGATCCAGGCCCTCGCCCCGAACGGCGTCGACCAGATCGTGGACGTCGCCCCCGGGCAGAACGCCGCCCTCGATGTGCAGGTGGTCGCCAACCACGGCAGCATCGCCTATTTCGCGAACAACAACGGGGAAGAATTCACGGTCCCGATCGTCGCGAGCTTCGTCAAGAACGTTCGCTGGCAGGGCCTGCTGCTCTACACGGTCGGCCCCGAGCCGCTGGCGGCCGCCGCCGAGGACATCACGAAGGCCCTCGAGGACGGCGCCCTTCCGGTCGGTGAGGCGGCGGGTCTCCCCCTGTCGTGGTTCCCTCTCGAGGAGACCGCCGCCGCACACGATGCCGTCGAGGGAGGAGCACTGGGCAAGGTGCTCATCCGCGTCTCGACGACCGACTAGCTGTACCGCTAGCCCCCGCTAGCGCGCGACCACCACCTGGATGGTCGTGCTCGTGGTGGTACCGGCCGCGTTCGAGAACTCGACGCGGTACGAGTACGTCCCCGGAGCCTTCCCGCTCACGTCCAGCCGCGCGGTCTGCGCGGCTGGCGTGACTGCGGTGAGGGTTCCGCCACCCACGGCCGCACCGTTCTCGAAGAAACGGTACGACGAGGCGTTGGTGCCCCACCACAGGTTCGCGGTGACGACGAAACGACCGTCGCGGTCCCAGTTGTCGTGCGACAACTGCGGCGTACCGGGGTTGGCGTGCGTGACCGTGACGGTCACCGCGGCCAACTCCGTGGTGCCCTGCGAGTTCACCAGCTCACCCGTGTAGGTATAGATGCCGTTGCCCTTGCCGGCGATCGGCAACGTCGCCTTCTGCGGGGCGACCCCGCCGAAGGCGAGCTGCTGGGTCGAGACGAGCTCGCCGTTCTCGAAGATCCGCAGCTTGCTGCCGTTGACGCCCCACCACAGGTTCATGTGCACCGTGTAGTCCCCGTCGGCGATGCCGGTGTCCCACCCGTTGTCGTGCGATAGCTGGCCCCGCGCGGGAGCGGCGGTCGCGCCGTCGAGGGCGACGAGCCCGTCCACGGCGGCCGACAACTGCGAGAGACCGGAGGCGACGAGGGCCTGCGAGGGAGCGTCGGCAGCCAGCACCACGGCGGCGACCGCGAGGGCCTCGTCGAGTGCCGCGACCGAGGCCGGCGTGTAGCCCGCACGGTCGATCGCCTGCGCCGCGGTGACGGCGGCCGCCAGCTCCGCGGTGTCGGCGCCCGAGGAGGCCGCCCGCACGAGTCGCACGTCGTCGAAGGTTCCCCACGCGCCAGCGGGCAGGGACGCGGAGATCGTGACGGTCACGCTCTCGCCGGCCGCCACCTCCACCGCCTCCGTCGTCGGGTTGGACCAGACCTGCCAGCCGTTCATCGCGAACGGCGCGCTCGTGGAGGCGCCGCCGGAGGTGGCCAGGGTGATGCGCACGTCG
>Ga0247810_10001824_pt1 | contig 12633 bp, 10 predicted proteins | sample UWRJL119311C1_FD_179918 | JGI IMG/M metagenome (GOLD analysis project Ga0247810, IMG submission 179918) | Plant litter microbial communities from Arlington Agricultural Research Station in Wisconsin, United States - UWRJ-L119-311C-1 | ecosystem: Environmental > Terrestrial > Plant litter >...
CTCGACGGTGCCAACTGGTGGCAGCGCTTCACCGCCATCACGGTCACCATCATCCGACCCGAGATCTTCGTGGTCACCCTCACCTGCACGATCGCCGCCCTCAAGGTCTTCGGCCCGGTCTACACGCTCACGCGCGGCGGCCCCGGCACCTCCACGATCGTGCCCAGCTACTACTCGTACAGCGAGTTCTTCCAGAGCCAGCAGGTCGGCTACGGCGCGACGATCGCGACGGCACTCACGATCATCGTGGTGCTCCTGACCATCGGCTTCATCCAGGCCCAGAACTGGGTCGAGCGCAAGGAGCGTGAGCGCTGATGGTCGACCGTCGCCGATGGACCGACGTGCTGGTCCTCGCCCTCGCGATCGTGGGCGCCGCCCTCGTCATCGTGCCGTTCCTGCTCATCCTGGTGAACTCCTTCAAGTCACCGGCCGACTACGCGAACAACGGCCCGATCTCGCTGCCGACCGGCCTGTACCTCGACGGCATCTCCGCCTTCTGGGAGCGCGTCAACTTCCCGGTGAAGCTGTGGAACAGCGTCCTCATCGCGGGTCTGGTCGCCCTCTTCGCCGTCATCGTCTCGGTGATGAACGCCTACGCGATCGGGATCGGGCGGGTGCGCGGGCGCACCTGGATCATCATCCTGTTCCTCGTCGCGAACACGATCCCACAGGAGGCGCTGCTCTACCCCCTGTACTTCATGTTCAAGGAGGTGGGTCTCTACGACAACGTGTGGGCGGTCATCATCATCTTCACGGTGATCCAGGCGGCCTTCGGCACCTACCTGCTGTCCTCCGTCTACGGCACCTTCCCCAAGGAGATCCTCGAGGCGGCCGCGCTCGACGGCGCGACCCGCTGGCAGATCCTGTGGCGGGTGATCGTTCCGATCAGCCGGCCGACGATCTCGGTGCTGCTCGTGTTCTTCTTCATCTGGACGTGGAACGAGTTCCTCATCCCCCTGACGTTCCTCGTGAGCAACGACAACCAGACCGTGCCGGTCGCGATCGCCACGCTCCAGGGCGAGCGGCTCATGGACGTCACGACCACGAGCGCCTCGGCGCTACTCGGGCTCATCCCGACGCTCGTCTTCTTCCTCATCTTCCAACGCACCCTCACGCGCGGCATCACCGCCGGCGCGGTCAAGTAAAGGATCCACCCATGAAGTTCACCGACGGCTTCTGGCAGCTGCGCCCCGGCGTCGACATCGAGTACGCCGCGGAGGCGTACGAGGTCACGACGACGGACGAGGCGATCACGATCATCGCGCCGACCCGCGCGATTGCCCAGCGCGGCGACGTGCTCAACCGCCCCACCCTCACGGTGACCCTGGACGCGCCGCGCGAGGGTGTCATCCGGGTGCGCACGCGGCACTTCCTCGGGGCGCGTCCGCCCCGGGGCTTCGACCTGGTCGGGGAATCGGGAACCGCGGTGGTGAGCGCCGGCGACGACGTCGCGACGCTCACCACCGGCGGGCTGGAGGTGCGCGTCCGCCGCGGCGCTCCCTTCGAGATCGACTTCCTCTCCGGTGGCCGTCGCGTCACGGGGCTCGGTGCCAAGTCGCTCGGGCACGTTCGCCTGACCTCCGACGCGGAGGTCGAGGCCGGCCCCAGCGGCAACGCCCGCGAGCGCGCGGCCGGCCCCGCCTCGCGCGTCTTCACGCTCGCCCAGCTCGACCTCGGAGTCGGTGAGCTCATCTATGGGCTGGGGGAGCGGTTCGGGCCGCTCGTCAAGAACGGCCAGGCGGTGGAGATCTGGAACGCCGACGGCGGCACCTCCAGCGAACAGGCCTACAAGAACGTCCCCTTCTATCTCTCCAACCGCGGCTACGGCGTGCTCGTCAACGACACCGGTCACGTCTCCTTCGAGGTGGGGTCGGAGGCCGTCGAGCGCGTGCAGTTCTCGGTCGCCGGCGGCGACGTCGAGTTCCTCGTCATCGACGGGCCGACCCCCAAGGACGTGCTCGGTCGCTACACGGCGCTCACCGGCCGCCCCGCGCGCGTGCCCGCCTGGTCCTACGGCCTGTGGCTGACGACGAGCTTCACGACCGACTACGACGAGGCGACCGTCACCCGCTTCATCGACGGGATGGCCGAGCGCGACCTGCCGCTCAGCGTCTTCCACTTCGACTGCTTCTGGATGCGCGAGTTCGCCTGGTGCGACTTCGAGTGGGACCCGCGGGTCTTCCCGGACCCGGAGGGCATGCTCGGGCGCCTGCACGAGAAGGACCTCCGCGTCTGCGTCTGGATCAACCCCTACATCGGGCAGCGCTCGGCCCTCTTCGCCGAGGCGGCCGAGGCCGGCTACCTGGTGCGCACCCCCGCCGGCGAGGTCTGGCAGTGGGACCTCTGGCAGGCCGGCATGGCGCTCGTCGACTTCACGAACCCGGAGGCGACTGCCTGGTTCCAGGGGAAGCTGCGGGCCCTGATCGCCCAGGGTGTCGACTGCTTCAAGACGGACTTCGGCGAGCGCATCCCGCTCGAGGTGGACTACTTCGACGGGTCGGCGCCCGACCGCATGCACAACTGGTACACGCACCTCTACAACAAGGCCGTGTTCGAGGTGCTGCAGGAGGAGCGGGGCGAGGGCGACGCCGTCCTCTTCGCCCGCTCGGCGACGGCCGGTGGCCAGCAGTTGCCGGTGCACTGGGGTGGGGACTCAACGTCGACCTTCGCGTCGATGGCCGAGACCCTGCGCGGCGGGCTCTCCCTCGCGCTCAGCGGCTTCGGCTTCTGGAGCCACGACATCGGCGGCTTCGAGGGCCTGCCCGACGCGACGGTGTTCAAGCGCTGGACGGCCTTCGGCCTGCTCTCCAGCCACAGCCGCTTCCACGGCTCCAGCTCGTACCGGGTGCCGTGGATCTTCGACGACGGCGACGAGGGCCCCGGCAGCGCGGTCTCGGTGACGCGGGTCTTCACGAAGCTGAAGCTGTCCCTCATGCCGTATCTCTACGCGGCCGGTCTCGAGGCGAGCGCGTCGGGTATCCCGGTCATGCGACCGATGCAGCTGGAGTTCCCCGGGGATCCCGCCGTCGAGCACCTCGACCGGCAGTACATGCTCGGCCGCGACCTGCTCGTGGCGCCCGTCTTCACCGCCGACGGGACCGTCGACGTCTACCTGCCGGCCGGCACCTGGACCAACTGGTTCACCGGCGAGCGGGTCGAGGGCGGGGCCTGGCGCCGCGAGGTGCACGGCGTCGAGTCGATCCCGCTGTATGTCCGCGAGGGCGGCGTGATCCCGCTCGGCGCTCGCACGGACCGACCGGACTACGACTACCTGGACGGCCTCACGCTGGTGCTCGGTGCCCCGGGCGAGCAGCGGTCGATCATCGTGGAGACGCCCGACGGTGTCGTCGCGGACTTCGACGTGTCGTGGTCGGACGGCCGGGGTAGAGTGCGTGGGAGCGCTCCCAGCTTCTCCGTCTCGGAGGTCGCCGGAGAGCCCGTCCCCAGCACCGAAGGAAAGGCCGACCTGGCACCGTGACCGCCCCCGACTACCGCGAGAGCGGCCTCCAGTTCCCCGCCGACTTCCTCATCGGCTCGGCCACCGCCTCCTACCAGATCGAGGGCGCCGCCTCCGAGGACGGTCGCACCGCCTCCATCTGGGACACCTTCAGTCGGGTGCCCGGCAAGGTGACCGACGGGGACACGGGCGATGTCGCCGACGACCACTACCACCGGCTGGACGACGACCTCGACCTCATGAAGCGCCTCGGGCTGGAGGCCTATCGCTTCTCGATCGCCTGGCCGCGGGTCCAGCCGGGCGGCACCGGAGCGGCCAACGAGAAGGGGCTCGCCTTCTACGAGCGCCTCGTCGACGGCCTGCTGGAGCGGGACATCCGCCCCATCGCGACGCTCTATCACTGGGACCTCCCGCAGGAGCTCGAGGACGCCGGCGGCTGGCCCGCCCGCGACACCGCCTACCGCTTCGCCGACTACGCCGCGATCGTGGGGGAGCGCCTCGGCGACCGCGTCCACACCTGGACCACGCTCAACGAGCCGTGGTGCTCCGCCTACCTGGGCTACGGCTCCGGCGGGCACGCGCCGGGCCGCACCAACCGGGCCGATTCCCTCCGGGCCGTCCACCACCTCAACCTCGGGCACGGGCTCGGCCTGCAGGCGTTGCGCAGCACCGTCGCGAAGGCGGACGCGCAGTACTCGGTGACCCTCAACTTCCACGTCGTCCGCCCGGGCGACGAGGAGGCGGGCGACGCCGTCCGGCGCATCGAGGCGCTCGCGAACCGCGCGTTCACGAGCCCGATGCTGCTCGGCGAGTACCCGAAGGACCTCCTCGAGGACACGGCCGCCGTGACCGACTGGTCCTTCGTGCAGCCGGGTGACCTCGACATCGTCAAGCAGCCGATCGACTTCCTCGGCGTCAACTACTACTCGACCGCCACCGTGCGCGAGTGGGACGGCACGAGCCCCAAGCAGGGTGCCGATGGCCACAAGCCGTCGAGCGGAACGGCGTGGCCGGGCAGCGACCACGTCGAGTTCATCGCGCAGCCGGGCCCGTACACGGCGATGGGATGGAACATCGCGCCCGACGGGCTCGAGTGGCTGCTGGTCTCGCTCTCGGAGCAGTTCCCCGAGCTCCCCCTCGTCATCACGGAGAACGGTGCGGCCTTCGCCGACGAGGTCTCCGAGGACGGCGCGGTGCACGACCCGCTGCGCATCGACTACCTGCAGCGGCACTTCGTCGCGGCCCACCGGGCCATCCAGCGCGGGGTCGACCTGCGCGGCTACCTGGTCTGGTCGCTCCTCGACAACTTCGAGTGGGGCTACGGCTACTCCAAGCGGTTCGGCATCGTGCACGTCGACTACGACTCCCTCGTGCGCACACCGAAGGACAGCGCGCACTGGGTGTCCGAGCTCGTGGCGACACACACGATCCCGGCGGGCCCCGCGCAGCGCTGAGCCGTTCCGGGATCTGACGGAGGTCGACGGAAGGCGATACGGTGGAGGGATCGAATCGATTCGGGTGATCCCCGGTCTTCGGCCTCTCGAGCGCCCGACGCGGTGCGCGCCACCCCCTCTGCCAGCTAGGAAACACCCCTGCCATGACCACCGTCGTGCACCCCGGCGACTCGCTCACCCCGCGCCAACGCCTCGTCTACATCCTCGTCCTCGGTGCCCTCACCGCCCTCGGACCGTTCACGATCGACCTCTACCTGCCGGCCTTCCCGCAGGTCGAGAAGGACCTCCTCACCACGGAGGCGGCGATCCAGCTCACGCTGACCGCCACGACGGTCGGCTTCGCTCTCGGCCAGCTCCTCGTCGGCCCGTGGAGCGACAAGGTCGGCCGCCGCCTCCCGCTCATCGTCGCGACGATCGTCCACATCGTGGCGAGCATCGGCATCGTCTTCGCGCCCGACGTGCTGACCGTCGGCATCCTCCGGGTCCTCCAGGGCATCGGCGCCGCGGGCGGTGGCGTCGTCGCGATGGCCATGGTGCGCGACCTCTTCGGAGGGCTGCCGCTCGTGCGCATGCTCTCGCGCCTCGCGCTCGTCAACGGCCTCGCCCCCGTGCTCGCCCCGCTCATCGGCTCGCAGCTGCTGCTCGTCCTCGACTGGCGCGGCATCTTCGTCTTCCTCGCCGCCTACGGCGTGCTGGCGATCCTCGCCGCGATCTTCTTCCTCGTCGAGACGCAGCCGAAGGAGCGCCGCAACGACAAGGGCCACTCCTCGGTGGGCGAGCGCTACAAGGCGCTGTTCTCCGACCGCGTCTTCGTCGGCGTGACGATCATCGCCGGCATGACCTTCTCCGGCCTGTTCGCCTACCTGTCGTCCTCGTCGTTCCTGTTCCAGCAGGTCTACGACTTCAGCCCGCAGGAGTACGGCATCCTCTTCGCGGTCAACTCGCTCGCCGTCATCACGGGCGTGCAGTCGAGCTCGCGTCTGGCCCGGCGCATCGGCCCGCAGTGGATCATCCTCGGCGCGATCGTGCTGATGATCGGCGCCGCCGCAACGATCGTCGCGCTCGACATGGCGGGCGGGGGCCTCTGGGGCATCCTCGTGCCGCTCTGGTTCTTCATCCTCGGCTGCGGGTTCTGCTTCCCGGCGCAGCAGGTCCTGGCCCTCGACGGCCACGGCGGGGAGGCCGCGACGGCCGCGTCGCTCATGGGTGCCGTCAACTTCGGTCTCGCCGGTCTGCTCTCCCCGATCGTCGGCCTGTTCGGCATCACGAACGCCGTGCCGATGGGCGTCATGATGATCTGCACCTCGCTGGTGTCGCTGTTCGTGATCCTCGTCGTCGTGCGCCCGAGGAGCGTCCCAGCACTTTCCCGTTAACCTCACGGCCACCGGCCGTTAAGGTGAACCCATGCCGCAGTCCGTCGACAACGCCCGCACGGTCCGCCGGCGCTGGCCCCTCATCTCGGGCGCCTCCGCGCTCGCCATCGGCTCGTTGCTCGGCCTGCTCGTGCTGGTGCGCGGCAACAACCCGCTCGAGATCGACGCCGAATGGATGGAGGAGATCACCGAGAACCGGACCATCTGGCTCGAGGTGCCCAGCTACTTCTTCAACTTCGTGGGCGGCGGGCTGTTCGCGACGATCCTGGCGCTGGCCCTCACCGTCCTGTTCCTCATCCTGAAGCGGCCGTGGACGGCGCTCTTCATCGCCGCCGCGTCCCTCGCGAGCGTCACGATCGTCCACTTGCTCAAGGCGGCGCTCGGCCGGGCGCGGCCGGACGACATCATGCTGAGCCTGGACTCGGGGTCCTTCCCCTCCGGCCACACCGCGAACGCCGCGACCCTCGCGGTCATCCTCGGCATCATCGTGTGGCGGTGGTGGGTCTGGGCGCTCGGCGCGGTCTACGTCGTCCTCATGGCGCTGTCGCGCACCTACCTCGGCGCCCACTGGGTGACCGACACCGTGGGCGGCCTGCTGATCGGCGCAGGCATCGCCGTCATCGTCTGGGCGCCCTTCGCGCTCAGGATCCTGGCAGAGAGACACCGCCGGAAAGACCTAGCGGCCTCGTAGCACCCCGCAGTAGCGTCAGGACATGACTGCTTCGGGCATGCGCATCCTCCTCGTCGGCGCCGGAGGCGTCGGCAACTCCATCGCCAAGATCGCCGCTGAGCGCGACTTCTTCGAGCTGATGGTCGTCAGCGACTACGACCTCGGCCGCGCCGAGGCGACGATCGCCTGGATCGAGGGGAAGTGGGGCGACCAGGGCGGGCGTTTCATCCCGGCCCGCATCGACGCCTCCGACCCGGACAACGTGGCCGCCGTCGCGCAAGAGCACGGCGCCACCCACGTCATGAACGCCGTCGAGCCGAAGTTCGTCCCCACCATCTTCGCGGGAGCGCTCGCCGCCGGGGCCGACTACCTCGACATGGCGATGAGCCTGTCCGAGCCGCACCCCACCAACCCGCACGAGGAGACCGGCGTCAAACTCGGCGACGACCAGTTCGCGCAGGCCTCCGACTGGGAAGGCGCGGGCCGCCTCGCCCTCGTCGGCATGGGCGTCGAGCCCGGCTTCAGCGACGTCGTCGCCCGCTACGCCGTCGACCACCTCTTCGACGAGGTCGACGAGCTCGGCACCCGCGACGGCGCCAACCTGGTCGTCCACGACGAGGCGGGGAACGAGATCTTCGCCCCCTCCTTCTCCATCTGGACGACGATCGAGGAGTGCCTCAACCCGCCCGTCATCTGGGAGAAGGACCGCGGCTGGTACACGACGGAGCCGTTCAGTGAGCCGGAGGTCTTCGACTTCCCCGAGGGCATCGGCCCGGTCGAGTGCGTCAACGTCGAGCACGAGGAGGTGCTGCTCATGCCGCGCTGGCTCGACGCCAAGCGCGTGACCTTCAAGTACGGGCTCGGCGACGAGTTCATCGGCGTCCTCAAGACGCTCCACATGCTGGGCCTGGACAAGACGGAGCCCCTGCGGGTGCGCTCCGCGAACGGCCCCGTCGAAGTGGCCCCGCGTGACGTGGTCGCCGCCGGCCTGCCCGACCCCGCCACCATCGGCCCTCGCATGACGGGCAAGACCTGCGCGGGCGTCTGGGTGACCGGCACCGCGAAGAAGGGCGACCACGCGGGCGCGTACCTGTACCACGTGTCCGACAACGAGTGGACGATGGAGAACTACGACAGCCAGTGCGTGGTCTGGCAGACGGCGCTCATGCCGGTCGTGGCGCTCGAGCTGTTGGCGAAGGGCGAGTGGTCGGGCACGGGCGTGCTCGGGCCGGAGGCCTTCCCGGCGGAGCTCTTCCTCGACCTCATGGCGCGCCCCAAGGACATGGGCGGCTACGCCCAGCCCTTCGGCATCGACTACCGGTGAGCACCTGCACCATTTGCGGCAAATGACAGTTATCAGCCTCCCGATTGCGCGATTTGCCGCAAATGGATGACTCCACGGCCGAGATTCGCCCGTACGAACCCGGCGACCTCGACGCCGTCTCCCGCGTCTGCCTCCTCACGGCGGAGGCCGGTGGCGACGCGTCCGGGCTCTACGTGAGCGACGACCTCATGCCCGACGTCTTCGCCCGACCCTACGTCGCGTACCAGCCGGACCTCGCCTTCGTCGTCGAGGACGAAGAAGGGGTCGCCGGGTACATCCTCGGGGTCGCCGACACGGCGTCGTTCGTCCGATGGTTCGGGACGGAGTGGGTGCCCACCGCGATCGCAGGCCGTTACGCACACACGCAACCGGTCGTCTCGAAGGACGACCTCATCCGGCACCTGGCCTTCACACCGGAGCGGATGCTCATCCCGGAGCTCGCCGACTACCCCGCGCACCTTCACATCGACCTGCTGCCGCGGCTGCAGGGGCGGGGCCTCGGTCGCACGCTCATCGAGGTGCTCGTCGAGACCCTGCGCGGGCGCGGCGTGCCCGGACTGCACCTCTCGGTGGACGCGGCCAACACGAGTGCCCGCGCCTTCTACGATCGCCTCGGCTTCACCGACCTGCCGTCGAGCACCCCCGACGCCCCCACGCTCGGCCGCCGTCTCTGCCCCTGACGCTGACGCTGCCGCTGCCGTGCAACACCATCGTTTTCGGCGAATACCCCGAGCCGCGGCAGGACTCATTCGCCGAAAACGATCATCTGGCGGGAGAGGCTCCCGGCGGCGCTGGGTACTGTAGGCGCATGACGGACGCAGCCGCAGCGGTCGAAGCCGCACGCAGGGCCCTGGCCGAGGCGGAGGCCGCCCTCGCGGCCGAGAAGCAGGACGCCGCATCGCCGCAACCGCCGGCCGACCCGCCCCATGAGGCCACCCCGCCCCAGCGGGTCGAGCCTGTCGAGACCCCGCAGCCGGCCGCCGACACCACCCCCGGCCCGCTCACCCCGCAGCAGGTCGACGCCATCCGCGCCGGTTACGCCTTCGAGGGTTCCGTGCTCGAGCTCGGTGCGCTCGTCAACGGCGACGCCCTTCCGGACGTCCAGGTCCGCATTCCGGTCGCCATGCTCAACCGCCACGGCCTCGTCGCCGGCGCGACCGGCACCGGCAAGACACGCACCCTGCAGGTACTCGCCGAGCAGCTCGCCGCCAACGGCGTCCCGGTCTTCGCCGCCGACATCAAGGGCGACCTCAGCGGCATCGCGACCCCCGGCACCACGAGCGACAAGCTGCTGGCGCGCACCCGCGGGATCGGCCAGGACTGGACCCCGGCCGCGACACCGGTCGAGTACTACACGCTCGGCGGGCAGGGCACCGGCATCCCGATCCGGGCGACGGTCTCCAGCTTCGGCCCGCTGCTCCTGTCCAAGGTCCTCGGCCTCAACGCGACGCAGGAGTCGAGCCTCGGCCTCGTCTTCCACTACGCGGACAAGGCCGGACTGCCGCTCGTCGACCTCAGCGACCTGCGGGCCGTGCTCAGTTGGCTGACGAGCGACGAGGGCAAGCCGGAGCTCAAGGAGCTCGGCGGCCTGTCGAGCGCGACGGCCGGCGTGATCCTCCGCGAGCTGATCACCTTCGCGGACGGGGGAGCGGACGTGTTCTTCGGCGAGCCGGAGATCGACACGCAGCTGCTGCTCCGCACCGCGGCCGACGGGCGCGGGATCGTGAGCCTGCTCGAGATCCCGGGCGTCCAGGACAAGCCGGCGCTGTTCTCCACCTTCCTCATGTGGCTGCTCGCCGACCTGTTCAACGACCTGCCGGAGGTGGGTGACCTCGACAAGCCGAAGCTCGTCTTCTTCTTCGACGAGGCGCACCTGCTGTTCAAGGACGCGTCGAAGGACTTCGTGGCGGCCATCACCCAGACGGTCCGCCTCATCCGCTCGAAGGGTGTCGGCGTCGTCTTCGTCACGCAGACCCCGAAGGACGTGCCGAACGATGTGCTCGCGCAGGTCGGCTCGCGGATCCAGCACCAGCTCCGCGCCCACACCCCCGACGATGCCAAGGCTCTTCGGTCCACCGTCTCCACCTACCCGACGAGCGGCTACGACCTCGGCGAGGTGCTGACCTCGCTCGCGACCGGCGAGGCGATCGTGACCGTCATGAGCGAGAAGGGCGCGCCGACCCCGGTCGCCTGGACCCGCCTCCGTGCCCCGCGCGGTCTCATGTCGCCGAGCCCGGCCGAGGAGATGACGGCCGTCGTCAACTCCTCGCCCCTGCTCGCCACCTACGGAGCGTCGGTCGATCGGGAGTCGGCCCGCGAGATCCTCGCCGCGAAGATGAACAGGGCAGCCGAGGCGGAGGCTGCCGCCGATCAGGCGGCCGCAGAGAAGGCGCGCGCCGCCGAGGACGCGAAGCTCGCCAAGCAGTACGAGAAGGAATGGAAGGAGGCGACGCGCGCCAAGGCGCCCGCCTCCCGTCCGAAGACCACGACCCGCACGCGCAAGCAGGACAACCCCGTGGCCGACGCGCTGTCCTCGCGCACCGGCCAGACCGTGGTGCGCGAGATCGTGCGAGGGATCTTCTCGACCCTCAAGAAGCGCTAGTCGCGTGCTGAGCGCAAGCGTCGGGAGAACCGTTCGGCACCCGTGACGAAGCGGTCCAGGAGTGCCCCGAGTGCCTCGACATCGCGCTCGTCCCAGTCGGCGAGGATCTCCGCTGCCATCGCGTCGCCTACGTCGTAGATCTGCTGGGCGAGCTCACGCCCCGCGTCGGTGAGGTGCAGGAGCCTCGCCCTGCCGTCCACCGGATGCACGTGTCGGCTGACGAGTCCTGCGGCGTCGAGCTTGGTCACGGCCTTGCTGATCGCCGGAGCACCGATTCCGCCTGCGTCGGCGAGTTCTGCCGCGGTCGCCGAGCCGAGTGACCCGAGGAACCAGAGCACGCGGATCTCGGTGGGCCCGAGTTGATGCGAGCCGCGGGTGATGTCGAGTTGGAAGCGTGGGTGCATCCAGATGTTGAGCAGAGCGGTGGTGCGCTCGACCACCTGCGACCGGTAGTGGATGCCCGGTTCTTTGTCGGAACTCACAAGCATCGAGGGTAGTCCACGCGATAAGGTTTCCAGTGGAAAGCAATTTCGAACAAAGGAGTTCATCATGAGCAGAACCATGGTCGTCACCGGCGCGGCATCGGGTATCGGCAAGGCGACGGCAGAGCTGTTGCGTGAACGGGGCGACACCGTCATCGGCGTCGACCTCGCGGGCAGTGATGTGTCCGTCGACCTCACCACCGCGGAGGGGCGCTCCACTCTCGTGGAGAAGGTGACCGAACTCAGTGGCGGCACCATCGACGGCATCCTCGCGATCGCCGGACTCGCCGCGCCCATCCCCGCCACGATCGGCGTCAACTACTTCGGCATGGTCGCCACCTTCGACGGCCTCGCTCCTCTCCTCGCCGGGTCCGCGGCCCCGCGGGCCGTCGGCGTCGCCTCCATGGCCAGCCTCATGCCGGTCGACGATGAACTCGTCGCGGCCATGGCCGCCGGCGACGAGGCGGCGGCGCTCGCCCGCGCCGAGGTGCTCGCCGCCGACCCGGAGACCGGCAATCTCATCTACTCGTCGAGCAAGAAGGCGTTCGCCCAGTGGATCCGCCGTGAGGCTCCGTCCGCCACGTGGGCCGGGGCGGGTGTGCCGCTCAACGCGATCGCGCCCGGTGTGATCGTCACACCGATGACGGCTCCGCTGCTCGAGACCGAGGAGGGCCGTGAGGCCATCCGCTCCGGCGTCCCGATGCCCCTCAACGGCTTCGCCGAGGCGATCGTGCCCGCCCGCCTTCTCGCCTGGCTCGCGAGCGAGGAGAACTCCCACCTGTGCGGGCAGGTCGTCTTCATCGACGGTGGCAGCGATGCGGTGATCCGCGGAGACGGCACCTGGTAGTAGGCGCATCGATGAGAAAGGCCCCGCACGCGTAAACGTGCGGGGCCTTTCGTCTGCGGAGAATGGGGGATTCGAACCCCCGAGGGCTTGCACCCAACACGCTTTCCAAGCGTGCGCCATAGGCCACTAGGCGAATTCTCCTGATGTGATCCACTCGCGTGGAATCGACCTGAGAAAGCATACCTGTAAACTGGGACCCGGCTCCTCGCGTGGCGCCATCCAGGCCAACTCCCCCAGGGCGGAAACGCAGCAAGGGTAACCGGGCTCTGGCGGGTGCGCGAGGAGTCTTTTCTTTTGCCTGGAAGCACAAGAAACATTGCACAAGAAGTATTGTGCAATTAGTCTCGGACGATGGAAGCCGCGCCCACCGACCCCCGCCACCTCCGAGCCCTTGCCCACCCGCTCCGTCTGCGGATGCTGGGGG
>Ga0247810_10001826_pt1 | contig 12618 bp, 4 predicted proteins | sample UWRJL119311C1_FD_179918 | JGI IMG/M metagenome (GOLD analysis project Ga0247810, IMG submission 179918) | Plant litter microbial communities from Arlington Agricultural Research Station in Wisconsin, United States - UWRJ-L119-311C-1 | ecosystem: Environmental > Terrestrial > Plant litter >...
GGCAAAAGAGTTTGCAGCGGATGCGTCAACATCATTTGAAGGGATTTTTAAATTAGAATTTACAAATCGTGCTGCCACGGCCATAGAGAATTCTTCGCTTAGTTTTAAGGAATAAGATCCGTCTATAGCAAATTCATTAGGGCTCACCTCTCTTGTAGGTTCGCTTGGATCGCCTGTTTCTCTCAGTTCAATCCCTCCAAAACCAAAATAACGAAAGCTTCCGGCAAAAGCACTTCGTTCGTTTATTTTGTTATAATAAGTTACCTGACCAAGTGAAATATCATTTGCCAAATCTGTAAGATAAGGAGTGTAACTTACTGAAAGTCCTTGTTTGTCGATTGAGAAAGCATATTTAGCGGGATTCCATTGCTGTGAAAAAACATCGGCTGATGTAGCGACACCCTGATCTCCTAAACCAGCTGCTCTTGCGTCGGCAGCAACTAATAAAAATGGGACTGCCACAGTTATTGGACGTTCGATATCTTGGGCTTTTACGGATGTAATAATTAATAAACTAATTAATAGTAGGGTTATTTTTTTCATTTACGAATTAAAGTATTTATAGTGCAAATATATGTATTATTATAGGATGACAAGCTTTTCATATTTTTCTGCTTTTTTATTTGTCAGATTAGACTTAACTGTGAGTTTATAAATGTAGACTCCTTTACCAATTCGATCTCCAAAATCATCTTTTCCATCCCATGTTATTTCTCTTGATAAAAATCCTTCAGTTGTAATAACCTGGTTTTTTGTCCAGACTACTTTTCCTGTAATTGTCATTACCTGAACCTGAACGTCCAGAGGTTCGTAAGGTCTATTGTGTGAGAACCAGAATTGGGTATAAGTCGAAAATGGATTCGGATAATTAAGAACGTGTGTCAATGTTAAGGATTCGTCTCCAACAACTGTAAATTGTATCTCGCTCGTAACGGGGTTATTGTATACATCCCACGCAGTAAAACTTATGGTGTGTATTCCCGGAGCTAAATTTCTTAAAGGAAATCGTAAATTTCCGTTGGTGTAATCGTCTAATTTTGTCTGATAATAATCATTTAAAATATAAGGATTGCTTACATCTCCATCTAAAACTGCAACAATATCATGTCCGATGCCGCTTGCTGTATTAATCCCGTTTTCATCTTCAAGAAACGCTAAAAGAAAAGGCGATTCATTTGTAATGCCTCCTGATACAAAAGTTTCATCGTTCATATATAACTTCACTTTTGGGCTTATATTGTCCTGAGGCGCATTTTCATTGATACCTCCTATTTTAATAACGTTATTGTAGCCTGATTGGTTTTCGAGAACCTGATTCTTTTTGGCATAAAAACTAATTCTGCCGTTGTCAACAGGAATTCTAATGTCTCTTGGAACAATAAAACTAAATTCGAACTGGCCATTCTTTACAGATGCATTTCCTCTAAAGATAGTTTCTCCCAGAGTTTTAAACGACATTGGCGGGCTTAATCCGTCATTGTTCAAGGTCGAAGTGTTAATTAACTTATCAAACACAGCAGTAGCTAATTCTCCGTTATAATTGCTTAAAATAATATTATTCTCGTCTGTGATTTCTCCGGTAATTTTAATTTTAGCCAATGATTTAAAATCCGGTATAGGCTGCGAAACTTCGATATCATTTACTTTTGTTAAGTTGATTCTCGGTTTTGGAATTGCAAGCATCAAAGCCGGATCTCCAATATAAACCACAATATTGCTTGAAGAACTTGGGTTTTGATTTTTAGCAATTCGAAGAGATTCTGCAATTGGCTGATATTGATTTGATCCGTAAGAGAGTAAAATTCTATTCAGCTTGTCGTTAAAAATTTCACCATTCACCTGACCGATTGCACGAATGGTTGTCAACATTGAGATTGCGCCACCTTTTGGATTCCAAAAAGTATATTCTCCTGCAGTTGGGCGGGTTGGGTCGTCAAATCTCGAAAATTCACAAGTTATGGTTATGAATAATGGGTATTTATATTGATTGTTTAAATTTTGACCGTCGGCTTTTTCCCAAATTCTTTCGCTGGCCAGACCGTCTTCGCCGCCATGTCCCAGATAATTAAAAATAAGAGCTCCTTTTTCAAAAGCATTAAAAAAATCAGTTCTTGCTTTCGGATATCGCGAACCGCCTGCAGCAGCTTCTTGTACATACGAATCCAGAAAAATTTTATCAATATTGAAAAAAGGTTTTTCAGCAGCAATCACATCAGCCAGATTATTTTGACGGAATTGAATGGTCGCATCGTCGGCAGCGTCAGAATCGTCGCTTATTAAAACAATATTATTTCGCCAGTTTCCATAAGATTTAAGGTCGTGATATTCCAGAACTTTGTTGACCATCTCCTGAGCCTGCGCATTATCTGAAACTAACATTCGTCCAACGGCAATGTCAACTCCTCCAAAAGGTGAGGCAACAATTCCTTCATTTGCATCCATAAGTGCGAAAAAATCATCAGAAGCAAAGGAAGCTTCGCCGGTTGTATTGCTTTTTAACGATTGATATATAGGTACAATATTAGTGTTGTTTTGAATTCGGTCTTTATAGTCATAAGAGGCATCTCCAAATAAATTGAGATATTTTACTCTTTTATCTGTCGAAGATGCGTTGTCATAAATATATTTAATACAATTTCTAATCGCGGCTACATCTTGTTTTCCCGAAGAGAATTCCTGATAGATGTTTTCCAGCGTAATTACTTTTACGTTCAAATTAGAATAAGAACGATGAAAACCCGCTAATTTCTCGGCTTGAGAAACTAAAAATTTGGGAGCGATAATAACATAATCAATATCTTGAAAAGCGTTTTGTGCATTTTTAAAAAGAGTTCCCTTTAGGTTTTGATTTACAATTTTAGACTGGCTTTCTTTTAAAGGTGTAAAATAATCGGCTGCATCAATGGCGATATATTTTCTGATTTCTCCCAAAGAAGCTTTAAAACTAAACGATGCCTGATTTGAGTTTTCTATTTTAGATACATTATATAGGTCTGTAATATCCCAAATCTGAGAAACGCCGCCAGCGTTTCCAATAGTGTAATTTACAATTCCTGCCGTCGAACCCGCTGCGTTGTATTGAAATTTAAATTGTTTTCCGTTTCCAATTAGCTTTCTTTTTGCAGTTAAGTTGATGTAATCTAGGTATCCTTTAGATCCAGGAACACCATTGTTATTATAGGTAAGTTTGATTTTTATGGTTTCTGCGCCGGTAAATGTGGTGTTTGGAGGCAGTTTTTCCTGGTAAAATTTAACATCAGAACTTGTTATTAAAGAGCTGAAGTTGATATTTCCAATACTTTGCCCGTTAGCGGTAACTGCAAATGAGGTGGGAGTAAAAGCTGCTGAAGCTGTATTTACTTCTATTTTTACAGGAACTGTGGTGTCAATATTGGGGAAATTAAAAGTAAATTCCTGTTCCTGATTAATGTCAAATGATTCTCCAAGCCATTGTCGGCCCAAACGAACAAGATTAGTTTGGTCTATTTCGTGAAATTGATAGTCATCAAACGTGTTGAGCTCTAAAGGACTGTTTCCCGATGGCTGATTGGTGTTGGCGATTCGTTTTCCGTCGCCTCCTGATGCTGTAATGTAATAATATGATTTTGAGTCGTATAAGTTGAGATTAGTCTGGCTTTCAGTATTCCAGTTTTCGACTCCTTCGCCATAAAAAAGAATATAATCTTCATTATTAAAAGTTCCGTCGCCCTCGCCGATAATCTGAATTGCGTTTTCACTTAAATCATCCGGATAATAGGCGCTGTTGGCCAGCGGAAGCATTTTGCCGCCGTTTCCATATATTTTGATTCTTCTTGGGTCAATTTTCCCCGGATCAAATCCTAAACTTTGTAAAAAAGATCTTGAAATTCTATAAACGCCTGATTTTTCGATATAAAAGCGGTACCAGTCACCCGACGCTAAAACTGAATTAGAAACTAAAGTGGCTTTTTGAAAAGAAGAAGAACTGCTGTTTTTTGATGCTGCATTATTTGAGGAATACGAAAAAGATTTGATCCTTTTAAAGTTGTTTCCTTCTTTTATAATTGGAAAAAGAGAGAGGAAAACCTGCTTTGTATCTCTTGAATTGATGATTTGAAGTGACTCGCTTGGTTTGTTTGGAATATTTTCTGGTGCTAAATCTCCTACGTCAGCAGCAGAAATAGTTTCGTAAATAATGTTTGTTATTTCGATAGAATTGCCTGCCGGGTAGTTTGACTGGTTCAGATTAAGCAGCAATGTTATGGTTCTTTTAGTGGTGTCGAAGCGAAAACCATCTCCAGAAAAGTAGGGAATGGTGGTGTTGAAGTCGCCGAAATTCATTTCTTTTTTAGGTTGCCAATCTATTGTGAAACTGCCATTTATCTGGGAAAATGAGATAATTGGGATTAAAAAAAGATATAAGATTAGGGCTTGTTTCATTAGTGTTTAAAATGAAATTAATTTAAAAATATTTTAGTAAGTAAAAATATAGTATTTCATGTTATAGTAAATAATAAAAAGTATATTTTTGCGTTCGTAACTATAGGTTATTTTCTGGTAAAAAACAGCTAAATAAAATTATTAGAACAGATGTTGCTAATTAAATGTTAATTATTATATTGCAGCACCTAAATTTATCACCTAAGAATGAGTATGAAAGTAAACAAAATTGTAGTCTTGCAATTAATGATGTCAATGATATTGATGTTGGGCACGGCTGGTTGTAGCAAAAAATCGAGTTCGAGCCATGCTTCTAGAGCCACTGGTTGGGATGTAGATAGTCAGAATGGAACTGCTGCTAGAAATGCAGGGAAGAAACAACAGGCTGGTCCTGGTTTAGTTTTTGTTGAAGGAGGTACGTTTACTATGGGTAAAGTACAGGATGATGTTATGCACGATTGGAATAACACGCCAACTCAACAACACGTTCAGTCTTTCTATATGGACGAAACGGAAGTTACCAATGGTATGTACTTAGAGTACCTGGAATGGTTAAAGAAAGTTTTTCCTCCAACAGAAGAAAATTACAAAAATATTTACGAAGGTGCATCTCCGGATACCTTAGTTTGGAGAAATCGTTTAGGATATAACGAAACGATGACGAATAACTATTTAAGACACCCTTCTTACGCAAATTATCCTGTAGTAGGGGTAAACTGGATTCAAGCTGTTGAATTTAGTAAATGGAGAACGGATCGTGTGAATGAAGCTGTTCTTGAAAAAAACGGATATCTTCAAAAAGGTGCTAAAACCAACGATGTTACTGGTGATAACGCATTTAACACTGAAGGATACCTAATGTCTCCTAGTACATCACGTGGTGGAAGCGAAGAGATTGTAATAAAGAAAAATCCAAACGGAAGAAGACCAAAAGCTGGAAAAGACGGAGTAGTTCCTGAAGAGAAAAATGTGTACGCACAACGTTCTTCCGGAATCATTTTACCAGAATACAGACTTCCTACTGAAGCAGAATGGGAATATGCCGCTGCTGCAGATGTTGGACAAAGAGAATATAATATTTACAAAGGACAAAAGAAATATCCTTGGTCTGGCGATTATACACGTTCATCAAAACGTAAAAACAAAGGAGATCAATTGGCTAACTTTAAACAAGGAAACGGTGATTACGGTGGAATTGCAGGATGGTCTGATGATGGTGCAGATATTACAAACTCTGTAAAAAGCTATGCTCCTAATGATTTTGGATTATACGATATGGCTGGAAACGTAGCAGAATGGGTTGCCGATGTTTACAGACCTATTATTGACAATGAAGCAAATGATTTTAACTACTTTAGAGGAAATCAATACGCTAAAAACAAAATTGGTAAAGACGGTAAAATTGAAATTGTTACTAAAGATAATATTCAATACAAAACATTAAGTAACGGTAAAAAAGTTGCTACAAACTTACCGGGAGAAATTGCTCAGGTACCAGTTGATGAAAATGAAACTTATTTGAGAACAAATTTCAATACAAGTGATAATATCAACTACAGAGATGGTGATAAACAATCTTCTAGATATTTTGATTTTGGAGATTCTGAATCAGGACCAAAAGCTGATCAGGCTATGTACAACTCTCCTAAACATAATGTAACAACAGACAGTTTAGGCCAAATGGTTAGAAAATACGATAATTCAAGCAAACGTACAACGTTAATTGATGATAACGTAAGAGTATACAAAGGTGGTTCCTGGAGAGATAGAGCATATTGGTTAGATCCGGCTCAAAGAAGATATTTCCCTCAGGATATGGCAACAGATTACATCGGATTTAGATGTGCTATGTCAAGAGTAGGTTCTAAAGCTGAAAAAAGAAAATCACCAAGGAATTAAGTTTTAGAAATTCCAATAAAATAATAATTCCAAATTCCAACACTGAATTTCAGTATGGAATTTGGAATTTTTTTATTGTTTTTTTTCTATTTTTATGATCTATAAAATTTTTATAAATGAATATTCAAGACATTCATAATCTGTTTTTACAATGTAAATCAGTTTCAATTGATACCAGAAAAATTGAAAAAGGATCGATGTTCTTCGCGATTAAGGGCGAAAATTTTGATGCCAATACTTTTGCGGGGCAAGCTTTAGAATTAGGAGCATTGTTTGTTATTATTGACAATCCATCGTACTTTATAGATGAGCGGACAATTGTGGTTCAGAACAGCTTAGAGACGCTTCAGGAACTGGCAAAATTTCATCGCGCCTACCTCAAACTGCCTATTATTGCATTAACAGGAAGTAACGGAAAAACAACTACAAAGGAGCTTATTAATGTAGTTTTGGCTAAAAAGTTTAATACGAAAGCCACGGTGGGCAACTTAAACAATCATATTGGTGTACCGCTGACTTTGTTATCTTTTACGAAAGAAACTGAAATTGGAATTGTCGAAATGGGTGCTAATCATAAAAAAGAAATTGAATTTTTATGCCAGATTGCCCAGCCTGATTTTGGTTATATTACCAATTTTGGAAAAGCACATTTAGAAGGTTTTGGTGGTGTTGAAGGTGTGATTGAAGGTAAAAGTGAAATGTACCAATATCTTTTGGCGAACCAGAAAACAGTATTTGTGAATCTTGAAGATCCTATTCAAATTGAAAAGTCTAAAGGCATCCAATCATTTACTTTCGGTTTAAACAAGGAGAAATCTGATTTGAAAATTAAAAATATTCAGGCAAATCCTTTCGTCATTGTAGCTTATGAAGATTTTACTGTAACATCGCATTTAATAGGATTGTATAATGCCAATAATATTAATGCAGCTGTTGCAATGGGGCATTATTTTAAAGTAGAAAAGGAATCGATTAAAGAAGCAATTCAAAATTATATACCTGAAAATAATAGATCGCAATTGTTGAAAAAAGGTTCGAATCAAATTATTCTGGATGCTTACAATGCAAACCCAAGCAGTATGGCAGTTGCCATTACTAATTTTTTGCAATTAGAAAATGAGAATAAAGTAATGATTTTAGGCGACATGTTTGAGCTGGGTAAAGAAAGTCAGGAAGAGCATAAAATAATAGTCGATTCATTATCAAATCAGAATAAATCCGTATGCTATCTGATTGGTAAGTCATTCTATGAAAATAAAAGTGAAGATACTGCTATTCATTTTTTTGAAACTTTTGATGCATTTGCAGCATATTTGAAAACAATACAATTCAACGATAATACAATACTCATAAAAGGTTCAAGAGGGATGGCGCTAGAACGAACTCTGGAATATATTGCATAAAATCTAAACGAAACAAAACAAAAAGCCATTCGACGCAACGAATGGCTTTTTGTTTTGTTTAGATACTCATTAAAAATCCAATTAGATTTTCTTTTTTATTTAAGCCTAGTTTTTTTCTCAAACGGTATCTCGCTAATTCAACGCCTCCTGTTGAAATATTCATGATTTCGGCGATTTCTTTTGTCGACATGTTCATTAGCAGATAAGTAGATAAATCTAATTCTCGCGGTGATATTGTTGGGTATTTCTCCTTTAGACGCTTTAGGTATTCAAAGTGCACGTTTTTAATGTGTTTTTCTAAATCTTTCCAGCTTTTGTCTGTATTCACCTCTTTTACAATACTTTTGTTTAATTTACTAACTTGAAATTTAGTAGAATCATCTAAAGCTTCCACATCAATTTCTTTTAATTTATGGATAATGCCGTTCAGGATTTTATTCTTCTTTACCACCTGCAGCGAGTTATTTACTAATTCTTTGTCTTTAGCTAATATCTTGATCTGCAGTTTGTCATTTTTAAGTTTTTCAATTTCTTTTTCCAAATCATATTGTTCCTGTCTAATTTTGGATTCTTTTTCAAGATAAAGTCGACGCTGTTCTATGGTTTCGTAATATTTGTTTTTTCGGATTTTCATTTTAATTCGATCCGAAATCACATATATTGCGACTGTGATTAATACAAAGTAAATCATAAAAGCCAGGAAATGTCTGTACCACGGCGGCGAAATCGTAAAAGAAAGTTTTGATGGCTCAGACTGAATTCCGTAACTATTTCGGACTTTCACATTCATTGTATATTCGCCTTCGCGAAGATTGGTATATTCTTTAATAGATATCGTTGACCAATTGCTCCACTTATCGTCAAAGGGTTCTAATTGATACGAGAATTCAACATTTTCCAAATTCTCATAAGTAGGAGATGAAAAAGTAAATCGGACATGATTTGAGGCATATGGAATTCGTATGTTTTCTGTTTTACTCTGGTTGTTACCTAAAATTATTGTATCGCCCGGAAATGAAAAACTACGGATAAATGCTTTTGGCTTAGTAACAAAATTGTTTAGCAGTTCAGAATCATAATGCGCCAGACCATCGGTTAAGCCAATAAAAATATTTTTAGGATCAATTGTATTTACAGATAAATAACTGTTGACCAAATTTCCGGTTAAGTTCGAAAAAGGTGCTACAACATTCACGTATTTATTGTGCTGCTTCATTAAAACACCCAGAGACTCGTCATAAGCATACCAAAGGTTCGATTGAGAATCCTGACTTAAAGCATTTATTACAGGAATATTTTTAAATAGGTTAGATATGTTTTTGTCTTCATAAAACAAATCCTGCTCTCTGGAATATTTGTAAAAATGGTTGCTAGTCTGGAAATACAGCTTTTTATCAATTTTCTGAATGCTTCCGATATTTTTGTAACGTGGGTCAATCTGATCTATTTTCTTTATGGACGAAAACCTCGTGAGATCGCTGGTAAGTGACATTCTATATATGGACTCGTCTTTTTTAAGCCATAAATACGATTCGTCAAGTTCGAAACTATTGGATGATTTGTCAAAACCTATAACCTGATTTTTAAAAGTTAGTCCATTTGCTGTTTTTTGAAAAACGGCGAACCCATCGTAATTAGAGCCGATAAAAAATCCCGGATGATTTGGTATGCTCTTAAAGCCAAAATAACCTTTAGAATCAATGATCCTTGTTACTCTTCCTCCCTTTATTGCTAGTGCACCTCTGTTATTGGCGCAAATAAGTTCATTATCAATCACCTGTACGTTCCAGGATTGTGCAGTTGTTCCTTCGACCAGTTTAAAAACATCTTCTTTAAAACTATTGTTCCAGGCATGGTAAAAAACACCTTGATTTGTGGCGACATATAAATTTTTTTCATGTATAACAGAGGCGTATACCGTACTAATGTCATAACTAAATCCAAAATAGGTAAATGGCGAGCTTTCATTGACAAAGGCAATACCATTATCAAGACCTAACCAGAGATTGTTTTTGTTGTCTAAGAAAGAGGTTAAAACGGTATTGTTTTGTAATCCCTTCTTTCTATTAATGTGCTGAATGATTTTGCCATTGAAATCGCAGATGATAATACCATCTAAAACCGAATTTAAAACAATAAAATTATTATTTATGATTACGCCTCCTAGAGAATTGTTTTTCTTGACAAAATTATTGGCTTCATTATTCCACGGTACAACCTTATTGTCTTCATAAATAAACAATCCTTTTTCAAGTGTAATGATTAAGATTTTGTTTTTAGATAAAGCATACATTCCCCAAACCTCGGTATCGTTTAAACTGGTTGTGTTGGGTAAACTATACAATCTGCCGTTTCTATATTCTAAAAGGCCTTTCTCTTCATCCTGAAAGTAAAGTTTGTTATTTACTACAAAAGAAAATTGAAACCGTTTTGGTGCTTTTAATATAGTAAGATTGCCGTTTTTGAAAATGTATGCCCTTGCAAAGGATTGAAAAATGGTTTGCTTGTTAAGCGAGTGAATCTTCCAGATAAAATCAATGATTTTGATTTTATTTTTATCCACTTTTTTTGCTAATGATCTGTATTGTAATTTTCCTTTACCATTAGGTTCAAAATATCCAAACTCGTTGTAGCCTCCAACGAAGATTTTTCCCGAGTCATCAATTTTTAAACATCTTACAGAAGTTAGATTAGGCAGTGGGTATTTTCTCCATGATGAGCCGTCAAATTGTAATAAAGCAGTATTATTTGCAAAATATAAATTTCCATTATGGTCCTGATCAATATTCCAATTTTGTGTGCCTCCTTTATATTCATTTCGCTTGTAATTTCTTACATCTGGAAGCCCAATACTTTTTACCTGAGCAAAAAGGGTAATTGTGAATAATGTAAATAAAGTACTGTAAAAATATGATTTTACTAATTTCATAAAATTTGTGTGGTATTTGATATTTTTTATGCTACCTGCTTTATTCATAGCGTTTTAAGTGAATTCTTGAGGAGCTATTTCGTTGTAGAAGAATGAATTTAGTATAAAAATAAGCATTCTCTTAGAAGTGTAGTGTTTATTTTTACAATTAACATTTTGATAACATCAGTAATTTATATTTTAATTATTTATAAATCAGGTATTTATAAAAATATTGATGTGTTTTTGTAATGTGTAAAAATTTGATTTGATGTGTTTTTGTAAGGAAATTTAATTGTTGATAGTAAAAAAATAACATTACTATTGCATCAAATTACTAATTAATTAACCAAAATTTTTAGAAAAATGAAATTAACAAAATTACTTATTTTTTGTGTTTCGTCTTTGTTATTCTCGGTTATAGCTGTGGCTCAGGATGTCACAGTAAATGGGATGATAAATGATGAAAGTGGAATGCCAGTTCCAGGTGCATCAGTTTTATTGAAAGGTACAACTAAGTCGACGGCATCAGATTTTGATGGGAAATTCCAAATAAAAGTGCCTTCAAATGGTGTTTTGACTATTACTTTTATTGGATACAGTACAGTGAATGAAACTGTAAACGGAAGAACAAATATTACAGTACAATTAAAACCGGAATCACAAACTTTAAATGAAGTGGTAGTAGTTGGATACGGAACTCAAAAGAAATCAGTAGTTACCGGAGCAATTTCGAGCGTAAAAGCAGCCGATCTTGAAAAAGTTCCCAACGGACGTGTTGAACAAACTTTACAAGGTAGAGTTGCCGGGGTTTCTGTTGCAGCTACTTCTGGGCAGCCAGGTTCCCCTTCAAAAGTTCGTATTAGAGGTATAACTACTTTTAGAGAAGGTGGAAACGATCCTTTATGGGTTGTTGACGGTATTGCTGTAGATGCTGGTGCGGTTGGTTTCATTAACCAAAGCGACATTGAGTCTGTAGAGGTTCTTAAAGATGCTGCTTCTGCTGCAATCTATGGTACTCGTGCGGCTACTGGGGTAATCCTGGTGACAACTAAAAAAGGTAAATCAGGAAAAATTTCAGTAAACTATAATGGTTTTGCAGGTGTTTCCGGACCAGCTAAAAGATTAAACTTGTTGAATGCTCAAGAGTATGCAACAGTAATGAATGAGAAATCAGTGAATGATGGAGGAGCAATAAAATATACTCCTGCACAGATTGCAGGATTAGGTAAGGGTACTGATTGGCAGGATGCAATTTTTAATGATTCAGCTCTGAGATACACTCACGAATTAAGTATTAGTGGAGGTGGAGAAAAATCTACTTTTTATGCTTCTTTTGGTATACAAGATCAGGAAGGTATTGTTACAACGGATATATCAGATTATACAAAGAAAAATTTCCGTTTAAACTCTACACACAAAATCTCTGATTATTTTACGTTTGGACAGACTTTTGGATATACACGCCAAAAATCTAAAAGCTTAGGAAACGTAAACAGTGAGTTTGGAGGTCCTTTAAGTTCTGCAATTAACTTAGATCCCCTTACTCCATTAGTGGTTACAGATCCAGCGGTAGCTAATACAGGTTTTTATACAAATCCAAATATTGTTAGAGACGGAAATGGAAATCCTTACGGAATTTCTTCTTTAGTACAACAAGAAATGACAAATCCTCTAGCGTATACCCAAACAAGATTAGGAGGATACAATTGGTCAGATGATTTTGTTGGTAATGCCTATTTAGAGGCTAATATTACGAGTCATTTAAAATTCAGAACTACACTTGGCGGTAAGATAGCCTATTGGGGAAGCGAAGCTTTTACACCTGTTTTCTTCTTAAATCCAAATATGAAAGCAGACAAAAATAACTTTAACCAGAACAATGAAAAATCATTTGCATGGACTGTTGAAAATATCTTGACATACAGTAATAAATTTGGAAATCATAGTGTAAATGTTTTAGCAGGTCAAGGTGCTTATGTAGAAAAC
>Ga0247810_10001827_pt1 | contig 12618 bp, 10 predicted proteins | sample UWRJL119311C1_FD_179918 | JGI IMG/M metagenome (GOLD analysis project Ga0247810, IMG submission 179918) | Plant litter microbial communities from Arlington Agricultural Research Station in Wisconsin, United States - UWRJ-L119-311C-1 | ecosystem: Environmental > Terrestrial > Plant litter >...
ATCAGGACTGTTAAGCTCGACCGGGAGTCGAGGACTTCCAATAACCTGGCGAAAGTATTGTTAAAGTTCCATTTTAAGCAGGAAGTGCAGTTTACAACAGAAGCGAATGCAGTTACAGATGCTATTATTTTAATCGGCGACCGTACCTTCGGTAAAAAAGGTGAATACGCCTATGTTTATGATATGGGAGAGGAGTGGATGAAATTTACCGGTCTGCCATTTGTCTATGCTGCATGGGTGGCCAATAAAGAGATTCCCGAAGCTTTTGTAAATGAGTTTAATGCGGCGTTAAAACTGGGCCTGGAATCACGGGCAGAAGTGATTAAAAACCTTCCGGAAAATCCTGTTTTTGACCTCGGGGATTACCTGATGCACAAGCTTGATTTTGAGCTGACGGACAAAAAGAGAACCGCACTAAATCTGTTTTTATCGTATATAGAACGGCTGTAAATCGCAGGAAAGGGTAAATCTTATGGGCTATTTTATAAAAAAATAGCCTAAAGCTAAACCTTAGATAGTATATTTACATTTTTGTAATTGTAACATATATTTTGGCTAAAGATAACACGAAAGAAACACCATTAATGCAGCAGTACAATGCCATCAAAGCAAAGTATCCGGGTGCACTATTATTGTTTAGGGTAGGCGATTTTTATGAAACTTTTGGCGAGGACGCCATCAAAACTTCCCAAATTCTCGGCATTGTTTTAACGAGAAGGGGCACCGCAGGACCAAACGGAAATAACGAACTGGCTGGTTTTCCGCACCATTCACTGGATACTTACCTCTCGAAACTCGTTCGTGCCGGTCAGCGTGTTGCGATATGCGACCAGCTGGAAGATCCTAAAACTACTAAAACCATTGTAAAAAGAGGTGTAACCGAACTGGTTACCCCGGGTGTAGCTTACAATGACAATATATTAAATCAGAAATCAAATAATTATTTAGCTGCGATTTACTTTGATAAAGCATCTATCGGAGTTTCTTTTGCAGATATTTCTACAGGAGAATTCCATGCGGCACAGGGTAATGCGGAATATATAGATAAATTACTACAAGGTTTTCGTCCCACAGAGGTAGTATTTCAAAAAAGCAAACGTCAGGAATTTACTGAGTTATTCGGTGATAAGTATTACACTTATGTAATGGACGACTGGGCATTTACTAATGATTATGCCACCGAAATATTAACCAAACATTTTGAAGTCACTTCCTTAAAGGGATTTGGAATAGAAAAAATAGGAGCAGGTATTATTGCCGCAGGAGTGGTGCTTCATTACCTGAACGAAACAGAACACCGTAACTTAAAACATATCACGGCGATCTCGCGTCTGGAAGAAGATAGTTATATGTGGCTTGACCGCTTTACAGTACGCAATCTGGAACTGGTAAGCTCGGCCAATGAAAATGCGATGACGCTTTTTAATGTGCTCGACGAAACCTCCACACCAATGGGGGCAAGGATGCTGCATAAATGGATTGTAATGCCGTTGAAGGAGTTAAAACCCATTCAGGAACGACTCGGGACGGTTGAATTTATGGTGGCGCATGAGGAGTTACTGGCTGATTTCCTGACCCATATCAAATTGATTGGCGATTTGGAGCGTTTAATCTCCAAGGTGGGCCTTAAAAAATGCGGCCCGAGGGAACTTTGCCAGTTAAAAAAGTCGCTCTCCAGCATTGAAGAAATCAAAAAGATCGCTTTAGCAGCGAACAACCCATATTTATCGAACCTTGCTGATCAGCTGGACCCATGTCTGAGTATCCGTGAAACCCTGGAAAGAGAATTGCAGCAAGATCCTCCGGCATTACTGCTAAAAGGGAATGTGATTGCCGATGGTATCCATGCGGAGCTGGATGAGCTGCGCGCCATATCTTCGGGTGGCAAGGATATCCTGCTGGAAATCCAGAAACGTGAGGCAGCAAAAACAGGTATTCCTTCTTTAAAAATATCTTTTAATAATGTACACGGCTATTATCTTGAAGTTACGCATACGCACAAAGATAAGGTGCCGGAAGACTGGAGCCGCAGGCAGACGCTGGTTAACGCAGAAAGGTATGTTACTCCTGAGCTGAAAGAATACGAAGAGAAAATACTTGGTGCGGAAGATAAAATCCAGCAGATAGAGATCCGTTTGTATGAAGCATTGATGCAGCAGGTGGCGGCTTATATCCGTCCTATCCAGCTCAATGCTTATCTGGTGGCACAATTGGATGTGCTGTTATGTTTTGCGCAATTGGCCATAAAAAATCATTATGTAAAACCGGTTTTAGATAACACTAAAACACTTGATATCAAAGGCGGCAGGCACCCAGTAATAGAAAAACGGTTGCCTGTGGGTGAAGAATACATTACCAACGATGTTTTTCTGGACAACGATACACAGCAGATCATTATCATTACCGGACCAAACATGTCGGGTAAATCAGCTATCCTGCGTCAGACCGGCCTGATTGTACTGATGGGGCAGATGGGAAGTTTTGTCCCTGCAAAAGCGGCGACATTTGGTATTGTAGATAAAATATTTACCCGTGTAGGTGCATCAGATAACCTTTCTGCAGGAGAAAGTACGTTCATGGTAGAGATGACTGAAACGGCAAGTATCCTGAACAATTTATCTGACAGGAGCTTGATCCTGCTGGATGAGATTGGCAGGGGTACAAGTACTTATGACGGTATTTCTATTGCCTGGGCGATTGCAGAATTCCTGCATACACATCCTACGGCGCGACCGAAAACGTTATTCGCCACGCATTACCATGAGCTGAACGAACTGGCCAATACGATGAACAGGATCAAAAACTTTAATGTCTCTGTAAAAGAGCTGTCCAATAAAGTGATTTTTCTGCGGAAGCTGGTTCCTGGCGGCAGTGAGCACAGCTTTGGTATCCATGTGGCAAAAATGGCGGGGATGCCTCCTAAACTGATCAGCCGTGCCAATGACATCTTAAAAAAACTGGAAATAGACCGGACTGAAGGTCAGAGTATCAAAGACAGTATCAAAAAAGTACAGAACCAGGCTTACCAGCTGCATATGTTTGCGGTGGATGATCCTGTATTGATACAAATCAGGGATATGCTGAATAACCTGGATGTGAATGTACTGACTCCGGTTGAAGCACTGCTCAAACTGGATGAGATCCAGCGGTTAATAAAAAATTAATATATGCATAAACTGAACGCTGCCCGCTCTCTTTCCTCTATTATCGTGCTGATGCTTCTTATTTCTTCTTGCGGAACCAGGAGGGTGTCAGGTTATAGTGAAAGCAAAGCAGCCAGAGCCGCTGATGCCATGTCTGAGGTGAAAAGCAAGGCTCTCTACCGCTTTATTACCGACTGGACGGGGGTGCGTTATAAATTAGGTGGTTTGGACAAAAGGGGCATCGATTGTTCCGGATTTGCCTTACTTTTGAATAAGGAAATTTACGGGCTCGATTTACCAAGGCGTTCGGTGGAACAGGCGTTGGTGATTAAATCTAAAAACACCAGCCAGCTGAAAGAAGGGGATCTTGTTTTTTTCTCTTTTGGTGGCAATACGATAGATCATGTGGGCGTTTATTTAAACCACGGGTTCTTTGTTCATGCTTCTACTACCAGGGGAGTTATTGTTGATGATTTAAATCTTCCTGCTTATCAGCGTGTGCTGGTTAAGGGCGGGCCAATACAGAACTGAACTAATAAATTCATAAATGGAAGCACCAAAACATGATATCTCTTTTTGGACTAAATATAAAAAATTCGCAACTACAGAAATATTGATGTATCTTATAATGATAATTGGTATAGCGCTGGGTATTATCTTCCTGTAGTTGCAGTCTGAAAATAAAAAAAAATAAAAATACTGATGACAATGTCATCAGTTTACCGCTTAAAAAAGTTAAATAATAAGCTTATGATAGCTTCATAACCTTTAAAAGACAAATATATTCTGATGAAATTAAATCTAATCCGTCCTCTTGCATTTTTTGATCTGGAAACTACCGGTGTAAACGTAGGTGCTGACCGCATCGTGGAAATTGCAATCCTTAAAGCTATGCCAGATGGTTCTGAGCTGGTAAAAACAATGCGTGTCCACCCCGATATGCCAATTCCATTGCAGTCATCGCTAATTCACGGGATCTATGATGAGCATATTGCAGAGGCGCCCAAGTTTAGAGAAGTTGCGGCCGAAATCGCTGAGTTTATTGGTGATGCCGATTTGGCTGGTTATAATTCCAACCGTTTTGATATTCCTGTATTGCTGGAAGAGTTCCTGCGTGCAGGTGTTGATTTTGATATGGCCGACCGGAAATTTGTAGATGTACAGAATATTTTCCACCAGATGGAACAGCGTACTTTACGTGCGGCGTATAAGTTTTACTGTGATAAAGATATTATCAATGCACACTCTGCAGAAGCTGATATCACTGCTACTTATCATGTGCTGCTGGCACAGCTGGACCGATATGAGGGCGCAGATTTTGAAGATAAACAAGGTAATATTTCTCAGCCTGTTAAAAATGATATCGATTCTTTGCACGCTTTCACAAACATGAACAAACCTGTTGATTTTGCAGGCAGAATGGTGTTTAATGAAGATGGGGAAGAGGTGTTTAACTTCGGTAAGCATAAAAACAAAACTGTAGAACATGTTTTTGATAGTGAGCCTAGTTATTATGCATGGATGAAACAAGGTGATTTCCCTTTATATACCAAGAAAAAACTGGAAGAGATCTGGGTGAGGTGGAATAAGAAAAAGGAACAGGCGAGGGTTGCTAAATTAACTGCGGCGCCAAAACCTGTAAACCAGGGAGAAGCTGCAAAGCCGGTGAACGCGGTGCCTGCAACAGCAAGACCTGCACAGCCAGCTGCGGTGCAACAGCCAAGAAAACCCTATCAGCAGCCACAGCAGCAAAAAAAGGAAAAACCTGCAGTGAACGTAACACAGGATATGCTGGAGCAGTTAAAAATGAAGTTCGGTAAATAATTTCCTTTGAAAAATAAAATAACAATGCTAAGCCTGTTCAGTATGATCGGGCTTAGTGCTTTTGCACAGCAGGGCTTACCTGTCCCGGCAGAAATCCAGCAGGCTTATGCCAGGGGAACCCGGAATGTAAATGGTAAACCGGGGATAAAGTATTGGCAGAATACTGCTGATTATGATTTAAAAGTTGATTTTAATCCTTCATCACGACTCTTAAAGGGAACTGTTGATGTAGTTTACAAAAACCAAAGTACGGATACACTGAAAGAGATCTGGTTTAAGCTTTATCCCAATTTGTACAAAAAGGGTACGCCACGGACTTCAAAGATCAATGAGCGCGACCAAAATGATGGTGTTCAGATCGGCTCAATGGCTATCGATGGCAAATCAATTGCTGCTGCTTCATTGGTAATGGAAGGCACCAATATGCATACGGCGATTGCTCCGCTGGCTCCCGGGAAAAGTGCTAAGATTAAGATTGCATACCAGTACGAATTAAATAAAGGTTCGCATACACGGACTGGACAGGTGGATGAAGGTTCACATTTTGTGGCCTATTTCTTTCCCCGGATCGCTGTTTATGATGATGTTGACGGATGGAATAAGTATCCTTACCTCGGCGATGCGGAATTTTATAACGACTTCTGCAATTTTAAAGCTGCGATAACTGTACCGAAAGGATATGTACTTTGGGCAACGGGCGACCTGTTAAATGCTAAAACCGTATTTAATAAAAAGATTGCTGACAGGATTACTTTGGCGGAAAAGGTAGATTCGGTGGTCAATGTAATTACTGACGCAGATCTTAAGAGTAAAGATATCACTAAAGATGAAGCATTTAATACCTGGAAATTCGAGGCTGCAAATGTAACTGATTTTGTTTTTGCGGGGAGTGACCATTATTTATGGAAATCTTCGAGTCTGGTAGTTGATCCTGCAACAAAACGGAGAACGCGGGTGGATGCCGCTTTTAATCCTGCCCATAAGGATTATTATGAGGTGATCGATTTCGCACGGAAAACTGTGCATGCGATGAGTTATGATTTTCCTAAATGGCCATATCCTTATGCACATGAAACTGTTTTTGATGGTTTAGATCAGATGGAGTATCCAATGATGGTAAATGATAATCCTGTGGATAAAAGGGAAGATGCCATTACGCTGACCGACCATGAGATTTTTCATACGATGTTTCCTTTTTACATGGGGATCAATGAGACAAAGTATGGCTGGATGGATGAAGGATGGGCAACTATCGGGGAATGGATTATTTCGCCGCTGATTGATACGACTATGGTGGACGAGTATGGTGTTCAGCCTACGGCATCTTCTTCGGGAACAAAAAATGATACACCGATTATGACGCTTACACCGGATCTGAAAGGATCGGGTTCTTTTACGAACTCCTATCCTAAACCGGGACTGGGTTATCTGTTTGTGAAGGATTATCTTGGTGACGCGTTATTTACCAAAGCTTTGCACCATTATATCGAACAATGGCATGGTAAACACCCGATGCCGTTTGATTTCTTTTATAGTATGAACGAAGGGTCCGGAAAAAATATGGACTGGTTCTGGAAACCCTGGTTTTTTGGTGAAGGAGTTACAGACTTAGCTCTCAACAGCGCTGTAAAGTCTGCTACTGGTTACACTATTACCATCATGAATAAAAGTGACAAGCCTTTACCAGTAGATTTATTGCTGAATTATGCAGATGGCTCTTCTGAGAAAGTACATCATTCGATCGGCATTTGGGAAAAAGCTGAAAAATCGGTTGAGGTTGCGATAAAAACGAGCAAAACGCTAAAGGATGTGAGACTGGGAAGCACTTATGTTCCCGATAAGGATAAATCTGATAATTATATCATAGTTCGATAAGATTATAATCAATCTATTTCAAGCCAGTTAGTTGCCTTCAGTAGGTTCGCTAACTGGTTTTTTTGTTTCAATGGTTAATGGATTTTTTAACTATCCGGTGAAATCAAGATTGATGATCTGCGATATGCAATCAATAAAGCTTTGATAGGTGTTTTTTAGCGGAGATTTATCGGACTATGTTGTTTACAATTCTGTATCAGGCAAACGTTTAATGAAATCTATATTGCGGAGCAGCCCTTTGAACTTGGTGCGCTTTACTGCAGAATTTTTGAATATTTGCTTGAAAACATCTTCGGTGATATCCATCCAGTCTTCTTTTTTCATTTGGAGCAGATTTTCGTTGGGTACAAACTTAGGTTCTGCATGGGGAACTGAAAATCTGTTCCAGGGACATACATCCTGGCAGATATCACAGCCAAACATCCAGTTTTCCATTTTATCGTCGAATTTGCTGGGGATTTCTTCGCGTAACTCTATTGTGAGGTAGGAGATACATTTGTTGGCATCAATTATAGCAGGGGATAAGATCGCATCGGTTGGGCAGGCATCGATACACCTTGTACAGCTCCCGCAATGATCGGTCATAAAGGGATCGTCATAAATCAGATCCAGATCAATAATCAATTCTGCGAGGAAAAAGAAAGATCCGCTTTTTTTGCTGATGATATTACTGTTTTTTCCGACCCAGCCAATCCCGGCTTTTTTTGCCCATGCACGATCCAGTACCGGGGCAGAATCCACAAAGGCCCGGCCGCTTACGGCACCGATATTTTCTTCTATAAAACTCAGCAGCAGGAATAGTTTGTCTTTAATTACCGTGTGGTAATCCATTCCATAAGCATACTTGGAGATTTTTGGTGCATCTGGATCTGACTGCTGTTCTTCAGGGAAATAGTTGAGCGCTAATGATATAACCGATTTTGCATCCTCTACCAGCAGGCGCGGGTCGAGGCGTTTATCAAAATGATTCTCCATATAGTTCATCTGTCCGTGCCGGTTGTCTTTCAGCCAGTTTTCCAGCCTTGGCGCCTCTTCTTCCAGGAAGCCCGCCTTTGCTATGCCGCAATGCATAAAACCCAGTCTGAGGGCTTCATCTTTGATCAATTGACTGTATTTAGCGGGGTTATTATACATCAGTAATGCAAAGGTAAGCTTTAACAGGAAAACCTTTTACGAATTCTTTTGTTCTAAAGGTATAAACACAAACTAATAATCATGGAAAATATAGATCCAAAACACGTGGAGAACCCACAGGATACACCAAAGCCTATAGAAACAGATTATGCAAAGCACGAGCAAGATCCGGGACCATCGCCGCAGGCGGTAAATGAGGATAATGATAAGGGAGCCGGACCAGCGATGAAATGGATCATTCCTATCATCGTGGGGATACTGCTGATCTTATGGTTTTTATTAAGGAAATAGCAAATAAGGCATTATGCCTTATTTGCTATTAAAGTTCATACTACCTATTACTTTAGTAATCTCACCTCGTAAAGGTCTTTACGGCGATCTTTTAAGATCTTAACTGTTCCAAAGTGGTGCAGTTCATCCAGCAAGTGAAGATCGACATCCACCACAAGCATCATCTCTGTATTAGGCGTTGTTTCTGCTTTCACTGCATTGGTAGGAAAAGCAAAATCAGACGGTGTAAATACTGCTGACTGTGCAAACTGGATATCCATGTTATTCACTTTTGGCAAGTTTCCGACACATCCGGCGATAGCTACGTAACATTCATTCTCAATCGCTCTTGCCTGCGCACATCTTCTTACACGTGTGTAACCATTTTGTGTATCGGTAAGGAAAGGTACAAATAGGATCTGCATGCCCTGATCAGCGTAAATTCTGCTTAATTCCGGGAATTCCACATCATAACAGATCAGGATACCGATCTTTCCGCAGTCTGTGTCAAAAACTTTGATTTTGTCGCCGCCCACCATGCCATAGTATTTCTGCTCGTTTGGCGTGATATGTATTTTTCTGTATTCTTCGGTTTTACCGCTTCTATGGCACAGGTAAGTTGCATTGTACAGTTTGTTGTTATCAATAATCGGCATACTGCCGGAAATGATATTCACATTGTAAGACACTGCATAGTCCTGTATTTTCTCTACGATTTCCGCAGTAAACTCTGCGAGTTTACGCATCGCTTCCATTTCCGGCAGGTGGTTGTAAGGCTGCAGGAGCGGAGTATTGAAAAATTCCGGGAACATGATAAAGTCAGATTTGTAACCGCTTACGGCATCTACAAAAAACTCTACCTGCTCATAAAAGGCATCCATGTCTGGAAATAATCTCATCTGCCATTGTACTAATCCGATACGGATAGTCTTAGCAGAACGTGCAGAAGCATCAACACCCTGGTAATAGATATTATTCCATTCGATCAGTGTAGCAAACTCTTTTGATTCATGATCTCCGGGAAGATAGTTTTTTAGCACCTTACGTACGTGGAAATCGTTAGAGATCTGGAAGGTAAGAGTAGGATCGTAAAGTTCTTTGGCTTTTACTTTATCAATATATTGTCTCGGGCTCAGTGTATCGGCATGAGAGTGGTAACCCGGAATCCTGCCGCCAGCGATGATACTTTTCAGGTTGAGGCTTTCACAAAGTTCTTTTCTTGCTTCATATAACCTGCGGCCTAAGCGTAATCCCCTGTAATCTGGTGAAACGAAAATCTCGATACCATATAAAGTATCACCGGTTGAATCATGGGTAGAGAAAGTATAACCACCTGTAATCATCTCATAGGTATGTTTATCACCATACTCATCATAGTCTACTATGATTGCCAGGGAACAGGCAACCACCTTATCATCTACAGCAATACATAACTGTCCTTCAGGGAATAGTTTTAATAGTTTAGCGATGGTTTGTTTACTCCATATTGAGCCGCCAAGCGTGTCGTATGCCTGTTCCATCGACTCCTTCAGGTCATCGTAATCCTCGAGGGTCAGTTTTCTTGTTTCAATGTTCATGTGTTTGTTATTACAGCGTTTGTAGAGGATCTGATACAGATTTGCACAGATCCTTTAATTAATTGTTGGTACACATAAATAGTGCCCGAAAAGCAATTGGTTAAAATAACCTGCCCGATTGCGCATGGTAATCGCGCTTCATATGTTTGTAGGCGGCTTCAGTAACCTCGCGGCCCCTTGAGGTCCGCATCATATAACCTTCCTGGATCAGGAATGGCTCATATACCTCCTCGATAGTGCCCTCATCTTCACCAACTGCGGTAGCGATTGTTTTTAGACCAACCGGCCCGCCTTTGAATTTATCAATGATGGTCAGCAGTATCTTATTGTCCATCTCATCCAGTCCGTGTTCATCTACGTTCAGTGCGGTCAGTGCATATTTGGCTATTGCCGTATCGATAGTTCCGTTACCTTTGATCTGTGCAAAATCGCGTGTACGCCTTAACAGGGCGTTTGCAATCCTTGGTGTACCGCGGCTCCTTCGCGCAATTTCGTAAGCACCTTCTTCGGTAATAGGTGTATGCAGGATTTGTGAAGAGCGCAGCACAATGGTAGTAAGCAGTTTCGCGTCATAATAAGCCAGCCTGGAGTTAATTCCGAACCTTGCGCGCAATGGTGCCGTCAGCAAACCGGAGCGGGTTGTGGCGCCTACCAGGGTAAACGGATTTAAAGTGATCTGAACAGACCTCGCATTTGGTCCGCTTTCCAGCATGATATCTATTTTAAAATCCTCCATAGCAGAATACAGGTATTCTTCTACCAGCGGACTTAATCGGTGTATTTCGTCGATAAAAAGGATATCACCTGTTTCAAGGTTAGTGAGCAGACCTGCCAGATCTCCGGGTTTATCCAGTACCGGTCCTGAGGTAACTTTGATACCCACACCCATTTCATTAGCAATGATATAGGAAAGCGTAGTTTTACCCAGTCCCGGCGGGCCGTGCAGAAGCACATGGTCTAAAGGTTCGTTACGCATTTTAGCTGCTTTAACGAAGATCTTCAGGTTTTCCATGATTTTTTCCTGACCAGTAAAGTCTTCAAATGCCTGCGGACGTAATACTTTCTCTATATCTCTTTCTATGGGCGACAGGTTCTCTGAAGATGGATCGAGGTTTTCGTTCATGTGATAAAGTTAAGATAAAAACTTAGCTGCCGGGCTGGCATCTTTTACACCATTGGCATAATCGTAAAAACCTTCTCCCGATTTTACTCCTTTTTTGCCCGCCATAACCATATTTACCAGTAGGGGGCAGGGCGCATATTTAGGGTTTCCGAAACCTTTAAATAAAACATTCATGATAGCGAGGCAAACATCAAGCCCTATGAAATCGGCCAGTTGCAATGGTCCCATTGGATGCGCCATACCTAATTTCATGACTGTGTCTATTTCTGCGACACCGGCTACACCTTCGTACAGACTGAAGATGGCCTCGTTGATCATTGGCATCAGGATGCGGTTGGCCACAAAACCGGGATAGTCGTTTACCTCTACGGGCACCTTAGCTAACCTTTCTGAGATTTCCATCACCAGCCTGGTCGTTTCGTCAGAAGTTGCATATCCCCGGATTACTTCTACCAGTTTCATTACAGGCACCGGGTTCATAAAGTGCATTCCAATTACATTTTCTCCTCTTCCTGTTACTGCCGCGATCTGCGTAATGGAAATTGAAGAAGTATTGCTTGCCAGGATTGCGTCCGGCTTTGCATAGGTATCCAGTTCCCTGAATATTTTAAGCTTCAGGTCCAGATTTTCTGTGGCTGCTTCTACGATCAGGTCAGCATTGGCAACACCTTGTTTCACTTCTACAAAGGTTACAATCCGTTGCAGTATGCTGTCCTTTTCTTCCTCGGTCACTATTCCTTTAGCTACCTGCCGATCGATATTTTTTGTGATCGTAGCTATTCCCTTGTCCAGTGCTTCCTGGCATATGTCGATCAGATTTACCTGGTAGCCAAACTGGGCAAAAGTATGTGCAATACCATTACCCATCGTTCCAGATCCGATTACTGCTATATTATTCATTTTACTTATCTATATAATAAGGTGTCGTTTTATTAAGGTGCCAGTCTGTTAATTGCCCAGGCACCGTTTACGTTGGTATAAGTAATCCTGTCGTGCAGCCTGCTCGGGCGGCCCTGCCAGAATTCGATATGTGTTGGCTCCAGTAAATAACCTCCCCAATGTGCTGGTTTGGGTACTTCCTGATCAGTGTAGGTAGCTGTAAGTTCATTTACGCGGTTTTGCAGAAGTTCTCTGTTGGGTATAATGGTACTTTGCGGAGATGCCGCAGCACCGATCTGGCTGCCTTTGGGACGTGAATGGAAATAATCTTCAGAAACCTGCTCCGCAACCTTGGTGATCAGTCCGTCTATCCGCACCTGTCTTTCCAGTTCCGGCCAGAAAAACACCATAGATGCCTGCGGATTTTCTTCCATTTCTTTCCCTTTTTTACTCGAATAGTTGGTGAAAAAGACAAAACCATTTTCATCAAATCCCTTTAATAATAAAATACGTGCGGAAGGTTTCCCCGTAAGGTCGGCTGTTGCCAGTGTCATCACATTCGGTTCGTACAATAATGCGTCCAGGGCCTCTTTAAACCATTTTCCGAATTGAGTAAATGGGTTTTTGTCGACATCGCTTTCTGCTAATTCTGCAGCGCGGTACTCTTGTCTCAGATTTTGAATATTCTTGTTGGTCAACTCCATTTGACAAAAATAGGTTTTAGTTTTTTTAAAATTATTAGTATTTTTCGGAATGATCAGTCAACTCACCCCAGCTGCAGGCAAACTGCTTA
>Ga0247810_10001831_pt1 | contig 12605 bp, 10 predicted proteins | sample UWRJL119311C1_FD_179918 | JGI IMG/M metagenome (GOLD analysis project Ga0247810, IMG submission 179918) | Plant litter microbial communities from Arlington Agricultural Research Station in Wisconsin, United States - UWRJ-L119-311C-1 | ecosystem: Environmental > Terrestrial > Plant litter >...
TAACATCAAATTTGCCTTTTGCTACATAAGTAACCTGAGTATGATGATGCTCGTGTAAAGCACCTATTGCATCAGTTTCAAAATATACATTAACCAGCATAACACGATTATCAAAAGCCAAAATTTTACGTTTTACACCTTCTCCAACCACTTCCCATTGAATTTCCCCTCCAAAAAGAAACTCTTTACTAGTAACAGAACTTTCCATAATTATTTGTTTTGTTTATTATGCAAAAATAAAACATTTAGATGAGTTAATTTAAATCAAATTTTGTGGAATAAATCTAATTGTTTTTAGAGAATTAATTTATGAATTTTAAATTATGCTAATTCTGAATTTATTATTTAAAAGTATTTTATTGAGTAACAGCAACATCTTTTTTTATTAATTGAAGTTCTTCTGATAAATGATTCCTTTCCAAATATTTTTCTAAATCCATCAGTCTTTTTTTATTATCGTATTTTATTCCTGAATTTAATTTTCTTTGGCAAACAGAACATAATCTTATAGAATTTTTGTCAGTTTCAGACATACTATTGGTTCCATTCATTACACAATCAGCCGTGATGCAATGATGCAAACCAAACATGTGACCAATTTCATGGGAACTTATTTTGAGAAGCCTTGATAAACACAAATTGAAATTATCTGAAGTCAGTTTTCCGTCCTGTAATCTGTAAATTGAACTTACACCAATCTTATCACGATAGGATGCTAATCCAAAAACGAAATTCCATTCCGGTTTAGGGTACAAATCTACTTCTGTCAAACCCATAAGGGCTATCCTGTTTAGTGGTTTGTCTTTTTTTAAAATATTGTCCAAAATATAACCCGCTAAAAATTGCTCTTGATTTTCATTTCCAATTCTTCTGACAGTCTCAGGAATTACATCATTAGAAACAGTTTCCAAAGTTTTTGTTTTCAATTGAAAGAAAATTTCCAGATATTCCCTGAGTAATTCTATTTGTTTGTTTTGTAAAGAATTAAAATTTCCGATAGGCCTGATATAAATAATATTGGATTCCGTTGTTGGAACAATATGTTTCGAATTTAGGAATTGCTCAAAACTCTGTCCTTTTTCTTTATGAGAATATAACCAATCTCCTTCAACCGGTTTTGCCAGTTCGATATCATTTTTTTCGATCTGGTCGAAGAATTCCGTTTCTTTCTGTTTGCTGCAGAAACAAAAAAGCATAATAATCAGAAGCGTTATTTTTTTCATATAGATGTATGCTTAATCACCCAAAAATAAATAATCGAAATCAAAAACTACAGTATTTTGTAAAATTTTTCTCATAGCGCTAAAATATCGAAACTTTGGCGTCTCTAAGTGTCTATTACAGCGATCTTTTCTAAGAAAGGAATGACTATCTTTGCACCCAAATTCACAAAATGAAAGCAACAGACAATTCTGAAAAAAACAATTTACATCCACGAAATCTTCATCGTTCACGTTATGATTTCGAACTTCTTATTTCAAATTGTCCTGAATTAAAAGCATACGTTGCCATAAACATTCACGGAATTGAAACGATTGATTTCAGTAATCCTGATGCTGTAAAATTGCTTAACAAAGCCTTATTGCAGACCTATTACGATATTCAGAATTGGGATATTCCTAAAAATTATCTTTGCCCGCCAATACCAGGAAGAACGGATTACATACACTATCTTGCTGATTTACTGACCGAAACCAACAATGGAGTTATTCCGCAGGGTTCATCTGTTTTAGGACTAGATATAGGAACCGGAGCCAATTGTATTTATCCAATTTTAGGAAATGCTATTTACGATTGGAGTTTTGTAGGTACAGATATCGATGAAAAAGCAATCGAAAACTGCGCAAAAATTATTGAAGAAAATCCAAAATTAATTGATGCAATCAGTTTACAGCAGCAAACCGAATCCCGTTTTATTTTCAAAAATATCATTACACCCGAAGACCGATTTACTTTCACGATGTGTAATCCGCCTTTTCATTCCTCTGCTCAGGATGCAAACCAAAGTACAGTTCGTAAGGTTTCGAATTTAAATCCAAAGGAAAAGAAAATAACAAATCCTGTTTTAAATTTCGGAGGTCATAATGCCGAATTATGGTGTGATGGTGGCGAAATTGGCTTTGTAACTCAAATGATTTACGAAAGCGCCAAATACGCCATGCAGTGTCAATGGTTTACCACTTTGGTTTCTAAAAGAGATAATCTTTCAAGCATTTACAAAACACTAAATAAAGTAAATGCCGCTTCTATAAAAACAATTGATATGGCTCAGGGCCAAAAAACAAGCCGAATTGTAGCCTGGACTTTTTTAAGTGAAGCACAGCAAAAATCATGGAAACTTTAAGAATCATAAATCAGATTTTCTAATTTTGTTTCGTAACTTCGAGCAAATTATAGTATTATGAACACTATTGATCTTAAAAAAATTCTGATTTCTGAAATTACAAAAATTGATGATGAAACTTTTTTATCAGCATTAAAAACCATTTTAGATAGTCGAAGTAATTCTTCTCTAAATTATTCAGAGCAGTATAATGATGATTTAAAAGTTGCTGAACAAGATATTCAAAGTGGAAACTTCTATTCTCATAATGAAGTTAAGGATAAAATTGAGCAATGGAAAAAGAAATAATCTGGTCTAAAACTGCTCAAAATCAACTTGAAAAAATTTATTTTTATTTATCTATAGAATCCAAAAGCAAAACTATTCCAAATAAAATAATTGAAACTATTTATGACTCAGTTACTATCTTAAGTACAAACTGCGAAATTTATGAGTTAGATGAATTGAAAATTTTGAACAATGGTAATTATCGTGCTTTTGAAGTTTATAATTATAGAATATCATATAAAATCACTTCCAAAACAATTCATATTTTAAGAATTCGCCACACTAGCAGAAATCCTAAAATATTGTAATTATAATAGTTTAAAACAAAATTCTGATACTATCTTGATGTTATTTCAAACTACCTTTAAAAGTAAATTGAATTTCATTATCATGACAAGAATATTACTTAAACTTATGCTCATCTTTTTGCTATTTGGCTGTGCACCTTCTAAAAAAGCAAAATTTGATGATTACGTTTTTCAAACCAAAAAAGAAAAACAATCCTATATTAATTCATACGATAAAGCTTTAAAACTATGGGATGTTCCGTATACCGAAGAAAATATTAAAACCAGTTTTGGAACTGCTCACGTTATCCTCGCGGGACCGAAGAATGGAAAAGATTTGGTGCTCCTACACGGAATGGATGCCAGTTCAACGATGTGGTATCCGAATATTAAATCATTAGCAAAAAACCATCGCGTTTATGCTATTGATTTTTTAATGGAACCCGGAAAATCTACTTTAACAGCAAAACCACTTTCAAAAGAAGATATTGTGCTTTTTTACAACGAGGTTTTTAATCACTATAAATTAAAAAACTTTAATATCGTAGCAGCATCACGCGGCGGATGGATTGCAATGTTATTGGCTATTGAAAAGAAAAGTTCAATTGATAAAATAGTTTTACTGAGTCCCGCTCAAACATTTAAATTTATTGATAAAGTAGGAAAAACATCGAATGCTTTGTTTCTAAAACTTTTTCCGAGTGAAAAGAAATTTGACAAAACACTGAAGACTTTTTCAACTCATCCTGAAAAAATTAGTCCGGTTTACAAAAGACAATTCTATTTGGCCAATAAATATGCAAAATCTAATTCAAGCATGTTAAAAATGATGCCTTTTTCTAATGATGAATTAAGGTCTATAAAAAATCCGGTTTTAGTACTTATTGGAGATACTGATGTCATTAATTCTGAAGAAAGCGCAGAAAAAGCAAAAGAGTTCCTGCCAAACAGTAAAACTAAAATAATAAAAGATGCAGGTCATTTTTTAAGTATTGATCAGACAAAAACTGTAAATGATGCTATTGTTAATTTTTTATAATAGCATTCAAACTTTGTATCTTTACAAACTAAATTTTTCATCACTCAAAAATGAATTTTCAAGTTTCCTCAGAATATAGTCCAAAAGGAGATCAGCCTCAAGCCATCCAAAAATTGGCACAAGGTATCGTTGATGGCGAAAAATATCAAACTTTATTGGGTGTTACCGGTTCAGGTAAAACATTCACGGTTGCCAATGTTATTCAGGAGGTACAAAAACCAACTTTGGTTTTAGCTCATAACAAAACTTTGGCAGCTCAATTATATTCAGAATTCAAGCAATTTTTCCCTAATAATGCTGTAGAATATTTTGTTTCGTACTATGATTATTACCAGCCGGAAGCTTTTATGCCCGTAACAGGCGTTTTCATCGAAAAAGATTTATCCATCAATGAAGAGTTGGAGAAAATGCGTTTAAGCACGACTTCTTCCTTGCTTTCGGGACGTCGGGATATTTTAGTTGTTGCTTCGGTTTCGTGTTTATATGGTATTGGAAATCCTGTGGAATTTCAGAAAAATGTTATCGCAATTGAAAGAGATCAGGTCATTTCAAGAACCAAATTATTGCACAGTTTAGTCCAGAGTTTATATGCCAGAACTGAAGCCGATTTTAATCCAGGAACTTTCAGAATAAAAGGTGATATTGTCGAAGTATATCCAAGTTATGCTGATGATGCATATCGGATTCATTTTTTTGGAGATGAAATTGAAGAAATAGAATCATTTGATGCGAAAACTTCGCAAGTGATCGAGAAGTTTAAAAAACTGACCATTTATCCAGCCAATATGTTTGTGACTTCTCCGGATGTTCTGCAAGGGGCGATTTGGCAAATTCAACAGGATTTGGTAAAACAGGTTGATTATTTTAAAGAAATAGGAAAACATCTGGAAGCCAAACGTTTGGAAGAGCGTACTAATTTCGATTTGGAAATGATACGTGAATTGGGTTATTGCTCCGGAATCGAAAATTATTCCCGTTATCTTGACGGTAGAGAAGCCGGAACAAGACCTTTCTGTTTATTGGATTACTTTCCAAGCGATTATCTGATGGTGGTTGATGAAAGCCACGTGACGGTTTCTCAGGTGCATGCTATGTTTGGTGGAGACCGAAGCAGAAAAGAAAACCTTGTAGAATATGGTTTCCGTTTACCCGCTGCAATGGACAACCGACCTTTAAAATTTGAAGAGTTCGAAGCCATGCAAAATCAGGTAATTTACGTTTCTGCAACTCCTGCAGATTACGAATTACAAAAAACAGATGGTGTTGTAGTCGAACAGGTGATTCGTCCAACAGGTTTATTGGATCCGACTATTGAAGTAAGACCCAGTTTGAATCAGATTGATGATTTGATTGAAGAGATTCAGGTACGCTGTGAATTGGACGAAAGAGTTTTGGTAACTACACTGACTAAAAGAATGGCCGAGGAATTAGCCAAATATTTAACCAAAGTAGGTGTTCGTTGTCGTTACATTCACTCAGAAGTAGATACTTTAGAGCGTATCGAGATCATGCAGGATTTACGAAAAGGGATTTTTGATGTATTAATTGGAGTGAATTTACTTCGTGAAGGTTTGGATTTACCTGAGGTTTCCCTGGTTGCCATTTTAGATGCTGATAAAGAAGGTTTTCTTCGTAATCACAGATCGCTGACTCAGACTATTGGCCGTGCAGCCAGGAACTTAAATGGAAAAGCAATTTTGTATGCTGATAAAATTACAGCAAGCATGCAAAAAACAATAGATGAAACGGAATATCGCAGAACGAAACAAATTAATTTTAATACTGAACACAATATTGTACCTCAGGCGTTAAACAAAAAAATTGAAAGTGCCTTCACCAAGAATCCTTTAGTGGAGTACGAATTAGGTCATACTTTATCGACTGCTGCAGAACCTGAAACACAATATTTATCTAAACCTGAACTTGAAAAATTAATTCGAGAAAAACGTAAATCGATGGAAAAAGCAGCAAAAGAATTAGACTTTTTGCAAGCTGCCAAATTACGTGATGATATTAAAAAATTACAGGAACAATTGCCTTAAATTTTTAAATTTTGATTGTTTTTGATGCTGTCAGTTGATTCATATTAAAAGCTTAATTTTGTAATTCTTAAACATTATTAATTTTTTAATTTTATAAATGCTCTCAAACTTTAAAAATCATATTGGCGTACGATTTCCATTTTTGGAAAATAAAAAACTGTTTCTTGCCGTTAGCGGCGGTTTGGACAGTATGGTTTTGCTCCATTTATTTCAGCAATTAGAATATGAAATCGCCGTTTTACATTGTAATTTTCAGCTTCGAGGATTGGAAAGTTTCGGTGATCAGGATTTTATTCGAAATTACTGCGAAGAAAACAATATTTCCCTTTTTACAACACAATTTGATACTGAAGCTTTTGCCAAAGATTATAAACTTTCGACTCAAATAGCAGCTCGTGAACTGCGATATAACTGGTTTTACGAACTTTTGGAAACTCATAAATTCGATTATGTTTTGACAGCTCATCATGCAGATGATAATTTAGAAACTTTTATCATCAATCTGAGTCGTGGCACAGGATTAGAAGGTTTAATTGGTATTCCTGAACAAAATGATAAAATTATTCGTCCGCTTTTGCCTTTCTCCAGAGATGAAATTTTAAAGTATGCCCAAGAGAATAGTATTGAATGGCGGGAAGACAGCAGTAATGCTTCGAATAAATATCTGCGAAATAAAATTCGTCATGATTTGGTTCCTGTTTTAAAAGTAATCAACCCCAATTTCCTGAAGGCTTTCCAAAAAACACAATCTTATTTGCAGGAATCTAACGAAATGGTTGAAGATGCTTCGATAATGATTTATCAGCAAGTGGCAAAAGAAGCTGGGGATGAAATACATTTCGATTTAAATCAACTTAAAAAATTACCAAATTACAGATCCTATTTGTACCAATGGCTTAAGGAATTTGGGTTTCTGGCATGGAATGATATTTATGATTTAGTAGACGGACAATCCGGGAAACAGGTGTTTTCAGTAGAATTCAGATTATTAAAAAACAGAGAAACATTGGTTTTAAGTCCGGTATCTGAAACATCAGAAGAGGAAGAATTTGAAATTAATGAAAACGATAGAGAAGTTAATTTTCCCTTAAAATTGAGGCTTTGTAACGTTAGTCACATAACTATAGATTCAAATAAGTCTATATTTGTGGATGCTGAAAAAATCCAATTTCCATTGATTTTGCGTAAATGGAAAGAAGGCGATTCTTTCCTGCCTTTTGGTATGAATGGAAAGTCAAAAAAGGTCAGTAAACTTTTCAAGGATGAGAAATTATCTTTGATTGAAAAAGAAAATACCTGGCTTTTATGTTCTAACGATCAGATTGTATGGGTTGTTGGTATCAGGCAGGACGAAAGATTTAAAATAGAAAATTCCTCAAATAAAATACTTAAAATAGAATTACAATAATGAAGTCAAACTCAAAATCCCAAGCTGTAATCTCAAATCTTTGGAATAAAACTTTTTTGCTTTTAATGGTTTTCTTTTTTGCTTTAGCAGAAGGAAATGCACAAATTTTGGAACCCGTAAAATGGACCTCTAAAATCGAGAAGAAATCGGAAACTAATTTTGTTTTAATTTTTGACGGAATTATAGAAAAAGACTGGCACATGTATTCCCAATTTACGCCCGAAGGAGGTCCTTTGGCTTTAGAAATTGCTTTTAAAAATCAAAAAGGAAATTACGATTTAGTAGGCAAAGCCAAAGAAGGAAAAACAAAAACAGCTTTTAATGATATCTTTGGAGTTAACGAAACCTTTTTTGAAGGAAAAGCGCATATTGAGCAGGAAATCAAAGTAATAAACCCTAATTTGAAAACTGTTGAAGTTGAATTTGATTTTCAGGTTTGTAAAGAAGTGTGTATCAATTCCAATAAAAAATTCTCGATTGCAGTTCCTTCGATATTAAAGACAGCGACGACAATCCCAACAATAACTGAGGCTAAATTAGATGAAACTAAAGTAACAGGAATTGCTGTTGATACCCTATCAAATGTAGCCACTTCTGAAGTTACTAAACTTGAAAAAACAGATAATACTAAGGCAAAAGTTGTAGACGATTTACAAAAACCTTCGTCAGCAAGAAGTTTATGGTCTATATTTTTAGTAGCTTTCTTATTTGGATTTACAGCATTACTAACGCCTTGTGTTTTTCCGATGATTCCTATGACAGTAAGCTTTTTTACTAAGCAAAGCAAAACAAGAGCTGCCGGAATTAGAAATGCTATTATTTATGGAATTTCTATTATTGTGATTTATGTCTTACTAGGATTTTTAGTTTCCTGGATTTTTGGAGCAGATGCGTTAAATTCTTTGGCAACAAATGTTTGGTTCAATATTGGTTTCTTTGTTTTATTAGTCATTTTTGCTACTTCCTTTTTGGGAGGATTTGAAATTATGCTTCCAAATTCCTGGGCAAACAAAGTTGATCAGCAAGCAGACAGAGGTGGCGTAATCGGTATATTGTTTATGGCCTTGGCTTTGGCTATTGTTTCTTTTTCCTGTACAGGTCCTATTGTTGGTTCACTTTTAGTTGAAGCTGCAACGAATGGAGTTATTGGTCCTATCGTTGGAATGTTTGGGTTTTCATTAGCTTTAGCTTTGCCATTTATGCTTTTTGCCATGTTCCCGGGATGGCTGAATTCACTGCCAAAATCGGGTGGCTGGCTAAATACTGTTAAGGTTGTTTTAGGATTTTTAGAATTAGCATTTGCTTTCAAATTTTTATCCAATGCCGATTTGGTATTGCAATTGCATCTTCTTGAAAGAGAAGTTTTTATCGCGATCTGGATTGCCATTTTTGCAGCTTTGTCACTTTACTTATTCGGAAAAATTACATTGCCACATGATAGTCCGTTACAGCATATTTCTGTGGGAAGATTATATTTAGGATTGATTACACTAGTATTTACGGTTTATCTGATTCCGGGACTTTGGGGAGCACCATTGAAATTGATTAGTGCTTTTCCACCGCCCCCAACATATAGCGAAAGTCCATTAGGAGTTGGAGGTAGTTCTGGTAATTCAAGTGTCGTTGGAGAAAAAGGATTGCCGGAAGGAGCGGAATTAGGTCCGCATGGTATTATGGTTTTTCATGATTATGAAGATGGCATAGCCTATGCAAAATCAATTAACAAACCCATTATGCTCGATTTTACAGGTTATGCCTGTGTAAATTGCAGAAAGATGGAAAACAATGTCTGGTCTGATGAAAGAATTTTACCAATCTTAAAAAATGAGGTAGTCGTTATTTCACTGTATGTAGATGACAAAAGAGAATTGCCGGAAAGCGAGCAATTTGTAACTACTGCAGGAGATAAAATTGAAACAATTGGCGATAAATGGACCGAGTTTATGATTTCAAAATACAAAACCAATACACAACCTTTATATGTGATTACTGATTTGGAAGGAAAGAATTTAAATGACTCAAAACCTACGATTAGTTATGTTGATGTTGAAGAATATTTGATCTGGCTAAAACAAGGGATTTTAAATTTCAAATAATTTTATTTAACTACGTAATTTTTTTCTTTTTTGGAAGAAGACTTGAAAAACTGATTCTTGTAACCTAGCCCCGATAGAGGCGTTATCCTTGTGTAGTTTACGGAGCAAGATATAGCCGAAAGCGGGACAATTGTTCTAAAGTAAACGAAATGTACTGCTTCTAAATTATTGCTTATATATTCTGAGTTTGAAGTTAATTCAAAAGAAAAAGCACTCTAAATTATTTTTAGAGTGCTTTTTTATAAAGGCAAAGTCGAAAATTAACTTCTTATAGGTATTCTCCGTGTTGAGAGATATCTAATCCTAATTCTTCTTTTTCTTCGCTTACACGTAAAGGGGTAATTTTGTTTACAATAAAGAACAATGCGTAAGAACCAACGAAAGCAAAGATTGAAACTAATACTAATGCTTTTAATTGTGTTAAGAATAAAGTAGCATCACCAAAAATTAAACCTTGGTTATCACCTACAACTGAATTTACAGTGTTTGAAGCAAAAACTCCGGTTAATAGCATTCCTACCATTCCACCAACTCCGTGACAAGCAAATACATCAAGGGCATCATCAATTTTTCCTTTAGGGAATTTGCTAACTACCAAGTTACTAATCACAGCAGCAATAATACCAATTGCCAATGCATGAGGAATAGATACAAAACCTGCAGCAGGCGTAATAGCTACTAATCCTACAACAGCACCTATACAAGCACCCATAGCAGATAATTTGTGACCTAAAATTTTGTCAAGGAAAACCCATGCCATTGCAGCAGAAGCGGCAGCAATTGTTGTAGTTCCTAAAGCATGTGCAGCTAAGCTACCAGCTCCAACAGCTGAACCTGCATTGAAACCAAACCATCCGAACCATAATAAACCTGTTCCTAACAATACATAAGTAATTCTCGCTGGATTCACTTTTTGTACTTTTCTTTTTCCTAAGAACATAGCTCCTGCCAAAGCAGCCCAACCAGCACTCATGTGAACTACTGTTCCTCCTGCGAAATCTAACACTCCCCATCCGAAGAATAAACCATCAGGATGCCATGTCATGTGACATAATGGTGCGTATATCAATAAGATAAATAAAACCATAAATAATAAATAAGCCCAAAAACGTACACGTTCTGCGAAAGCTCCTGTTATTAATGCCGGAGTAATTACTGCAAATTTTGCCTGAAAAAAAGCAAATAAAAGGAATGGTATTGTTGGTGCCAGTTCCCATGCTGTAGTAGAATTGACTCCCTGGAAGAAAAGATTGGATGTTGGATCACCAATAAAACCTCCTATAGATGGTCCAAAACATAATCCAAAAGCAACTACAACCCAAAGAACAGTAACAATTACCATTGACATGAAACTTTGCAACATCGTACTAATTACATTTTTTTTACCTACCATTCCTCCGTAAAAGAATCCAAGTCCCGGAGTCATAAGCAATACAAGTGCTGCTGCAACAATCATCCAGGCGGTATCACCGGTATCCAGTTTTAATTCAACAACATGTTCACCTAACGTTTTTGATTCAGTAATAAATGAAATAGAAAAAATGGACAGTAACAAAATTGTGATAAGAATCACGCTTAAAATAATTTTTCGCATAGTTATTTAGTTTTAAAAATTTTGATAAAAGTATAAAATCATTACATACACCCCATAAAAAACAGCACCTAATGTTTAATTTTTGTTAATTTTTCATTTTACCCCCCTCTGTTTTGCACCTATTCGTTAAAATAGACTTAAAATTTGCAAAATATTAATCCTTACTAAGATTTATCTACTGCTTTTTCTATTTTACACACATATAATATGTAAGAAATAAGATCTGAATGACTAAAAAATACATCTATTTTTAATCAGGTTGATTTATCTTTGATTGTTTTAACACTTTTAATAAATATAATTCAACATGAATACAAAAAATAAAAAGATAAGGTGGGGAATAATCGGTTTGGGAAATATTGCCAATCAGTTTGCTACTGATTTAAAATTAATTGATGAAGCTGAATTGTGTGGAGTAGCATCCCGAGATATTAGTAAAGCAAATGAATTTGCAATACAGTATGATTGTGATAGCTTTTATGGTTCGTATGATGAACTCTTTGCAGACGACCAAATTGATATTGTTTATATAGCAACACCACATGATTCTCATGCAGAATTATCGATTATGGCAATGCAAAATGGAAAGCATGTATTGTGTGAAAAACCTCTATCATTATCTTATAAAGATGCTTTGCAAATGATAGAAACTTCAAAAAAATACAATAAGTTCTTTATGGAAGCCTTTTGGACACGATTTATTCCATCAATTCGTGAAGTCGTATCAAAAGTGAAAAATGGAGAAATTGGAGAGCTAAAATATATTAATGCTGATTTTGCTTTTATTAATAGAGAATTGGGAACTAGATTAACAGATAAGAAATTAGGCGGCGGCGCACTTTATGATATTGGTGTTTATCCGCTCTTTTTATCCTATATCTTGCTCGGAATACCAAAAGATATTATAGCTAAATCTATTTATCATACAACCGGTGTCGATTTACAGACTACTATGATTTTACAATACGAGTCGGCTCAGGCTGTTTTACATGCCGGTTTAGTTTCAGCTTCTGATATGAAAGCGACAGTTAGTGGAACATCTGGAAGAATTGATATTGATTCTCCCTGGTTTATGGCTGAAGGATACTCTGTTTTTGTAAATGAAAAGATAGAAAAATTCAGTATTCCCAATATTGGAAAAGGTTATGCGCATGAAGTCATTGAATGTCATGAATGTATTCGGCAGAATAAAATTGAAAGTGAACTTTGGTCCCATCAAAACAGTTTGGATCTCAGTAAAATAACAGAAGATGTGAGAAAACAAATAAAACTGGAATTTTCTTAATATTTACTGAATAATTATTTTAAATTGTAATATTTTATTTATTAAAATATTTTAATTAGATTTAGAAACAATTTACAATTAAAATAATTTATGCTAGTTAAAGTTTTTGGAAGCGCAGTTTTTGGGGTTGAGGCCACAACAATTACAGTTGAAGTAAATATAGATAAAGGAATTGGTTACCATTTGGTAGGATTACCTGACAACGCCATAAAAGAAAGTAGTTATCGTATAGCTGCAGCCCTT
>Ga0247810_10001833_pt1 | contig 12600 bp, 8 predicted proteins | sample UWRJL119311C1_FD_179918 | JGI IMG/M metagenome (GOLD analysis project Ga0247810, IMG submission 179918) | Plant litter microbial communities from Arlington Agricultural Research Station in Wisconsin, United States - UWRJ-L119-311C-1 | ecosystem: Environmental > Terrestrial > Plant litter >...
TTTCTGATACTGTAAAGGCAAATTTATTTTGATGTTTTTTTAATAAATCGTCGTTGTGAGATGCGATATTGTTTGATCCGATTAACATATTATTTTATCTTTTAATAGAGATTACAATATATAAATTAAATAAATTGAACTCTGGTTTAACTTTACTCTTGTATGCTATTTGCTCATTTTTGCAGGCAGTTATGTCTAAAAAAATCTAACGTCCGAATGCTATCGAACGTTAGATCACAAAAAACCACTTTTGCTTTAAACAAACTTAAAAACTTAAACAATCTATCTGTAAAAGCCCATTGATACTCCGCCGTCTACATTCAGCGCATTTCCTGTTGATTTGTCCAGTAAACCGCCAACGAATGCGAAACAAGCGTTTGCAATATCATCCGGCAATATAATTTCATTTAGTAACGTACGTTTTGCATAATACGCCGGTAACTCGGCAACCGTTATACCGTATGCTTTTGCACGGCCTTCTGCCCAACCGCCAGACCAAATATTAGAGTCTGAGATTACGGCATCAGGATTTACGGTGTTCACACGAATTTTATCGGCACCTAATTCAGCTGCCATCAAACGGGTTAAATGCGCCTGAGCTGCTTTGGCCGAACCATAACCCGGATTATTTGGACCCGCAACCACTGCATTTTTAGATACAATGTTTACGATATCTCCGCCAAATCCTTGCTTGCGCATGACTTCGATTCCGGCTTTCGAAACAATAAATTGTCCTTTTACCAAAATGTCATACAATCTGTCCCACTCTTCAAGGGTGTGTTCTGCAATAGATTTCGAAATACTAATTCCGGCATTGTTCACTATAATATCTGCGCCTCCAAAAGCTAATGAAGCTTCGTCTAATGCTTTTTCTGTACTTTTTTCATCGGTTACATTTAGTAATGTACTTGCTACGGCATCTTTACCAAATAACTTGATAAACTCAGCTGTAGCTTGTTCTAAACGTTCTTCGTTGATATCGTTGATGACCACACAAGCACCTTCCTGCGCAAACTTTTTGGCAATTGCCTTACCAATTCCGCCGGCAGAACCTGTAATTACAGCTACTCTTCCTGAAAGTGCTTTTGGTTTTGGCATACGCTGCAGTTTTGCTTCTTCAAGCAACCAATATTCAATATCAAAAGCTTCCTGATGCGGCAGCGAAGTATATTCTGAAACTGCTTCGGCACCTTTCATTACATTTACTGCATTGATATAATATTCTGATGCCAAACGCGCCATTGTTTTATCTTTGGCAAACGTAAACATACCAACTCCCGGATATAAAATCACGACCGGATTTGGGTCACGCATTGCAGGCGAATTCGACTTTTTACAAGCATTGTAATAGTCCTTGTACATAGCGCGATACGCTTCAAAAGCAGGTGTTAATTTTGCTTTGATAGCCTCAACATCTGATAAATCTTCGTTTGGTTCCAATGTTAAAACCAAAGGACTGATTTTGGTACGTAAAAAGTGATCCGGACAAGAGGTTCCAAGTGGAGCCAATTTTGCTAAATCATTAGAATTAATGAATTCCAAAACTCTTGCATCATCTGTATAATGTCCAATCATTTGACGTTCTGATGAACAGAAACCTCTAAGAATTGGTGCTACTTTTGCTGCTTTCAATTTACGATCAACCTCAGGAAGACTGTCTATTTTTTTACCTCCAAAAACAGCACGTTTTTTTCCGTAGTTACTTTCTAAATATTCAGCACATTTCTCGATTACCTCAAGTGTGTTTACATAACTTTCGTAAGCAGTATCTCCCCAGGTAAACAAACCGTGAGAACCTAACATGATACCGCGTAATTTTTTCCCTTTTTTCTCAGCTTCTTCCAAACAGCTTCTTAACTGAAGCCCCAAGTCAAAACCAGGACGCTGCCATCCTACCCAGCCAATTTCGCCGTCGAATAATTCCTCGGTAATTTTAGCTCCGTCTTTGGCCGCTGCTATTGCAATTGCCGCATCAGGATGTAAGTGATCGATATGTTTGAAAGGTAAAAAACCATGCAAAGGCGTATCTATAGAAGGCGCTTTTGAAGCCAAATCGAAAATACAGTGATTGAATAATTCGACCATTTCGTCTTCAAACTCAATTCCTCTGTACACATTTTCAAGATTGCGAAGACGATCCAGATAAAGTGCCGCACAACCGGATTTTGTAAGTGTACCAATATCTCCACCAGAACCTTTAATCCACATTACTTCAGAGGTTTCTCCGGTTAACGGATCTTTATCGGTAATTTTTACCGAAGTATTTCCACCGCCATAGTTTGTCAATCTTAAATCGGCTCCTAATAAATTAGATCGATAAATGAAAAGCGCTACTTCATCTCCTGCCAATGCTGCTGCCTTAGCGTCATCCCAAAGATAGCTTACATGCTTAAAAGTCATATTGTTTATATTTATATTCGACATTGTTGTTATGTTATGTTATGTTTGTATGTTTATAATGAATTTCCAATTCCAACCAATACAATTGAAAGAATTATTAGTGCAATTCCCCAACCAAAAGTTCTAAGGGTTCTCTTAGAAACGCCCGACCATTCTTTAAGATAAAATCCCCAGAAATTTGCTGTCAGGATAATGGTTGCCATATGCAAAATCCACGAACTTGCCCCGTTTCCTAATTTGCTTTCTCCCATTCCGTAAAAGAAAAATTGTAAAAACCACATCGTTCCTGCAATACCTGAAAAAAGTACGTTTCTGGCAATTGGCGTTTTGGTATTGGTATAATCTGAAAAGGTTTTATTTTTAAAGTTAAGGTACATGCACCAAATGAAATTGGTGGTAAGGCCTCCCCACATCAAAACGATATACGTCACGTTGTTTTGAAATAACGGGTTACAGCCATAATTTACTGCGGTTTCTGCCATTGGCTTTCCGGCTTCGATTCCGTAATTAAAAAACGAACTCAGAATTCCCGAAATAACGGCTATAATCAAACCTTTTACTAAACTAAACTCCTTGTCTTTGTCCTCGTGTCCTGTTGCAAAATCTTTTTCTTTCAAGATTCCTGCTTTTCCCGAAATGGCAATACCTATAAGGCAAACTAAAACTCCTGCCAGAACAAGACGTCCGCCTGGATTTGAAAGCATATCGGTAAACGAAATTTTACCTTCTGTTGGATATAAATCGTAATAAACAGACGGAACCAAGGCGCCAAAAGCAGAACAAAACCCAAGAATAATAGAGTTTCCTAAAGACATTCCTAAATAGCGAACTCCCAAGCCGTAGGTTAATCCTCCCACTCCCCAAATTAATCCCATCAAAAAGGTGAACGCTTTTATAGTTGGCGATGCTGTTATAATAATGTCAACAAAATTTGGAATCGTTAAATACGCTGCAATGGGTGGTACTATAAGCCAGGAGAAAAATCCTCCCACGATCCAGTAGCTTTCCCAAGCCCAATCTTTTACTTTTTTAAATGGCATATAAAAACTACCTGAAGAAAATCCTCCGATAGAATGAAAAATGATTCCTAATAATGATTCCATTAATAATTTTGTTTTTGGTTAATTTGATAGTTAAATTGGTTTTGTAAAATAATAGAATGTAAAAAAGAAAACTGTCCTGTACTATCCTTTATAGTTTTGTTATTTATGTTAAAACTGAAGATTATTACAAACAACTGCCCGATATTATTGGAAATATAAATTTAAAATTTCTATTTTAGCAATCGATTTCGTAATTATTATATCCTCAATTTGCCTTAAACAAACAAATCAGCAAAAACATACAACAACCCTTATTTAATTTGAAAGCTTTTGTGAGAAAAGTACCGGACTGAATTATTTTACCTTTTGGACTAAAACTTTCCTCACATCAATTACAACTCAAAATTAAATCGTAACTTATTGCTGCATAATTTACAAGACTTACAAAATGATTAAATTAATTAAAATAGATGAAGAGTCCAGGATTCCTAAATACAAGCAAATTGTAGATTCGATCCTGCAAAATATTGCCAACGGAAATTTAAAAATAAATCAAAAAATACCTTCTATAAATAGCTTTAGCGAAGAGTTTTATATGTCCAGAGATACTGTCGAAAAGGCGTATAACATTCTAAAAGAGCGAAAAATCATTTCTTCGATAAGAGGAAAAGGATATTACATTACCCGAACAAAACTGGAATCTAAAGTAAATGTGCTATTTGTTTTAAATAAGTTAAGTGCGTACAAAATGAAAACGTACAACTCTTTTATAAATACTATTGGAGCAAATGCGCACACGGATCTGCATATTTACCATTGCGACGAAACTTTGTTTTTGAACTTACTGGATAAATTTGAAGGTGCTTATGATTATTATGTTATTACAACACACTTTAAAACAGATGAGTTAAAACACCTGAGTTTTACAGATGAAGTTGCCAAAGCGATCCAGAGAATTCCGGAAGAAAAACTGGTTTTAATGGATAATATTAAAATAGGAATGGAGGGTGAAATCATTAAAATATATCAGGATTTTGAAAATGATATTTATAACGCTCTGAAAGAAGGATTGGCCAAAATAGCAAAATACGAAAAACTAATTCTTGTATATCCTGACAAAGCGGTTTATCCGTATCCGCGCCGTATCCTGCACGGATTCAGAAAATTTTGTGTAGAGCATGAAATCAATTTTGAAATTCTAAGCGAAGTCTACGACGATATGATCCTTAAAAAAGGGGATTTATTTATTACCATCGAAGAATCGGATTTGGTGAATTTAATGAAACAAATTCGAGATGAAAAATTTACCCTCGGTAAGGATATTGGCGTGATTTCGTATAACGATACGCCTTTGAAAGAGTTATTGGGAATAACGGTGATGTCTACCGATTTTAATGTAATGGGAGAAACTGCTGCCCGAATGATTTTGAATAAGGAAAAAGGACCAGTGAAGGTGCCTTTTAATTTTATTGATCGAAATTCTATTTAGTTTTTTTTGCCACTAAGACGCTAAGGCGCAAAGTTTTTTTATAGAGTTAAGATTTTAAAGTAAAAAGCTTCAGGGAAATCTGGGGCTTTTTTTTTGAAAAATCAGAAGAATTTTATTTGATTTAAGATTCATTAGACAAAAAAAAATGCGCAAAGTCTAAAGAGACATTTGCGCAGCTTTTTACGAGGAACTCTTGGGGGAGCGGGTTAGAATTTCAAAATCTCATATCACTAACTTTGAAACACTACCCCAATTATCCTCATTTTTCCTTTTTAAATTTTAAAATCTGTTTTTTTTCAAGTACAACTAATGAATCACTTGTCAGCTTTAAAATTTTCCATTGAAAATTAGACACATCATCATCATTAAAAAAATCAATTACTTGACCTTTTATTTCATATTCAAAAACCAATTGTTTATTATTAGGATAAAAGTTCATTCTCATTACCTCACCATTAATATCCAATTTAAGAATTAAATCATTTTCCTTTGCAATCCAGTTACCACAAACAGAATTTATATTTGTTTTACTAACAGGACCATCCGTTATTGAATTGTTTTTTTTTGAGTAAGCAAAAACCGCAATAAAAATAACATAAATCAGAAGAACAATTATCTTTTGAAAGAGGTTTCTATTTTTTAAGAACCATGTAAGACCAAAAGTTAAAAGTACACCTATAATACTAGAAAAAAGACTTCCTAAAATTGAAGAAGATTGGAGAACATATTCTTTAACAAAGAAAAATGTCAATACAAATATAGACACTGTAAATCCAATCGTTTTATAAAATTCTTTATTTAATTTTTGTTTCATTATTTATTATTTTTTGTTTGTTCTTTTATTTCATCCACAACCCCAGCTCTGCGAAGTGTTCCTTATTCGCGCTGCGCAAATGTCTCTGACTTTGCGCCATTTTAAACAAATGTAATTGAAAAAGGAAAAACTCTGAAAGTCTCCGACTTTAATACTGAGTTTAATATAAATTATATAGAGTTAAAGATTTTGGATCTAAAACATTTACTATTGGATAATCAACTTTTTCAATTTCTAATAATTCTGAATCATTAACATAATTACCTGCACTAGAATAAATATACTCCGAATCTTTTGCAACCAATCCGGCTCTCACAGGATTCAAATGTATATAATGCAATTTAGACCACATAAAGGCTGTTGAATAAATTTCCTCTGCATGATTTCCATATTGCCAGAATTGATATTCTTTATTATGCTGATGTTTTTGAGCTGCAAGCTTAAAACGTTCCAGCATTCATTCTTTTCTGCTTTCAGGAATGTTTTGAATTTTATCTAAAATATTCTTTGCAATAAACTTTTTAAAATCCCTAATTAAATCTGACAATTTCCCTTCTTCAGACTGAACAACTAAATGAATATGATTGCTCATAATAACATAGCCATACAAAATCATTCCTTTATTTTTAATACAATAATCAAAACAATCAATTACAATGTCTCTGTACGTTTGACGTGTAAAAACATCAATCCAGTCTGCAACTGTTGATGTTATAAAATGAGGTAATTTTTGATCTCGAATTATATATCCTTCTTTCATTTATTTTTTTTTCGTATAAAAATAATCGTTTTTATCTTACAAAAAATATTTTTAGAAAACTTACAGTGAAAAGTCGGGAGACTTTTATTAGATGTAAGATTCATTAGATAAAAAAAATTGCGCAAAGTCAGAGACATTTGCGCAGCTTTTCATGAGAACACTTTGCGGAGCGGGTAGCTTTTTATGAGGAACACTTCAGAGAGCGGGTAATATTCTGGTTTATATCTCCTTTATAAGCCAGATATGCATAATTTTCAACTCTAGTTTTCCCGCATGCTCTGCAAATATATCTTTGATTACCATACTTTGTCTTTCCATACTTTTTCATCTTTCGAATATCACCAACACATCTGTAACACCTAGTCTGGTTTGACTCCATTTTTTTCGATTTAAGGCATTATAAAATAAAAAAACAGCCCAAAGGCTGTTTTAATTTTTATGCGATATTAATATAAATATCTGATTTCTGTAAATGTTATATGCAATAATTAACCATCAACACATCTGATACATTACCCTATCGTTATGCATATCTGAGCGATCGGGGTTACATGTACTACTTAATATTTATATGGACATCGTATTTAATTTGTATTTACTAAACCAAAAAAACTTGGAAATAGAATTAAAATAAATATGTATACAATTACAGTTAATCCACTAATCAAAAAATAATTAAGCCCTAAGTTTTTAATGTTTTTATTTTGATAGAAATCTAAAAGTAATTGATGCTTGTCGTTGAATATTAATAAAAAATAGTTTGGCAACAAGAAAATTAAAAAGCTCGAAATAATAGTTAAGTATCTGCTCTTTGAATAAAATGCATGAAGAAAATCAAAGTCAACATGAAATGCCGTAATTAATATTAGACAAATTAAAAAACAGTTTAAAATATTAATACTTGTTAAAACTATAAGTGATAATATCAAAGAAAATTTACTGTCATTTTGGGCACTACTAATTTTAAGAAATAAACTTACCCAAATTTTATAATATATTTTTATCATGCATTTATTATTATTATTATTATTATTATTATTATTATTATTATTATTATTATTATTTATTGAGACATTGAATATAATCCCCAACTTATTTGTGCAACTCCAATTGCAATCCCTACTGGATTAGATACTTTTAGAAAAGTTGTTGCGACACTAACTGTTCCACTTGCAAACGAAATGGCATCCGAGAGTTTTGGTGTTTCTCCTTTCGATACCGAATCATATATTTTAAATCCGCTATCTAACATTGATAGTGCTCCAGTTGCTCCACCAATAGCTTTAATAGCAGTAGAATAATGACCTAAATCATCAGCTACTCCAGCAGCTGTAAATAATGTTCCTTTAATATCATTTGCTAATCCAATTCCAGAAGAAACTTGATTGATTCTTTCAGTATCTAAAGTCATTTCAGCAGATTCAGGAACAGGAACAGAAACAGCATCACCTTGCTCATTAACTCTTGCTGTATCATTCTTATCTACTTGTGCAAAGACAAGCTGTTCATCCCATGATTTATCTGAATGCAAATTCACAGTTGTACCACGTTCCGAAGTGTATGCTACCTCTTTACCAAGATAAGTTTCGCCTGATTTTGCCGTAGATTGTGATGTTGCGTTGTTATCCCAGTAAACACTTTTATCATCTCTCGCAACCCAATCTGGAGGAGTAGAAGCCATCATCCCATCAGGGTCAATAAAATACACTGGATTATCAAGAGCATATGTGTATGGACTAAACCTACGAGATTTCTCTGCAAGTGGGTCAATATTCATCCAACGACCAATTGCAGGGTCATAATTACGTGCTCCATAGTCATAAAAGTTAAGCCCCATCTCGTCCTGCAGTTCTTTTCCGTTGTATTTATACTTATTATTAGTTGCTAAATAATTATTATACCCTTCATGTTTCAAGCCAAAAGGATAATAATTATTCTCTTCGATAATTTCAAGAACCTGGCTTACTGGATTTTTAGCATAACTTACACGAACATTCCCTAAATGATCTTTGTACTGAAATACATACGAAAGAACACCAGCCTCATTTTTCACATAACCTTCTGCTGTTGGAAAAAACTGTAAAACATTGTCCTTGTACTGAAAACCGCCCAGATAATTAGTATTGGTTACAACACTGTTATCTGTTACAATTTTCTCCAGTTTTTGTCCTGCTGCGTTGTAAATGTACTCAATAGTTCCAGTTGTTCCAAATGTAATTTTCTTTGGTAAATTAAGGTAGTTATACTCTATTTTGGTGATGTTTTTGTTCTTGTCAACAGTCATATTTCCGTTGTCATCATACGTATAATCATCACCAATTTTATTACCATCTATGAAACCTTTATGATCATTTCCGCCCAAACCTTCTATCACTTTAGCCAAGCGATTTGAATTTTCATCTTCATATCCATACGCTAACTCATCTATTTTAAAAACAATACCCGGTGCATCACTGTCTCCATATCTTTGCAGTGATTTAATATTACCATTTTTGTCATAATCTAAACTCTCATTGTAAGCTCCAGAGTCAGGAATAGCATCGTTAGGTTTGCGATAAATGGCATTTTTTAATCGGTTAAGATCATCATATTGATAGCCGTAAGAACGCAATGAATAATCTGATGCCGTTTTCCAGAAAGTTTCGGCGATATTACCATTATATAAAGCATCAACCGCTGAGTTGCCAGGCTGATTGTTATAATTAATTTTAAAAGCAAATAAATCTTTTGCATCACTGTCTTCCAGATTCTCTATATTATTGATTCCGGTAAGCCAGCCTCTGATGTTATAACTAAAATCAACATTTTGTCTTGCATTACCACTGCTATCGCCTACGTTTTTACTCTCTAATTGCCCTAATGGATCATATTTATTTGCTGCCAATAGCTGAACAGCTCCTCCATTTATTTGATGCGTGTGGGTCAATAAACGATCTTGAGGGGAGTATGTAAATTCTTCCCTTACAATAAGCTCAGTATCACCTGACGTTCGTTTGTGTCTGGTAATGGTAAAAATTGCTTTTCCTGTAAAGTCCAGTTTACTATCTGTACTGGTATAACCATTAAAATGATTTTGTGTTCTGGTTCGTATTGGCCTGCCTTTGTCATCGTATATTGTAGTAGTTGTTTCTCCTAACTTAGCCAAAGTTGTTGTTAACACTCTTGTCCAGCTTCCTGTTGCCAAACCTTTTGCATTGGCTAAAACATCCTGATCCTCAATCGTTGTTGGAATTGATGGCGCATTGGGATAATCATAATTATCGTAATAATTCACCATTAGAAGTCTAAAACTCGTAGGTGCAATAACATTACTATAATTTGCAGGAATTTCATCTATAGTACCCGAAGATTGTTTGGTTTCGAACAAAACAGTAGCCAGGTTTTGGGCATCCTGCAATGATTTTCGTATTACTGAATTTGATGATTGATTGTACCAACCCGTATAAATCGGACGACTAAAAGCATCATATTTTGTAATGAGCCAGCCCTCAGCATTTTCATCTTTAAAAGGTGAAAATGCAGGACCTGTGGCTACAGGGCGGTCTAGTTTATCATAAACGATAAATTCCCATTGTTTACCGGGTAATTTTTTCTCGACCAGTCGATTGCGATTGTCATATTTATATTGATAACACAAACCGTTTAAAACATCATCGCTAATTGCTCCGGTTACTTTTGGTGGAAGTACATAGGTCAGGTTGCCATAAATATCGTATACGTAATACGTATCGTGTTTGTCACCTGAATCATAAGTTCTTTTAAGAACTACCTGTCCTTCCTTGTTTTTAAATTCTACGGTAGAACCAGAAGACTCGTTTAGGCTTGCACCTGAATTTTCATCGAAGGTTACATTTTTGTATAATTCGTTCTCGGCATAAGTTCCCGCGTCTGAAAAACTGATTTCATACAAACCCGAGCCCGCTAGCCAGGTTGTATTTGCTTTATATAATTTTACTGCGTCCGATGACTTATTAGTTTGGTAATCGAGTTTTATTTCATGACCGCTGCCCATAGCCCAGGAAGTTCCGGGAGCTGCTTGTTTTAAAACCCTGTTTAGAGGTGAGAGCTCATACTGTTTTTGCGAAAAAGGATTTGCGGTATTCTCATATTTCTCTGTGCTGTAAAACGATATAGTAGCAGCTATTGCAGCAGCAGGATCTATTTTTGGGTAACTGCTACCTCCGTTTGACGATACATAGGGCAAATACTCTTTCTCCTGTCTGCCAAACGGATTATATTGCATTGGAGTTATAATATCCTGTCCTTCTGCTCCCTGCCCGATAGCAATGGTTTGAATGGGGCGGCCTAATCCGTCGAAATAAGTCACATTTTGACTCATTTCGTCTTTGGTCAGGGTATTGAAATTTCCGGCCTGAACTGGCTTTTTTGGCGCAACAGTATACACGAAATTGTCATCGCTGAAAGTTTGGGCTTTAAGACCTAAACTTCCAATTAATAACAGAATTAATATTAATATGTATTTTTTCATACAAATACATTTTGTGTTTTGAGAATTCATAATTATTAAAATTCTTATAGTTTTTATTATAGAAAGATTGATACAAAATGGCATTGGATTAAATTACCCAAATACTAGTTTTCTATTTTATTAAATTTCTTCTATGTCACCTGGATTACAAACTCCATTTCTATCAGCATAACCCTGTCCTTGTCGATCAATTTCACTTTCGGCTTGTTGATTTGCATCAGCCTGTGAAATTAAAGAACTATATGTGCCAGGTGAAACGCTGTATATCACTACCGTACCGTTTGTACCTCTAGGGCAATAGGTTCTTCTTATAGATCGTTGGGTATAGACATTATAAAACAGACACTGACCACTTGCATTGGCGTTGGCTTGTCCTTCAGCATTTAACTTCGATAAAGCTTTACTATCAACGTCTGCCTGAGAAGTTTTTAAAACTATTGCTCCTTCGGCTAAAGCATAACCTACATAAGAACCAACTGATCCACCCACACAAGTATTCTTTTTAAAAGTACCGCTTATAGCAGCACTTCTAAAAGTACAGTCACCGTATGTATTGGCATTTGCCTGTCCATTATTGGTAACATCTGTTTGAGCTAATGCATCCGCAGCAGCTTGCGAACTAGTCGAACTATACCTACCCGCAGGTACTGTATAAACAACTGAAGAACCAACTCCACCTGCTGTACAATTGTTCTTTGTAAATGAACCGCTTTTGGCAACACTAGTAAAGGTGCAATAGCCATTAGCATTAGCATAAGCTTGCCCATTATCGGTAACATCTGTTTGAGCTAATGCATCCGCAGCAGCTTGCGAACTTGTCGAACTATATCTACCCGCAGGTACTGTATAAACAACTGAAGAACCAACTCCACCTGCTGCACAATTGTTCTTTGTAAACGAACCGCTCCTGGCAATACTGCTGAAGGTACAAGTCCCGTTTGTATTGGCATTGGCCTGACCGTTAATATTAAATAAAGCCAGTCCTTTTGAATCCGCATCGGCCTGTGATACAGTGGAACTTTGAGCACCTGCAGCCTGACTGAAAGCTACACTTGATCCCACTCCGCCCGAGGTGCAGTTATTTTTTGTAAATGAACCGCTTCTGGCAATACTGCTAAAAGTACAAGTTCCGTTTGTATTGGCATTGGCCTGACCGTTAGTATTAAATAAAGCCAGTCCTTTTGAATCCGCATCGGCCTGTGATACAGTGGAACTTTGAGCACCTGCAGCCTGACTGAAAGCAACACTTGATCCTACTCCGCCCGAGGCGCAGTTATTCTTTGTAAACGAACCGCTTGTGGCAATACTGCTGAAGGTACAAGTCCCGTTTGTATTGGCATTGGCCTGACCGTTAATATTAAATAAAGCCAGTCCTTTTGAATCGGCATCTGCCTGTGATACAGTTGAACTTTGAGCACCTGCAGCCTGACTGAAAGCTACACTTGATCCCATTCCGCCCGAGGCGCAGTTATTTCTTATAAACGAACCGCTTCTGGCAATACTGCTGAAGGTACAAGTTCCGTTTGTATTGGCATTAGCCTGACCGTTAGTATTAAATAAAGCCAGTCCTTTTGAATCCGCATCAGCCTGTGATACAGTGGAACT
>Ga0247810_10001834_pt1 | contig 12600 bp, 10 predicted proteins | sample UWRJL119311C1_FD_179918 | JGI IMG/M metagenome (GOLD analysis project Ga0247810, IMG submission 179918) | Plant litter microbial communities from Arlington Agricultural Research Station in Wisconsin, United States - UWRJ-L119-311C-1 | ecosystem: Environmental > Terrestrial > Plant litter >...
TTTATCACATTCACAATAAACAACATCATCGTTTTGGCTTATTGAAAAGAAACTGGCATTAGGATTTTGGCTAATAATGTCAGTCATTTTCTTTGATACAATTTTGACTACATTATCATTACTCATGCATAATGATTCGGAATTTCGTTTGCCTTCGTATAGAGCAAAAAATGCTGGATTTGTTTTAAAATATTCTTTGGCACTTAATAATTTATAAAATGAATGTCCCCAAAGACCAAAATCATCAATATGCCAATCCAGTTTGTGCCAGTCCCTAAAATTTTCATCGTAACAATCAGGATAAAATAAGGCCCGGTATTCAAAAGAAGAGGTGTACGTTTTATTAAAGTTTTTTGGAAATGAAACTTCTTTCAGCTTCGGAATAAAACTATCTTTTGCAGTGTATTTTCTAAATCCCCATGTTTCCAGTAAAGTATAAATCGCATATCGTAATGATTTTTCATCGGAACCAATTAAATATATGTCTTTTTTATCACTTTTGATTATGAAGGAATCATTTTTACTTGAGCTCTCTTTATTAATTTCAAGGATAATTTTGGAACCATCAGCATTTTCTGATTTGTTATTTTGAATAAAAAATGGATTGTCAAAAGCCTGGTCTAAGTAGGTTTTTAAAAGAACGGAGGCTTTTTTTGTATCATCATCAGAAGAAATAATAATAACTTCCTGCCCTGTCGTATTTGCTAAATGTAAGGAGTTTTGAGCCATAATTTTGCAGTTTAGAAAAGATAAGAAAAGAACAATGTAAAAAATAGTACGTTGTTTAATTTGCATTTTTTTTTAGAATTTATTTCTTTTTTCTTATCACAAAATTGACTTCAAAATGGTTTGAAATATAGATTGATTTTCTTTATTTTTTAAAATGCTATTATCTAAAACGGATTTCCCAAGACAATGCAAGTGTTGAAATCCAGAAATAATTGCCTTGATCAAAAGGAATTTCCTGATGAATGATTCCCAATTGTGCGCCCCAGGCATTTTGTTTATTATTGGTAGAAAAATAATAAGCAACATTCAGTTTTTGGGATTGCAGATTTACAATTCGCTCATTATTTGCAAGAAAATAATTTTGATTAAGCTCTGGTGAAATTCCAACGCCGGCATTAATGCCAAAATAATTATCAGCATCGCTTCGATATTTTCTGTATGTTAAAGTACCTGAGGTACTTGTTCCATTGTCCCCCGGAGTAAAATAAGGGCGAAAAGACCAATAGTTATTTCCATTGTACCAAGTTACAGAACCAGTATAAATCATGGTTGTTGTATCGTATTGCAAACCTCTAAGACCTAACGAAACTTCAAAACTTCTGGGCAGCGATTTAAAAATTTCTGCACCATATCTGTAATCAGGGAATAAAGAAGAACCTGATACACCAAAGTTTAAATACGCATAAGTTCCTCTGGCAATTTTTGGATATAAATCGACCTCATACTGAGTTCCGTACTCACCAAGTCTTCTATCGATATTTACTCTTCCAATAATGCTTCCATACTTGGTTTGGCGGGCATATTTTACCGCATTGTAAAACATAGGATCAAATACTTCCGAGTAAATATTAACTTCCGAAGTGACACCAATCGTATTGTTTAGCACTTTTTTTCTCAAATCCGATTCAGATTCTCTGGTTATAGAATCGTTCGCTATATCGCTGGATATTGTTTGTACCGCACCAGCTGTAGCAGTAGGAATCATAGTGCTTTCCTGTGCGCTTTTTTGCAATTCCAATATTTCAGTATCATTTGGGAATTTTTTCAATGCTTTCTTGCATAATTTCAGAGCAAGAAAAGGGAAATCTGCCCACATTTCATTTTTAATGGCTGCTATCCATGTGGTTTTCCTGTGTGTATCTTTACCTAAGATTTTTTGAAATTCCGTTCTTGCTTTTTTATAATCTCCATCCCAGGCATAGGTCGATGCTAAAAATTCACGAACATCATGATAATCGGGATATCGAGTAAGGATGTGTAATAATGTATCTTGTGCCTGCTTTCTATTTTCGTTGAAAGCCAGATCACGAGCCTTTGCAAATGAAACATCAGGATCGCCACTATATACTTTTACCTGCCCAGTCATTTGAAACGAAACTGAAAATAAGGTTAGAATGAGGAAAATATAGATTTTTTGAAAATTTTTATGTTCTTTTTTTATATGAGTACCCATTACTTATTTTGTTTATGAATTGTTTATTGTTTTTGAGATCTTTCGATCTTTATTTTGATTTCTGGGTTTTTTATACCGTTTGAGAGTGCTAATTTTCCCGTTTTTATGGCTTTTTTATTCTGATCAGACCACCAATAAACATCCATCAGGGCCAAATAAGCATCATCATATAAGGGCATTCTTTTGATGACGATCATTAATTCATGTTCTGCTTTTTTATATTCGCCGTCCCAACCCAATATTCTGCCTTTTAAGGTTCGTGCATCTGAATAATTGGGCAATTCATTTAATATAAAATCGCAAAGTAAAATCGCTGTTTTGTGCTTTTTATTGAAGGCTAACTCTCTGGCTGCAAAAAACATTTCTTCAGGATTTAATCCTTTGGTTAATTTGTCGATCGTGATTTGCTCTTCCTTAGTAAAATGAACACCTTGCTCTTTGTTTAAATTCAATGATTTTGGAATAATTTTATCTTTCTGTGTTAAATACGCATTCAGCTGTTTAAAAGCATTGAACTCGCTGGTAATCTTATCTAAAACATCATCGTCACTGATTCTTTCTACATCAAAATTGCTTTTTATTTTGTACAATTCACCACTCGAATACAAATATTCTTTATATACATAATCATCAATAGTTCCTTTGTTGCGAGTCAAAGGAATGCCTTGCGTATTTCTGAATTCTTTTGCGGTATCAAGTCCTTTACCCATCCAGGCGGTTTGATCCAGCTTGTTGAATTTGTAATTGTTAAACAAAAAGGAGACCAAACTTGGCGTCACATCCCAATGCGAAGAAACTGATTTAAACGATTCCGCTTTTTTCAGCATTGGACTAAAAATATACAAAGGTACATGAAAGCGGCATAATTTGTCTTTTTGTGTGATAGGAATCAAACGGTGGTCACCTGTAATTATGAAGATGGTATTTTTGTAATCGGGTCTTTTTGCATACGCTTCCATGTAATTTTTAATTGAATTATCAGTGTAATTCAAACAGGCAAAAATATCTTTATAAGAGGAAATGTTACCTTTTTGCGATTTTAGATTTTGATGCGTATCAATAATTCCATCGATTTTTTTCAAATATTCATTTTTTTCCGGAAAGTCAAAAGGTTCATGATTGGTAAGAGTTTGTATGATATCCAATCGTGGAAGTTTCATTTTATTGGTTTCGACCAATGCTTTTCTGAAAATTTCACCATCAGGATACCCCCAGGAAAAACCTCCTGAATTGGCTTTTGTTTGTGTATATTCGGGACCATAATTATTTTTGTCTATTGTATTGTCAATGCCATTTTCATCCAAAAAGTTGATTTTTCTATCAAAATTAGCATTATCACCAGAATAAAAAGACGTCGTATATCCATTAGCTTTTAGCACATTTATCAGGGAAAGGTGTCTTGGAGACGGATTTAATTCCAAAAAACCTTTCTGACCATAAGTTAGTGAACCCAATAATGACGAGAGTACAGCAAAAGTCCTTCCTCCGTTGCTTAAAAAATTTTCCCAATACAATGATTTTGGTATCATCGAATCTAAGTAAGGTGTAAATCCTGCATATTCATTTTTACCAATAAATTCGGATCCCAAACCTTCAACCACAATAACAACAATATTTGGTTTTTCATTCGTAATATTAAAGTAAGGCGCCAAAACGTCAGGAGTCTCTTTAAAAGGCTTTAACATCGGATATTCTGATTTGAATTTGATGTTTTGAACGTTTTCGGCGATTTTTTTATCTTTTTCATATCGAATAATATCTTTGGTTAAAAACGCCAGTTTATTTTCGTACTTTGAGTCAGACAGACGGGAAACAAATAGTTTCATACCGGCAGCAATAATAAAAAGTGCAAATGTTGTTGCTAAAACTATTTTTCTTTTGTCCAGTTTTTTAAAAGCAAAATTGATTCCCAAATATAACAGAGGAATTATAAAGAATGGCAAAAAGAACATAAAGGAAAGCGATTCAGATGCCGTTACGGTTAGATATATGTCTGATAAAGAATAGCCTAATAAATCCGCCCCAAGGTTAACAAGTGTTGTAGAACTATATTTTACCAATGCAAATTGTATGAGTCCGACTATGGTAAAAATTGCTGTCATAAATCGTATAGAAAACGTTTTATGTATAAATCCAATGACAATAAATAAAGGTAAAAGTACCAAACTCACTAATAGGGCTGATAAAAAATCATTAAGTAATTTATAACCAACCTCCAGACCAATATTTGGGATTGTAATGCCGTTTGCTATTTTTAAACCTATCTCAGAAAAACTGGATAACCAAAAGATAAGTATTAAAGATGTTGTGAGATATAAATATTTTAAGTTGTGTGTGTGCATTTGCTTTATTTTATATTGTGAAAAATTTTCTTTTTCTTTGATTGTTACGGGACTATCAAAACCTTGTCGTTGCATATTTTCCCAACTTTTGTGATTTTATGATAAAAATCAATTAATGATTGTAGTTTGTTTGGACTTAAGGAAATTAATGCCAAAAAAGCCATCGAATTTAGGTCTAAATGAATCGTAGCGGTATCTATTGATGATTAATACTATGATTAATAAAACACACCCAATGATTAGTATTGATAATATGATTCGGATAAAGTAATGAATAAATACTTCCATTTAATAAAAAGTCGTTTGATGTTATTGTAAAACTTAACGAATAATCTGATCTTTTTTATTAAAGATTACATAAAGATAACTAATATTTTAAAAGTATAAAATAGTGAAAACCTCTCTTTTTTTAGGAGATTAGTGTTAAATTAAAGGAAGAAAGAGGTTAGTATTACTAAAGTTTCAAAAGCTGAAAAATTGATTTTCGCGATTTTTTTTAAAATCCTTCAAAAACCCCTAAACCGAATAAGGCAAAGTCATATTTTACGGGATCATTTGGGTCTAATTCACGTAGTTTTAAGTCTAATTGGGCGAGTGCTTTTCCGTCATTTTGCTTTCTTGTCAGCAAACCCAATTTGCGGGCGACATTTCCGGAATGGACATCAAGAGGGCAGGATAGAGCACTGGGAGGAATGTTTTTCCAAATACCCAAATCAACACCTTTTGTATCCTGACGACAAAACCACCTCAACATCATGTTGATACGTTTTGCTGCTGAACCATTCATTGGGTCAGAAATATGCTTTTGAGTTCTTGAAAGATGATCAATTTCGAAAAATATTTTTTTGAATTCAGAAATACTTTTCTGCATACTGTCATTTTCCTTATGTTTTGCAAAAACAGTTTCTAATCCATTGTGATTTTTATAAACATGCTGTAAGCCTTTAATAAAAGCTGTAAAATCTTTTCCATTGAATGTACGATGGACAAAATTTTCTAATCGTTCTAAATCCGAATCTGAATGCGACATTACAAAATCGTAAGGTGTATTGCCCATCAAATTCATCATTTGATGAGAATTTTTGATAATCATTTTTCGGTTTCCCCAGGCAATGGTAGCGCTTAAAAAACCTGCAATTTCAATATCTTCTTTTTGTGAAAATAAATGTGGAATCTGAACGGGATCACTTTCAATAAAATCGAAATTATTATATTGACTGACTTTTTCGTCAAGGAATTCTTTGAGTTCTGTCTGATTCATAATTTTGAAGAAAGTTCTGAATTAATCTAAAGCCCTAGCCCAGATGGAAGCGGCATCCTTTTTTGGCGGGGTTCGCCATAAAAGATATAGCGGACAGCTGGAAACAGCTCCTAATTACTAATTTGACCATCGACCATTACTAATTTTCTATCGGCCATATTTGCCAGTTCTTCATTATGTGTAACGATAACAAAAGTCTGTCCAAATTCATCCCGAAGCTGGAAGAATAGTTGATGTAAATTTTCGGCAGAAAGGGTGTCAAGATTTCCTGAAGGCTCATCGGCAAAAATCACATCGGGTTTATTGATTAGTGCCCTTGCTACGGCGACACGCTGCTGTTCTCCACCGGAAAGTTCGCTTGGTTTATGATTAATTCTATGTGAAAGTCCTAAATAATCAAGCAGTTTTTTTGCTTCAGTTTCGGTTTCTGACGGCTTTTTGCCTGCAATATAGGCTGGAATGCATACATTTTCGAGAGCTGTAAACTCAGGTAAAAGCTGATGAAACTGAAAAATAAAACCTAAATTCAGGTTTCTGAATTTTGATAAGGCTTTGTCATTTAATCCTAAAATATTTTCTCCATTTATGGAAAGGGAAGTTTCTGAACCTGATTTTTCAGGTTTGTCTAAAGTTCCCAAAATGTGTAATAATGTTGTTTTCCCGGCACCGGAAGCACCTACAATTGAAACAATTTCTCCTTTTTGAATATGTAAGTCAACACCTTTTAAAACTTCAAGCTGATCGTAGAATTTATGTATATTTTTTGCGTGTATCATTGGAAACTGTTTTTACAAAGAAACAAAGATTCTGCCGATATTAAAATGGGTTGTAACAGAATTTTATGAAGTAAAAGGAAAATGGGAATTAAGAAACAAATTTCGTGAATGGAATAATTATTGCTTGTGTTTTTTCTATAATTTCATTATTATCTAAATACTATATAAAATGCAGCAAGCTAGAACAATGAACGATGATATAGTAAAAAAACTCCTTTTAGGTCTGCTTTTTGACGGGATTGGAATGATTTCGTTTAGTATTCCATTGTTAGGGGAATTCTCAGATGTGATCTGGGCGCCAGTTGCGGCGTTTTTGATGACAAGAATGTATAAGGGCAGAGTAGGAAAGGTTGCCAGTGTTTTGACTTTTATAGAAGAAATAATTCCGTTTACGGATATAATTCCATCATTTACCATTACCTGGATTTACACTTATTATTTTCAAAAGCAAAACAGGGCTGTTTAATGTTATTTCAGTTTTTCTAAAAATGGCAAAAGTGCTGTTGCAGAACAAGGAGAAAAATACTTTTTGTCGGTTTCAGGGTCAACAGTTCCATTAGACACTATACCTACTAGTGTTCCTTTTTCATCAACAACAGGAGCTCCGCTTAAACCTCCAAATTGTTCCGGAACAATAATATCTTTAAGAAGAATACGATTTTTGATGGTTTTGTAATATTCAAATTCATATACTCTTTGCTTTCCGCTTTCCATTTTTCTCGTCCAGCCTACTACATATAATTTTTCTCCAGCAATTAATGGAGTAGTTCTTATTTGTAAAGGTGTAATTTTTGAATGATTTTCTTTTATCGAAAAAATCAGCCAGTCATTTTCGTAAGTTGATTTGGCTTCTAAAAGTTCTGATTTATCTTCATTTAATAGTTTATCACAAATAACAATTTCGGATTTGTTTTCCAGTGGATACAAAGACCAGAATTTGATATTGTTTTCAAACGATAAGGTTTTCATTTTGTCAGGTTTGATGATTTTTAATAAATGCTTTGCCGTGACAGCGTAGATTTCGTTATTGTATTGTAATAAAAATCCACAGCTAAATTTTGGCTGATCTAATTTGGAATCAAAAAAATCAATTTTGTTGACTAAAGTAATTTCTTCAAAGGTCTTAGTAGATACTTTTTCCTGACCTGTACAAGCTGTTATTATGAGTAAGGCAAAGAGGGAGATAAATTTCATAAATTTTAAACAGGGAGTAAATAGTCAAGGTTGTTTTAATAAATAAATGGCAACTGCTCAGGTTGCCATTTATATCAAATTTAGGAAAAAAAACTTATTGTACGATAATCTTTTTTATATGCAATACTTCTTTTGTTTTTGGATCTGAAACTTTTAAGATGAAAACACCTTTTGATTTTAAATTGATGTTTTCCTGTGTTTTTCCGCTAATGCTTCTTTTAATTACTTCCTTGCCTAAAATATCAAAGATTTTAAGTTCAGCATCGCTACCGTCATTTTCCATTAAAATTGAAAAAGAACCGTTATTTGGTACAGGCCAAACTTTAAAAGAGGTGTTTTCTTTGGTTGGTTTTTCTACAGATAGATTAGAACTGTATCCGCTAACGATATTTACTTTCCGTGTCATGGTTGCTCCTTCATTATCCGTAACAGTAAAATCAAAAGAACATAAACCTGTTGCGCTTGGTGTAAAATCTACAACATCAGAATTAAGATTCGTACTTCCGTTAACCACATTCGATATAGAATAATTAACGCCAGTTGTAAAACCTATGGAAAGTTTCTGGATATTAATGCTGATTGTAGTTCCGTCCGGAGAATCATAATGAGGCAGAGACATCCATTGTAAATAAGTGTCTAAATTAGTATATCCATCTAAGTCAGCATCTGCATTTGCATCTGAAAAATTACCAATACCCGAATTTGTATTTGTTCCCAAGATAGTTTCCCACCAATTTGGTAACCCGTCCTGATCAGTGTCCCAATTTGCATCTCTGATTATTTCAGGATATATTTCGTAACCTCCAACATCAGATTCGTTATCTGGAAATCCGGGTTTGTTGGTAACACTTCCTGTGTAAGTATAAGTTCCGTTTAATGTTTCTGAAATGATTCTTTGATCATGTTCGTCAAATTCTGGCTGGATACAACCAACATCCGAAAGTACAATTTTATAGGCAGTTTTTGCAGACTGTGTGGTTACGTATGAAGGAAAAAATGGGGTACTGACAAAATTATCGTAAGTATTAGTAGCGCCATTTTTATAAGTAGATCTTCTTCCAATAGTTTGGTTGCTTTCATCAAATTTGCCCGGCATCACATTTCCGTTAAAATAACAGCGTTGCATTCCTGTTCCTGTATTTTCGTTATCCGCACTAAATGCAACAAATATTTTTGAACCTGCACCAGGCTTGTAATAATTGTTTACGAAATTTACTTCTTTAGTTCCGCCATCAGTTGTTCTGGAACCCCAATTATAAACTACATTATTAGTTATGTCCATTCTGCCACTATAGGCACCTCCCTCTAAACCTCCACCTAAGCTCCAATTACGGCCATAACAATGTGCTAAAAGGTTATGATGGAAACTCCCTATATCACCACCAATAGTAGCTGCATAACCGTGTTCAGTTCCAACAGGGTAATTTCCGTGTCCGGCAGCATTTAATGCTTCTGATATCAAGGTTTTTTGTAACGTGATATTCTTTCCTGAACGAGAACTAAAAGCTTCGTCGATGGTCCAGCTGATTGAACAATGGTCAATAATGCTGTAATTGGCACCTGTTAATCCCATACCATCAAAAGTTGGACCAGCTCCTAATCTTACCCTTATGTTTTGAACAATAGCATCATTTCCTGTTATTCCAAAAGGAGCAGTACGAATACAAATTCCTTTTCCAGGTGCTGTCTGACCTGCAATGGTTACATAAGGCTGGCTGGAAACCAAACGAGAATTTAGCTGGATAATTCCGGATGTATTAAAAACAATGGTTCTTGGTCCAATATCATTGGTAACCGCTTCACGTAAACTTCCGGGACCGTTGTCACTTAAGTTGGTTACCACAACTACTTTTCCGCCTCTCCCTCCACGTGCAAATCGGCCATAACCTTCAGCACCTGGAAAAGCAAGCTGTGCAGGGCGAAAACGCCATGTATTACCTTTTACAATTTCATTGCTCGCTAAAACCTCGTCTACCCTCCAATAATAGGTTTCTCCTGTATATAATCCGTTTAATTGATAAGAAGTATTTGCTTTGAGTTGATTGCCTTTATACTCAGGTGACGATGTATCTGCTGCCTCAAGAGCGGCTAAATTAGTACTGAAATAAATATTATGTGAAATCGCTTCTTTAGCTGTATTCCATTCCAACAATTTCGCTCCGGAATTTAATTCTACGTGTTCGTTGTTGTGTATAGGATTCGGATTTGTTGCCTGAATATTGATGTCTGGGGTATTCAGCTCTAATGCGTTAAGCATTACATTTTTGATTTTTTCTCCGCCAGAAGTTTCAGCAGCAAATACAATTACAACATCTGTTCCTGTAATAGCTTGAAATTTCAAATAAGCTGATTTTGCAGTTGCAGGAGTTAAGGCTCTGGCACTTGGAACAAAATTATCAATAAATGGTGTTTTAGTATCGTTTAAAAAAATGTCAATAGGACTAAATGTGTTATTGGCAGGGTTATCTACAGCATTAAGAAAAAACAATAAAGTATGTTCGCCCGTTGCTAATCCACTTATTTTGAGTTCAAATTTGCCTTCAGTAGTAGCATTTGTACCCTTAACTGTAATTCCGTCACCAACTAATTTAGCATTATTATTGACTACTCCTGTTTTATCCCAATTAGTTGTTAATTCCATTCCACTGGCTAATGTGCTGACTGTGAATGTTATTCCATTTATTGTTTTCGATTCAGTAATATTTGGAGTAAGGTCAGTTGAGTTAGGAACCCTAATCGCCCAACGGGTATAATCTGGATCTGTTACTTGCGCTGTGGGTTGATTTGCTATATCAAAATCAATTTTCACTACTGGATTTTGAGAAAAAATCTTTGTCGACATTGTAAGGCAGACTATTGCCATTACAAACGAAATTTTCATTGAATTATTAAACATTTTAATGTGGTTTTGGTGGTTAGTTTAAGTAAAATCTTGTAGAGTAAAGTTTGCGAAATCTTTAAATAAAACCGTCCTGTTCTATCCTGTTCTGGTATTATATCTACAACGTATATGTGTATTTATTTTTTATACTGGATAATTATTCTTAAAAATGCCTTGTATTGCTAATGATTGTTATAAAAAATAGATTTGATATACCTGCGTGAAATAGAATTACCGTTCTGTATGCAGAAAATAGAAAAACAAGAAAAAAGCAAAATAGATTTTTCAGGAATCTAATTTGTTACACTCATAATTCATATAAACGTAATTTATGATAAAGAAAATAGAAAGAAGTTAATCTTTAAATAGAAAGCCCAAGCCTAAACTTTTAAGCATTTTCTTTTCGAAGCTCCAAAAGAAACGGAATTGACCAAAAATAGTTCCAATAGCAACCAACAGAAGCTGATAGATAGGGAAAATAATTATTAATCGAATAAGGGTAAACCATCCGCCAAAATCTTCTTTAGTTATATTCAGCCATTCGCAAAAAGGTCTGGACAACCATGCAGATGCCGATCCTGTGATGGCAAAAACAATAAATATGATGATAAGTTGGAAATTAGAGGTTACTCCCCAGCGTTGCTTTAATCGGTTCATTTTTGTCGGCGATGATTACAAATATACTAACATTATCTGGAAGGGACATAACCTCCTAATTTTTGTTTGTAAGTATTTTGAAAGTAAATCATATAATTGTAGATGAGATAATTTACTTCGTAGCCATAATTTATAAAAGGCTCGTAATCTATTCTCATCTCATATAAATTTGGATTATAGCGCTGAGGCTGTAAAACACGATTGTTCCATTCGGTTACGTATATTATATTTTTATTTTCCAGATATGCCAACGAATAATGATTTCTGGGTAAAGCCGTCGAGGCAAGCCAGAAACTAAATCCATTGTCTATAATAATGACTTCATATTCTAAAGAATCATTTGCAATTCGGACAGTATCGTTTATAGCTGTTTTTGATTTAGGATCAGCTGTTGCCAGAGTTGAGTTCTTTGAAGATGTAGAACACGATATGATCGTAAATAAAACTCCTAATATGTAAACGAAATTTTTCATGGCTTAAATTGAAATTTAAATTTACAAAAAATAGGCTGATGACTTTTATTATTTAACATTTGTCACTAAAGAAGATTTCTGTTTATTTTTCAAATCCAATAAAAAAAAAGCTGTCTACACTTTAAGTACACAGCTTTTAATATTTTAAAAAATTTAATCGTTATTTTTTGCTTCTAAATAGTTTACCGATGAATCCTGCTATTCCACCACTGCTTTTGGTAACGACAAGAACATCTGCTACGTCAACTTTACCATCAGCATTTTGATCCAGACCAAATTGCATTCCGTATTTTGAAATGGTTTCCATAATGCTTGAAGCCTGACCGCTGTTTCCTGAAATGGCATTAATGATATCCGAAATTTGAAAACTGCCATCTTTAGGGTCTTTGGCTTTATTAACCAAAGAATTTAATATTTTCGGAATCAAAGTTCCTGCTACACCAGATGAAGTCTCACCGCTTAAGCCAAATTTTTGACCAAGGTTTCCTGATAACTGTTGTGTCAATTGTTGTACAACCGGATTTGAACTGTCGATAGATTTTCCCTGAAAGAGTCCGGCTAACTGTTCTGCGCCACCTTCTGAAACAATTTTTTGCAGTCCTGAAAAGATAGAATTTCCTGTTTCATTGATTACGCCTTCATTCTGCTCATTTGGAATAGCGCTATTTTTTACAACAGCATCGTCTCCGAATTGTTGTACTAACTGGGTCAATTGTTCAAGCATTATATTAGGAAATTAGGTTAGATTTATAACTCAAATTTAATCAAAAAAACAAAGGGATTTATTAAACAATGTTAATAAATCCCTTTCTAAGTGTTTTAATTATAATTGAT
>Ga0247810_10001835_pt1 | contig 12597 bp, 7 predicted proteins | sample UWRJL119311C1_FD_179918 | JGI IMG/M metagenome (GOLD analysis project Ga0247810, IMG submission 179918) | Plant litter microbial communities from Arlington Agricultural Research Station in Wisconsin, United States - UWRJ-L119-311C-1 | ecosystem: Environmental > Terrestrial > Plant litter >...
CTCTGTGGAATTTCGAAAGCTTTTGCAAGGTTTCCAAAGTATCCTCAACCAAAATTGTTCTTTCGTCAATGAAATAATCATTATTGTCGATTATCACGTACGAAGCGCCTTTTTTCAAGGCTTCTTCCGCAAAGGTGTTGGCATCAAAACGTTCGCCTTTGATTGCAAAAAACATCGAATTGTTTTCAATCTTTCGGGTATCGATTGAAACTGAATTGCATTTTAAAAATAAACCGTGGATTTCGTTAATTTCCATTTTAGAAACTGTTTTATAAAACAAAAGCCCTAATTAAAGGGCTTTTGCTGGAATTTATTGTACTGAAAATTAATTTCTTGCTTTTTTCTTTCCGTCAGATTTTGGACCTACTCTTGACATCGCACATCTAAATCCGATGTAATCTGTCGCCATATCTTGTGGGAAGTATCTTCTTTGAGCTGGGTCTAACCAGTATGCTCTGTCTCTCCAAGAACCACCTTTGTAAACTCTAACATTGTCATCCACTAAAGTTGTTCTTTTTGAAGACTTGTCATATCTTCTCACCATGTTTCCTAAACTGTCTGTAGTCACATTGTGTTTTGGAGAATCGTACATTCTTTTTGAGTCATCTACTTTTTCTCCTTCTTCAGAACTTCCGAAGTCAAAATATCTAGTTGATTGTTTGTCTCCATCTCTGTAATTTCTGTTATCAGATTTGTCGAAATTTTGTCTCAAATAAGTTTCTTTCTCGTCAATTGGCACTTGAGCAATTTGACCAGGGAAATTTCTTGCCATGATTCTACCGTTTGCAAGAGTATCATAAGCGATAGTTTCTCCAGTTACAATCTCAGCTTTTCCGTCTTCACCAATTTTGTTTTTCATGTAAACGTTACCTCTGTAATAGTTGAAGTCATTTGCTTCATCATCAACAATCGGTCTGTAAACGTCAGCAACCCATTCTGCAACGTTACCTGCCATGTCATACAATCCAAAATCATTTGGTGGGTAATATTTCACTTTCTGCGTGATATCAGCACCGTCATCAGACCATCCTGCAATTCCGCCGTAATCTCCTTTTCCTTGTTTAAAGTTGGCCAATTGGTCCCCTTTCACTTTTCTGTTTCCAGAACGAGTGTAGTTTCCTTTCCAAGGATATTTCTTTTGTCCTCTGTATAAGTTATATTCTCTGTTACCTACGTCAGCAGCTGCAGCGTATTCCCACTCTGCTTCTGTTGGAAGTCTGTACTCTGGAAGAATGATACCAGAAGTTCTTTGAGCGTATAAATTAGTACTATCTTTAGATTTACCTCTTTTACCTTTAAGAACGATATCTTCGTTACCTCCATAAGTTTTTGTTGGAGCATTTAAGTAAGTCTCAGTGTTAAAAGTGTTTTCACCTTTAGCGTCTGTAACTTTAGCATCTCTTTTTAAATACCCTTCTCTTTCAAGAACATTTTCGTTCACACGGTCCGTTCTCCATTTGCTGAATTCCACAGCTTGAATCCAGTTAACACCAACTACAGGATATTCTGCATACGCAGGATGTCTCAAATAGTTATTGGTCATGGTTTCGTTATAACCTAATCGGTCTCTCCAAACTAATGTATCTGGAAGCGCACCTTCATAGATGTTTTTATAGTTTTCATCACTTGGATCAAAAACTCTTTTTACCCAGTCAAGGTATTCCATATACATAATATTGGTAACCTCTGTCTCATCCATATAGAAAGACTGAACGTGCTGCTGGTTTGGCGTATTGTTCCAATCGTGCATAACATCGTCCTGAACTTTACCCATGGTAAATGTCCCTCCTTCAACCAAAACCAATCCAGGAGCAGTCTCTTGCTTCTTGAATTTTGAGTTGTATTGAAAACCGCCTTTCTTGTCATTGATTTTCCAACCCGTGGCAGAAGATGCGTTTTTTGAGCTGGAGTTCTTACTACAACTAGTAACACCCACAACTAATGCTGCACTCAGCATCAGTCTCAAAGCCATAATTTTGTTTACTTTCATACGTTCAGTAGGTAATAAATTTCGAGCCGCAATATAATAATTAACCATTAAACCGCAACACTAATTTTAAATAATAATAAAAAACTAATTTTTTGTTAAATGTACGCTCCTTAAAAACGCAAAATTAATCACTTTATTGCACTTAATATTAAGTTAAAAAAATTAATTTTGAAAATCGTAATAAATAGCCTTACGAAGCGTTATTCCATTTAGATGAAAAAAACATTATTACTTCTTTTATTCTTAATCTCCCTTACTTCGCTGGCACAGCAAAAGGAAACCCTCACCTTGGAATGGACTGAAAAATCAGGTCTAAAATCCGAATATATCGATATTAAAATTCCTACTTTTAATCTTAATTCTTTTCATTATGACTATGAAAAGAGAGTGATGAAATATGTTAAAAAAATTACGACTCAGGGTTTTGTTGACGAAAAATCGTTGCAAATTACAGATGTTGTCTACGAACCAATTTCCAGAGAAAACCTTGGAGATTTAAATATTGCGGCGCTGCCAAATGCATTGGTTTCAAAAATAACCAACATGGACAATGACGGTTCCCAAAAAGCACTGCTGGAAATCTCTCCGATTATTAAAAGCGGTAATTCGTTCCAAAAAGTAAAATCATTCTCCTATTCGTTCACCATCAGCCAAAACAGAATGATGGCGATGGCTCCCGCGGCCACTGCTGCCATCTCGAATTCGGTTTTGACGTCAGGCGATATTTTTAAATTTTATGTGACCAAATCAGGTGCGTATCGAGTTTCCAAGAGTTTTATCCAAAGTTTAGGCATGAATCTTAACGGAATCGACCCGAGAAACATCAAAATTTACGGCCACGGCGGAAGAATGGCTCCGCTATTAAATTCCACTCCTTATCCAATTGATTTAGAAGAAAATGCAATCACATTAATTGGCGAGGAAGACGGCTCTTTTGACAACAACGATTTTATACTTTTTTATGCCGAAGGTGTTGACAATTGGAATGCCGAAAGCCTAACCCACAATAATCTGTATGCCGACCGCGCTTATTATTACATCAGCGCTCAGGGCGGTCCGGGAAAACGAATTGGAAACATGCCAACGATTACCGGCGCGCCAACGATTACAGCCACTACGTATGATGATTATCAATATCATGAAGTTGACAAGACAAACATCGCCCGATTGGGCCGAACTTGGTACGGAGAGGATTTTAAACTGCAAAACGAGCAAGAATTTAAATTTAATTTCCCGGCAATCGTGCCGTCGTCTCAGATAAATTTTGAGATTACAGCGGCAGCCGCTTCTTTTTCCGCCACAAATATGGCCGCCACCGCAAACGGTCAATCCATCGGAACCATTACATTTCCTGCGCTCGCTACCGATTCTGGAGTTTTGGCGACACCCAGCCAAATTTCGCCTGGAGCCTTTCCCGCAGCCCAAGACGTTACCATAAAATTGACTTACAATAATAACGGAGTTCCAAGCTCTGAAGCTTATTTGGATTACATCATATTGAAAGCCACGAGCCAATTAAAAGGACGCGGAAAACAATTCAGATTTCAGCGAAACGATGCCGCAACAAATGCCGGAATCATCGAGTTTCAATTATCAAATGCTTCGGGAATAGCTCAGGTTTGGGACATCACCGATATTTACAATGCTACCAAGGTGGTCAATGCAAACCAAGCCAATTTTTCGTTCAAGTCTTATTTGGGCGAAGCCCGAAAATACATCGCGGTGGATTATGCCGATTTGCTGAGTCCTTCCAAAGATTCCAGAACCAGAGTAGCCAACCAGAATTTAAAAGGAACCATTTTAAAGAACAATCAAGGCATTTTTCAAGATTTAGACTACCTTATTATTACGCCGGCTTCTTTAAATTCTCAAGCAGAAAGATTAGCCAATTTTCACCGTACCTACTCACAACTGAACGTGAAGGTGGTAAATCTTGAAAATATCTATGAAGAATTTTCTTCTGGCAAACAAGATATCGCTGCCATCAGAAATTTTGTAAAATATGTTTACAACAATGCTTCTTCGCCAGGACGCCGTATCAAATACCTGAACTTATTTGGCGACGCTTCTTTCGATTACAAAAACAGAATTCCAAACAATACGAACGTTGTTCCAACTTTCCACTCGATAAATAGTTTTTCGCTTTCCTCTTCCATCATGACCGATGATTTCTACACGATGTTTGGACCCAATGAAGGAAAAATGGACTCCCCTTCTCACAATATGGAAATTGCCGTGGGAAGAATGCTGGTTGCTGACATGAAGCAGGCTGAAGAAATGGTGACAAAAGTAATCGAATATCACGCGATTGAATCGTATGGCAAATGGCGAAACAATTTTGTATTGATTTCTGATGATTTAGGCAATGCAGGCGAAGCTGTTTTGCAACAGGACTTGGATAATTTAGGCGATGATATTCACGCTGCAAAACCATTCATCAACGTAAAAAAAATCCACATGGATTCGTATGTGCAAGAATCCTCTGCCGGCGGTTTCAGGTATCCAAAGGCGCGCCAAGATTTTGTAGAAGCATTTGAGCAAGGCGCCTTGGTTTTTAATTATTACGGACACGGTGGCGAAGACGGACTGGCGCACGAGCGCGTTTTTGAAAAATCAGATGCGCAAAATCTGAACAATCGTTACAAATATCCTTTGTTCATTACCATTACTTGCGAATTTACCCGATTTGACAATCCGTACCGACCGACAGCTGGAGAATACACGTATTGGAATCCAAAAGGAGGAGCGATTTCCATGGTTACCACCACAAGACAGATTGGAATCCCACAAGGAAGAGACATTAACAATGCCTTTTCGGCGCAACTTTACGGATTCGGAACCAATGAATATGTAACCATCGCCGAAGCATTGCGAATTTCTAAAAACAACTATTCTGGTTCCGCGTTGATGGTTTCTTACATTGGCGACCCAGCCATAAAATTGGCAATTCCAAAACCTACCATCGTTTTGACGAAGGTTAATGACGAACCTATAGCATCATCTACGTTTGTCCTGAGTGCCTTGAGTCCCGTAAAATTCACTGGCGAAGTACGAAACGAACAGGGAAACACCTTGCTTTCAAACTATAACGGCGATTTATCCGTAAATATCTTTGATAAAAACGTTCAAAGAACCACACTTGGAAATGATGGAATCACTAACGGGGCGGGTCAATTAATTTTGATGGATTTCACTTTATTAGGAGAAACGATTTTTAGAGGAAACGCATCGGTAAATAATGGAAATTTTGAATTCAGCTTTGTCGTTCCAAGAGACATCACGATTCCCGTAGGCAATGGTCGCGTAAGTTTTTATGCCAAAAAAACACAAGGGCTTGAGGACCAAACCGGTTACAACACTGACATAAGAGTGGGTGGCATCAACACGAATGCCGTAGCAGACAACATTGGTCCTAGGGTAAAATTATACATGAACGATGAAACCTTTATTTCTGGAGGCATCACAAATGAATCGCCGTTTTTTCTGGCTTTTTTAGAAGATGAAAACGGAATCAACACCGCGAGCGGTATTGGCCATGACATTGTAGCCATTTTAGACGGAAATGAAAACAATCCATATATACTGAACGATTATTACGAAACAGAACTGGACGATTACACAAAAGGAAAAGTGCGCTTTCCATTCAGGAATTTGGCAGTTGGCCTCCACACCATTGTTTTTAAAGCTTGGGACGTGTACAACAATCCGGTTACGGCGGAAATCCAATTCATTGTCATGGGCGACGACACCGTTACCTTGACAAACGTATTAAATTACCCGAATCCATTTGTAAATTACACGCAATTTTGGTTCACGCACAACAGGCCTTACGAACCTTTAGATGTGCAAGTACAGGTTCTGACCATCACTGGAAAAGTCGTAAAAACCATCAACCAAGTGGTCACCACAGAAGGGTTCTTGTCCAGGGAAATTACGTGGGACGGAAGAGATGATTTTGGTGATAAAATTGGAAAGGGCGTTTACATTTACAAGCTGACCGTAAAATCGTCACTTACAAATAAAAAAACAGAAAAGTACGAGAAACTTGTTATACTTTAATAAAATACTATATTTGTTCAATTAAATATTCAACCAGAATGAAAAAAACCGCCTTATTTATACTCTGCATTTTAGGACTTAACAATTCTAATGCGCAAGACAGAGTAATCACTACTGGAGTTCCGTTTCTTTTAATCGCAGCCGATGCAAGAGCTGCGGGTATGGGAGACATCGGTGTAGCGTCATCTCCTGATGCTTACTCACAGCAGTGGAATCCTGCAAAATATGCTTTCTCTCTAGACAAACAGGGATTTTCAATGAGTTACACGCCTTACCTGACTGATTTAGCCAATGATATTGCATTAGGGCAATTGACGTATTTTAATAGAATCAGTGAACAAAGTGCTTTCGCTGCGAGCTTGAGATATTTTAGTTTAGGTGAAATTGAATTCAGACAAAATGCCGATGACGTTCCATTTATCGTAAAACCAAGCGAGTTAGCGGTAGATTTATCTTATGCACTGAAACTTGACGAACGTTTTTCTATGTCGGTTGGAGGACGTTTTATCAGTTCAAGCTTACGAATTCCGGATGGAACGGGTGATGCTTCTGCAGCAAGTTCTTTTGCGGTTGATATTTCCGGTTATTACCAATCAGAAGAAATTGCCTATGACGATTTTAATGGAAGATGGCGCGGTGGTTTCAACTTCCAAAATCTTGGACCAAAAATCAAATATGACTCTGATGAATTGAGTTCTAATTTCCTTCCTGCAAATTTAAAATTAGGAGGTGGATTTGACTTCATCTTTGACGAGTTCAACAAAGTTGCACTTAACGTAGAAGTTAATAAATTATTAGTCCCAACGCCTCAAGGTCTTTCTGACGTCAATGGCGACGGTGAAATTACAGATGCTGACCGAGCAATTATCAGAGATGATTACAACTCTATCGGCTGGACAGAGGGAATCTTCAAATCTTTTGGCGATGCTCCAGATGGTTTTAAAGAAGAATTAAAAGAATTTACATGGGCGCTTGGTGCAGAATATTGGTACCAAGATTCATTCGCCATCAGAGCGGGTTATTTTAATGAAAGCGAAGAAAAAGGCGCTAGAAAATTCATGTCGCTTGGCGCTGGATTCAAATATAACATCGTGAAGCTTGATGTATCTTATTTGTTCTCAGCTTCAAAAGTAAGAAACCCATTAGAAAACACACTTCGTTTTTCTCTAAGCTTTGCCTTCGGAGACAAATATGATGAATATTAGTATATTATTTAAAGACATAAAAATCCAAATTGCTTTCATTAGTAATTTGGATTTTTTTTCCTCAAAACATTTATGAAACAAATCAACATTACAACAACTTTTTCGGTTTTTGATTCCAAGGAAGAACTTTCTGCAGACCTTTTAGATTTGATGAACCAAGCCATTGAAATCAGAAAAAAAGCGTATGCTCCTTATTCCAGATTTCGCGTAGGTTGCGCCATTTTATTAGACAACGGAAAAATTGTTTTGGGTTCCAATCAAGAAAATGCCGCTTATCCATCAGGATTATGTGCTGAAAGAGTTGCGATTTTTCAAGCCGGCGCAATTTATCCAGAAGCAAAAATTATAAAAATGGCCATTTCTGCTACTTCCGATGAAAAACCCGTGCTTGCTCCCATTCCTCCATGTGGCGCGTGCAGGCAATCGATTTCAGAATATGAATTTAGGCAAGACCTTCCAATAGAAATATATTTTATGGGAGAATCGGGCGAAGTTTACCAATCAGATTCCTTAAAAAATCTGCTTCCGTTCATGTTCGATAAAAACTATTTATAAAAAATCCTAAAAATTGCCTTTTAAGTTTTAGTTCTAAGTTGGAATGTCTTATTTTTGCATTCCGACACTTCGGAACGCAAATGTGTGTGAGAAAACTATTTTGCGTCTGCATTAGCAATTCACTGGCACGATAACGTTTAGCAAAAAACAAACAATGAAAGAAGTTACAAAAGAAGTTTACTTAAAGTGGTACGAAGACATGCTACTTTGGAGAAAATTTGAAGACAAATTAGCCGCTTTGTATATCCAACAAAAAGTAAGAGGTTTTCTTCACTTATATAATGGTCAAGAAGCAGTTTTAGCCGGAGCATTGCACGCAATGGACTTGTCAAAAGATAAAATGATTACTGCTTACAGAAACCACGTTCAACCAATCGGTATGGGTGTTGACCCAAAGGCGGTTATGGCTGAGTTACTTGGAAAAGTAACAGGAACATCAAAAGGAATGGGTGGTTCTATGCACATATTCTCAAAAGAAAAAGGATTTTACGGAGGTCACGGTATCGTTGGAGCGCAAATTCCAGTGGGTGCAGGTATTGCTTTCGCAGATAAATATTTTGAAACGGGTGGCGTAACCATGACTTATTTTGGTGATGGAGCGGCACGTCAAGGTTCTTTGCACGAAGCTTTTAACATGGCTATGTTGTGGAAACTTCCAGTGGTATTCATCGTTGAAAACAACGGTTATGCGATGGGAACTTCTGTGGAAAGAACAGCAAACCACACAGATATCTGGAAACTTGGCTTAGGATACGAAATGCCTTGCGGACCAGTTGACGGAATGAACCCTGTGAAAGTGGCGGAAGCAATGCACGAAGCAATTGAAAGAGCGCGTCGTGGCGACGGACCAACTTTCCTTGAAATGAAAACGTACCGTTACAGAGGACACTCTATGTCTGATGCGCAGTTATACCGTTCAAAAGAAGAGGTGGAAGAATACAGAAAAATTGACCCAATTACTCAAGTTTTAGACGTTATCAAAGAAAACAATTATGCCACAGAAGCAGAAATTGAAGCAATTGACGAAAGAGTAAAAGAATTGGTTGAAGAGTGCGCAAAATTTGCTGACGAATCACCATTCCCAGAAGTACAACAACTTTACGATGTTGTTTACGAACAAGAAAACTATCCTTTCATACCACATAAACTATAATCTATGGCAATCAAAATCACAATGCCTCGCTTAAGCGATACCATGACAGAAGGAACTGTTGCCACTTGGTTGAAAAAAGTTGGGGACGAAGTTAAAGAAGGAGACATCCTTGCAGAAATCGAAACAGACAAAGCCACAATGGAATTTGAAGCTTTTGATGCTGGAACATTATTGCACATCGGAATTCAAGAAGGTGAATCTGCTCCAATTGATTCACTTTTGGCAATTATCGGTAAAGAAGGTGAAGACATTTCAGATTTAATCGGTGGTGGAAGTTCTTCTGACAAAAAAGAAGAAGCACCTAAAGAAGAAACAAAATCGGAAGATTCTGAACCAAAGGAAGAGAAAAAAGAAGAGCCAAAATCGGAAGAAACTAAAGAAGCTCCAAAAGCAGAAAGCGCTTCATTGCCAAAAGGTGTCGTTGTCGTTACAATGCCACGTTTGAGCGATACGATGACTGACGGAACGGTGGCTACTTGGTTGAAGAAAGTTGGAGATAAAATTTCAGAAGGAGATATTCTTGCTGAAATCGAAACGGATAAAGCTACGATGGAATTTGAGTCTTTCAATTCTGGAACTTTATTAGAAATCGGAATCCAAGAAGGCGAATCTGCTCCTGTTGACAGCGTTTTGGCTATCATCGGACCAGAAGGAACTGACGTTTCTGGAATCGCTGAAAATTATAAAAAAGGAGGTTCTGCTCCTGCAAAAGAAGAAAAGGCAGAAGCTAAATCTGAAGAAAAATCAGATTCAAAAGAAGAGCCTAAAAAAGACGATTCTAAAAAAGAAGAATCTAAAGAAGAAACTATCGAAACAGTTTCTGACGGAAAAAGAATTTTCATTTCGCCTTTGGCTAAAAAAATCGCTGAAGAGAAAAAAATTAATATTTCGCAAGTAAAAGGAACAGGTGAAAACGGACGTATCGTGAAAAGCGATATTGAAAACTTCAAGCCTGCAGAAGCACAAGCTCCAAAAGAAGCTGGTAAATCTGAAAGCGCTTCGCCTGTGAAAACCTTTGCTCCTGCTGGAGAAACTTCTTCTGAAGAAATTAAAAATTCACAAATGCGTAAGGTTATCGCCAAACGTCTTTCTGAATCTAAATTCACGGCGCCACATTATTACTTGACAATTGAAGTAGCAATGGACAGCGCGATGGCTTCGAGAAATACCATCAATTCATTGCCAGACACAAAAGTTTCTTTCAATGATATGGTTATCAAAGCGTGCGCAATGGCCTTGAAAAAACATCCAAAAGTAAATTCTCAATGGAAAGATGATGTGACGGTAATTCACCACCACGTAAACATTGGTGTTGCTGTGGCTGTTGAAGACGGTTTGGTTGTTCCTGTACTTAAATTCGCTGACCAAATGAGCTTGTCTCAAATTGGCGGTAATGTAAAAGACGTTGCCGGAAGAGCTAAAAACAAAAAATTACAACCTGCTGAAATGGAAGGAAGTACTTTTACAGTTTCTAATTTGGGTATGTTTGGTATCACAGAATTTACTTCTATCATTAACCAACCAAACTCTGCAATCCTTTCTGTTGGTGCAATTGTTGAAAAACCAGTGGTAAGAAACGGACAGATTGTTGTTGGAAACACAATGAAAGTAACATTGGCGTGCGACCACAGAACTGTTGACGGAGCTACAGGAGCACAATTCTTGCAGACTTTAAGACAGTACTTGGAAAATCCAGTTACGATGTTGGCATAAGCTAATCTCATTATAAATAAAAATCCCGTTTTGAAATTCAAAACGGGATTTTTTCATTTAAATATTCTTGTTTTTAGCCTCAATCCACCGCGACATATATTCGGTACTTCTCAACGTATGATGTTGCAGTATTTGGCCGATAAAGTTGCTATTTCGATGTGGTTTCAGATTATCTAGCAACTTATTCATCTTGCCGAAAAAATCCGGAATATATAAATCTGATGAAAATTTATTTTTTAAGATTCCAAAACCATTTTGCTGGCTCTTATTCCAAAGATTTTTATCCGTGTATAATTGCACTGCTTTATTCGCAAATTCCTGCGGATTATCTTCTATAAAACCGTTCCAAGGCAATTCGTCGTGCATTGATTCAGCTCCAATTGAGGTCGTAATGCTCGGAGTTCCATATTGCATCGCTTCCAGAAGTTTTCCTTTAATTCCAGCTCCAAAACGAATTGGCGCCAGCATTATCTTGGCAGTTGAAATTACTTCAGAAGCATTTTCCGCTCTTCCTTCAATCAAAAAATTAGTTTTAGGATTATGCAACTGCAAAACTTTTTGCGAAGGATAAGCGCCATAAATTTTCAGTTTCGCGTCTGGCAGTTGTTTGTGAATTGATGGCCAAATCGTTTCTTTCAAGTACAAAACCGAATTCCAGTTCGGTTCGTGAAGAAAATTGCCGATGAATACAAAATCACCTCTACTATCGAACGCAATTTGATTTTTGCTCTTTTCAGCAAAAATAGGAAGATAAAATAGTAGCGATTCATCAATTTTAAATTGCCTTTTAAGCAGACTGATTTCAAATTCCGAAACCATCAACGATACGTCACATCTCAAAATACTGGCTATTTCTCTTTTCGCAGTTTCCGAAAATAGGTCTGAGTCTTCAAATTCCTTATTTTCTTTAAACGCTTTCTGCCTGGCTAAGCGAAGCGAATGCAAATCTTCCGTATCCAGTATTTTCAAAGCATCCGGACACGATTTGGAAACTCTCCAGCCAAATTGCTCTTCAATCATGAAGCGGTCAAACAAAACAATGTTAGGATTCAATTCACTAATGAAATCGTCAAAACTATCATCATTCAAAAGGATATTCGCTTTTTCAATACCAATATCCGCTAATGGAAAAGAAAATTCACTTTCCTGCGAAGCACTTGCAAAGACAATTTTATAATTTAATTCTTTAAAAATGGTAATCAGCTGTAACATTCGCCCGCCTGCCGCCGAAGATTTGGGCTCAGGCCAAACAATCCCGATGATTAAAAGAGTTTTATCGCTATTCATAAGACAAAGAAAGGAGATTTAAGTCTTGCATAAAAGCCAAATTATAATTTTATCAATTCAGATTAAATATTATTTTAGATTAAAACCAAACTATGAGGTGAACACTTTAGAAAAAGACACACAAAATAATTTAATCGAATTTATTTTGAAGCGAACCGCCGGTCTCATACCAGGAGTGGCATTTCCCGCTGGAGCCGCTCGCTCCGCGCCTGCTTGCCGGCGGCGCGGGAGCTCAGACAGCGGCACCAGCGGGGCTATGGGAGAAAGGCCGCCGCATCCTTGGAACATTCGCGTCCATTATTGCGTATAATCTTCAGGAAGAATTTCTTTTCCCTTAAAAAAATTGTGACCCTTTTGGAATTCTTGGCTCAAAGCTTCCGCCGAACAGATAGCCAGCAGTAAGTCGCTGACAGACACGTTTCAGTTTAAGTTCATTCCAAAAAAATATCTTCGCTGGGGAGAGGAATGCAGAAAGGATAGCGGCAATCCGGCAGCAGTCTGGGTTCCCAAGAGCTGCACTATTTCACTTCCAGCCAAAAAAAAATCCCTTCCGGTATGGAAGGGATTCTAAAGAAAGGCGGCGACATACTCTCCCACAGGATTGCAGTACCATCTGCGCAGGCGGGCTTAACTTC
>Ga0247810_10001836_pt1 | contig 12581 bp, 8 predicted proteins | sample UWRJL119311C1_FD_179918 | JGI IMG/M metagenome (GOLD analysis project Ga0247810, IMG submission 179918) | Plant litter microbial communities from Arlington Agricultural Research Station in Wisconsin, United States - UWRJ-L119-311C-1 | ecosystem: Environmental > Terrestrial > Plant litter >...
CCGAGCTTAGGTGCGTACCCTTCAGTCGTGAGATTCAGGACTGTTGCCGAGATCGCCGCGTTCTTGCCCGCCGGGCGACAGCTGATCGGCATCGTCGGCGCTCCCGGAGCAGGCAAGTCGACGATCGCTGCCGCGCTTCAGTCCCTTCTTCCTGAATCGGCTCTCCTCCCCATGGACGGCTACCACTTTCCCCAGGCGCGGCTGCGCGAGCTCGGTCGCCGCGACCGGATGGGTGCTCCGGACACGTTCGACGTCGACGGCTTCGTCGCCGATCTCTCTGCTGTAAGCGCAGGTCGCACGGTGCACGCGCGCGGCTTCGATCGCGAGATCGAGGAGCCCGTGCCCGGTTCCGTCGTCGTACCGGCTGCGGCGACTACCGTCATCGTCGAGGGCAACTACCTGCTGCTGGATACCTTCGGGTGGGAACGCGTCGCCCCGCTGCTCGACGCGACGTTCTTTGTCGATGTCGACCCCGGCATCCGTCGACAACGCCTCATCGATCGCCACGTGCTGTTTGGAAAGAGCCGAGCGGATGCCACGGCCTGGGCTCTCGGACCGGATGAGTCGAACGCCCTGATCATCGCGGAGACGGCACCCCGCGCCACCCACACGATCGCCCTGCTCGGTTAGACTTGAGTCTCCACCCGCTCGCAATCTGCAGGAGTTTTCGGTGCCCACAATCGTCGTCGAGGTAATGCCCAAGGCTGTACTTCTTGACCCCCAGGGCAAGGCTGTCGCCGGCGCCCTCCACCGCCTCGGCAAGGAGCAGTTCAGCTCCGTGCGGATCGGCAAGCGCTTCGAGCTCACCGTCGACGGTCCCGTCGATGACGCGCTTCTCGCGGAGGTGCAGGAGCTCGCGGACGACATGTTCTCGAACGCTGTCATCGAAGACGTCGTGAGCATCACGGTTCTCGACGAGGTAGCTGTCTGATGCGCGTCGGCGTCATCACGTTCCCGGGCTCGCTCGACGACCGCGACGCCCAGCGCGCCGTGCGCATCGCCGGCGGAACCCCCGTCGCCCTCTGGCACGGCGACCATGATCTCCAGGGTGTCGACGCGATCATCCTTCCCGGCGGCTTCAGCTACGGGGACTACCTCCGTGCGGGCGCTATCGCCGCCCACTCGCCGATCATGGCCGAGGTCATCGCCGCGGCGAACGCGGGAACCCCCGTGCTCGGAATCTGCAACGGCTTCCAGATGCTCGCCGAGGCACACCTGCTCGACGGCGGACTCGTCCGCAACGATCACGGCTCGTTCATCTGCCGCGACCAGAAGCTCCAGGTCGAGAACATCGACACCGCGTGGACGAACGGTTTCAGCGAGAACCAGGAGATCACCATCCCGTTGAAGAACGGCGAGGGTGGCTTCATCGCCGACCAGGACACCATCAACCGCCTCGAGGGTGAGGGCCAGGTCGTGTTCCGCTACGTGGACATCAACCCGAACGGCTCCGCGAACGACATCGCCGGCATCTCGAATGCCCGCGGCAACGTCGTCGGCCTCATGCCGCACCCCGAGCACGCTGTCGAAGAGGGCTTCGGTCCCGACACGCGTGCCGCGATGCGCTCGGGAACCGACGGCCTCACGATCTTCGCGAGCGTCATCGAGCGGACGCTCGCCTCGGTCTAACCTCTAGTTCGCCCCGTCCGCCGTCGGCAGCGTCATCGTGCGGGTGGGCGCCGCGGTCGCGGCCGGGTCGTCGCGCCAGACGTCGCCTTCGGCCCCGATATCCAGCGCCGCCTCGTCCTGCACGGGGATCGACGACGTGAACGTCGTCGCGCGCTGCTCGGCCTCGGGTGATCCGGTGAACAGTCCGACCTGGTCGGTCGACGTGTCCTCGCGCTTCCGCTCCGGCTTGTCCTGCTCCTCGACCATCTGCACGCGCGTGACGGGCAGCGCGTTGACATCCTTGGAGTGCAGCCACTCGACCATCTGCTCACGGATGAGGCAGCGCAGGTCGAAGAGGGTCGGAGCATCCACCGCGGTCACAAGCACGCGGATCCGTACGAAGCCGCCCACGGCATCCGTCACCTGCAGCACGTGTGCGCGCTGGTCCCAGAGGGGCGTTGCGGCAAGGATCTCGTCGAGCTTGGTGCGCATCTCGCTCGGGGACACGCGCCAGTCGAGATCGAACTCGACGGAACCGAGGAGCTCGCTCGAGCGGCGCGTCCAGTTCTGGAACGGTGTCGTCGTGAAATAGGTCGACGGAAGCACGAGGCGACGGTCGTCCCAGATGTGCACGACGACGTACGTGAGGGTGATCTCCTCGATCTTGCCCCACTCGCTCTCGACGATGACGACGTCGTCGACGCGGATCGCATCGCTGAAGGCGAGCTGCACTCCCGCGAAGACGTTGGCGAGCGTCGACTGCGCGGCAAGACCGGCGACGATCGAGACAAGACCGGCGGATGCCAGGAGGCTCGCGCCGAGCGCCTGCACACCGTCGAACGTGAGCAGGATCGATCCCAGCGAGATGATGACGATTGCGGCAAAGGCGAGCCGGCGCACGATCGAGAGCTGCGTCTGCATGCGGCGGGCGACACGGTTGTCGGGCACGTCGATCCGGTAGCGGTTCATCGCGGCCCCGAGCGCGAAGCTCACAAGAGCGCCGACGAGCCACGCACCGACAGCGATCGCGAAGATCAGGAAGACGTGGTTGATGTTTCCGCGCCACTCCTTGGTCGGCAGCGTCGTGGTCTGGATGCAGATCCACGCGGTGATCAGGAGGAGGAAGATGCGGAACGGATGACGCACCTTGCCGCCGAACGCTTTGGCCCAGTCGCGCTTCCGAGCGGCCGCCTTCGCAATGAGCGAGATGATGACGAGCACGACGAGCGTCGAGCCGAGCGCGATACCGAGCGCCACCGCGAGTTCCATCCAGGATTGCCAATCGAACATGAGATCTCCCTGTCGTTCGGAAACCCCCAGACTACGGGCGGCGTTCAGCCGACTCTGAAGATTCGCTCAGTGTGCGCCGGGCCCTGGAGCAAGCGGCCCTGCACGACCCCCGGGTAGAATTACCCCGACCGGAGCCACACGATCCAGGAGCTTTCGCCCACGTGACTATCCCCACCATTGCCGCGCCCGACACCGTGGCGAACGCCGCAGCTACTCCCGACAAGGAGCAGCCGTACGGCGCTCTGGGTCTCAAGCAGGACGAGTACCTGGCGATCCGCGAGATCCTCGGCCGTCGTCCTACGAGCGGCGAGCTCGCGATGTACTCCGTCATGTGGAGCGAGCACTGCTCGTACAAGTCGAGCAAGAACTACCTGCGCCAGTTCGGCCAGAAGGTCAGCCCGACCATGAAGAAGAACCTCATGGTGGGCATGGGTGAGAACGCCGGCGTCGTCGACATCGGCAACGACTGGGCCGTGACCTTCAAGATCGAGAGCCACAACCACCCGTCATACATCGAGCCGTTCCAGGGCGCCGCAACCGGCGTCGGCGGCATCGTGCGCGACATCATCTCGATGGGCGCCCGCCCGGTCGCCGTCATGGACGCGCTCCGCTTCGGCGCGATCGACGACCCCGACACCGCGCGCGTCGTACACGGCGTCGTCTCGGGCATCAGCTTCTACGGCAACTGCCTCGGCCTGCCCAACATCGGCGGCGAGACCTACTTCGACTCCGTCTACCAGGCCAACCCCCTCGTCAACGCTCTCGCTGTCGGCGTCCTCCGCCACGAGGACCTCCATCTCGCCAACGCCCGCGGCGTCGGCAACAAGGTCGTCCTGTTCGGTGCCCGCACCGGCGGCGACGGCATCGGCGGCGCCTCGATCCTCGCGTCCGACTCGTTCAGCGCTGGCGGCCCGACCAAGCGCCCCGCTGTCCAGGTCGGCGACCCCTTTGCCGAGAAGGTGCTCATCGAGTGCTGCCTCGAGCTGTTCCAGCAGAAGCTCGTCGAGGGCATCCAGGACCTCGGAGCCGCCGGCATCAGCTGCGCGACCTCCGAACTCGCCTCCAACGGCGACGGCGGAATGTTCATCGAACTCGAGAAGGTCCTCCTGCGCGACCCGTCGCTCACGGCCGAGGAGATCCTCATGTCGGAGAGCCAGGAGCGCATGATGGCTATCGTCACGCCGGAGAAGCTCGAGGGCTTCCTCGCCGTCGTTGCCAAGTGGGACGTCGAGACGTCGGTTTTGGGCGAGGTCACCGACACCGGTCGCCTCATCATCAACTGGCACGGCGAGGAGATCGTCAACGTCCTCCCGCGCACTGTCGCCGTCGACGGACCGGTCTACGACCGTCCCGTCGTGTACCCGAAGTGGCTCGACGCACTCCAGGAGGATTCGGCATCCGAACTCGACCGTCCCGAGGGCGGCGAGCCGCTCAAGGTGCAGATGATGCGCCTCCTCGCGAGCCCGAACCTCGCCGACAAGAGCTGGATCACCAACCAGTACGACCGGTACGTCATGGGCAACACCGCTTTGAGCTTCCCGGATGACGGTGGCATGGTGCGCGTCGATGAAGAAACCGGTCTCGGCTTCGCGGTCGCGACCGACGCCAACGGACGGTACTGCCAGCTCGACCCGTACGTCGGCGCCCAGCTCGCTCTCGCCGAGGCGTACCGCAACGTCGCCGTCACCGGCGCGACCCCGGTCGCGGTGAGCGACTGCCTCAACTTCGGCTCGCCGGAGAACCCCGAGGTCATGTGGCAGTTCAGCCGCACGGTCGAGGGCCTCAGCGACGGCTGCCTCGAGCTCGACATCCCCGTCACCGGCGGCAACGTCAGCTTCTACAACCAGACCGGCGACGTGCCGATCCACCCGACCCCCGTGATCGCCGTGCTCGGTACGATCGCCGACGTCGCCGACCGCATCCCGAGCGGCTGGCAGGACGAGGGCAACAACATCTACCTGCTTGGCACGACGTCGCTCGAGCTCGACGGTTCGGCGTGGGCGGGAACGATCCACCACCACCTCGGCGGACGTCCCCCCGCTGTCGACCTCAAGCGCGAGGAGCAGCTCGCCCACCTGATCGCGGCGGGTAACGGCGAAAACATCATCGCCTCCGCGCACGACCTCGCTGATGGTGGACTCGCGCAGTCACTCGCCGAAGCCGTCCTCCGCTTCGGTGTCGGCGCTCGCGTCTGGCTCACCGAGATCATGGAGCGCGACGGCGTCGACGCCGCGACCGCCCTGTTCAGCGAGTCGACCGGTCGCGTGATCATCTCGGTCCCGCGTGAGGACGACGTCAAGTTCCAGGGGCTGTGCGAGGGCCGCAACTACCCGTTCCTCCGCATCGGCGTGACGGATGCCGGCGGCGCGCTCGAGATCCAGGACCAGTTCACGCTCACCCTCGACGAGCTGCAGGCCGCGCACCGCGGAACGCTCAGCGAGCACTTCGGAGACGTCGTCGGCCACTAAGTACGCGGCTCTCGTCGTCCTAACAGGACGATTTCGCCCCGTCATCCGCTCGACAGGACATCCTGCAGAGCGGATGACGGGGCTTCCTGTTTAACGAGCGCGTCCCGCACAATGGTGCCGTGACGACCTTCCGCGACGAGTTCGACGGGGGCGCACTCGTTTCGAACCGCTGGATCGACCACTACCTCCCGCACTGGACCGAGCCCGACCGGTCGCTCGCTCGGTACGACTTCGAGGGCGACACTCTCCGACTCCGCATCGACGCCGACCAGCCGGCCTGGCGCGACGCCGACGGCCCGATGCGGGTGAGCAACATCCAGACGGGCACGTTCTCCGGCCCGGCGGGCTCGTCACGCGGAACCCACCGCCACCGCCCGGACGGCCTGGCCGTCGTGACCCCGCAATCAACGCGTCGCCTGTGGACGCCGGTCGCCGGCGAGGTAGACGTCACGGTGAGCGCGAGCCCGGACCCGACCTGCATGGTCGGCATCTGGCTCGTCGGCTTCGAGGAGAGCGGACCGGGCGACTCCGGAGAACTCTGCATCGCCGAACTGTTCGGTGACCGGATCGGTGCGGACGGCAGCGTCGTCCGGGTCGGCGTCAAGGCGCACAACGACCCGCGACTCGTCGACGAGGTCCGCGATATCGCCCTGCCCATCGACGCTGTCTCGGAGCACAGCTACGGAGCGCGCTGGTCGTCCGACCGCACCGAGTTCCTCGTCGACGGCGAGATCGTCATGAGCTCGAACCAGCGGATCGGCTACGAGCTGCAGCTCATGATCGACCTGTTCGAGTTCCCCGCGTCACCGGTTCGGGATCCGTCCCGGTACCCGAAGATCGCGGTCGTGCACTCTGTGGCCGGAACAGCGAGCTGAACCAGCCCGCCGCACGCGTCAACGACGATTGGGCGGATGCCGTGGCATCCGCCCGCCCGTCATGTCCTCGCGTCAGCGCACCCTGACCTTCGCTGTCGCCGAGGTGGCCGCCTTCGTCGACGTCGTCGCGGCGAACGTTGCCGTCACCTTGGCGGTGCCGAGCTTGCCGAAGCGGGGCAGCTTCACGCGGACGACGCTCTTGTTTGCGGCCTTGACCTTCACGCGGTCGACGACCTTGCCATTGACCCGGACGGTCACCGTGCCGGCGGGCTTGACGCTCGTTCCGGGAACGGTCACCGTGATTCTCGCGGTGGCCTTCGTGCCCTTCTTGAGCGTCTTCACGAGCTTCACGGCTACCTTCGCCTTCGCCTTCGCTACGCGGACCGTCGCCGTGCCGGTCGACGCTGCGGTGGTCGCCGAGCCGGCGTAGGTCACGACGATGCCGTGGCGGCCCACCTTCAGGGTCTTCGGCAGTGCCACGGTCGCCGTGCCCGCCGTGAGCGCGACCGTCTTCACGGCCTTGCCTCCGACCGAGACGGTTGCCGAACCGGTAGCCGCTGCACCGCCAGCCGTCACGCGCACGGAGGCTTTCGCTGCCTTGCCGAAGGTGGCGGTCGGCACGGTGACAACGACGCTCGATGCGATCGGCGCGGTCGGCGTTACGGCAGGAGTCTCCGCCGGCGCTGTCGTCTCCGTCGGGATCGGATTTTGCGCCACCTCGACGGCCGAGAGAGCGAAGCGTCCGGCGATCGACGTCGGCGGCTTGAGGCGATCGAGGTTCGCTCCGGTGGTCGACCACCAGCCGCGCAGGTCCTGGTGGAGGAAGTCGATGAAGGCGGCGGGGAAGGAGTCCGGTGAGACGGCTCCGGTCGTCGGGTTCGTGTACAACCGACCGGCGTAGTCGGGCGAGACGGTGAAGGTCGCGGTGTCTCCGTCGATGGCCGGGCTGATTCCAAACGTTGCGACGACGACGCGCTTGTACGCCGACTCGACACCCGATCCGTTGTTCGAGCGCACATCGAAGCTCAACGTGCCCCGTCCCGATCCATCCGCTTCGAGAATCGGGTTCGCGAACACGAGTTCGACGGGAGCGATCGAGCCGTATGGACGGTACTGCACGACGCCGCTCCAGGTCACCGAGAGGGCACCCGTTGCGGACTGATACCACCCGGTGCCGTTGCCGAACGAGAAGTTGCTCTCGTTGTCGAACGACGCATCACCGAAGCCGAACTTCTGCGAGAAGCTCCTCGCGTACTCGGACATGCCCCACGAGAACGAACCGGCGGAGATGGTGCGGGAGTCGGCGGGAGCCGTCGAGACCGCGGGTGCGGCGGGCGCATCCGGTGCCGTCGATCCCGGTGTCTCCGTGTCGGCGGGGATCTCCGCGGTGTCGTTGCCGTCGTCCTCGGCGACATCACCCGTGCGATCGAGGATGCTGATGCCGTCGACCCAGTACGGGTGCGAGACGAACAGGCGCTCGGTCTCCTGGTCGACCCCGACAGCCCAGACGTCGGAGTACAGGCTGCGCTGGCCCACGGTCGGGTTGGCGGGGATGGGATCGGTCACGCCGAGATCGCCGAAGTCGATGGTGTCGATGACGCTGCGAGTCGGCGCCTGCACGATGCTCACGGTGTTCGAGAAGCCGTTGACCACCGCGAGCAGGCCGCTCGCCTCGACCACCTGGATGTCGCGGACGGTATTGCCGACCGCGATGCTCGCCGCGGTGACGTCGCCGGTGTTCGTGTCGAACACCCGGATGGCCTGGTCCTGCCCGTTGAAGGCGTTGGTGACGGCGAACAGGCGGTGGCGCGCGGAGTCGAACGCGAGGTCGCCGGGACGCGGCAGCTCCGCGAAGTCGCCCGCGAAGGCACCGAGCTCGGTGTCGAACATCCAGATGGCGGTCTCGACCTTGCTCGAGACGTAGAGGCGGTGACCGTCCTCGTCGAGAGCGAGTCCGGCGAGATCAGCCTGGTTGCCACCGGGGAGGCGCCACTCGCTGAGCGCGCCTGTCGCGGTGTCGATGCCGTAGAGCGAATCGGACGTGGTGCGGTCGGACGTGGTGGCACCGAAGTAGATCATGCCTGAGGCGATGTCGAGCACGGGAGCCGTGGCATAGCGCGGGATGCCTGCGACCTCGCGGATGACCACGTTGGTGTCGGTGTCGATGACGGTCATCGATGCCGTCGTCGCGGCCGACGTCGCTCCGCGGTAGTGGAGCACGTACAGGCGCGCCGCGTCGGAATCGATGAGCAGCGACTCGGGTTCCGCGTCGACCGGGATCGACACGTCGGTGGGCTCGCCCGTGTCGGCGTCCATGGAACCGATGCTCGAGGTTCCGCTCGTGCTCGTGACCGACCAGTTGTACGGGTACCAGATGACGCCATGCCTGGGGTCCACTGCGAGGTCTCGAACCACGTATCCGGTGCTCGTGGTGCTGTCGTACGTGTACACGCTCGACGGCTGGGGCACCTCGGGCAGTTCGGGAGCTGCGGTCGTTCCCATGTCGACGGCGAACGAGATCGGGGCGAGAAGGGAACCGACTGCCCGGACGGTCGGCGCTTCGTCTTCAGCCGAGTCGTAGTGCGCGAGGTAGGTGGCGCCCGCGGCCGTGATGGCGACCGGCACGTCCTCCCACGCGATGGTCGCGTCGGTGGTCGTCTCGGTCACGCCAGAGAGGTCGAGCGTCGCGATCGCCACGCCGGTTCCGGCGTGCGTGGGAAGGCCGGTGACGAGATCGTGCGAGCTGCCGGCGACCGTTCCGGCGAGAAGCGTTCCGGTGTCGCCGTCGAGCACGATGCGGGGCTGCTCGACGTAGAAGTAGTTGCCAGCCGCCGAGCCAGGCTCGGCCGTCGGCGATCCGGCGACGTAGCCGAGCCGCAGCGCGCCGGAGAACGACAGGGTGCCGGTGCGGGCAGTCGCGTCGTAGCCCGAGGTCGCCGTGTCGACCGGGAAGGTCGCGGTGGTCCCGTCGGAGGTCCAGCTTGCCGGGTCTTCCTTCGCTCGACCGGTGAAGATCGCCGCGTAGTCGGTGTCGACGCTCCACGACAACTCGCCGCCGGTGACGGCGAGCGCATCGGCGCTCGCGGAGCTTGCGACGCCGAGCGTCGAGAGCGGGAGCACGAGTGCCGCCGCGAGGACCGCGGCGATCGTGGTGCGCATGGATGGGGTTCGTACCAGTTTCATGGAGGACTTTCGCTCAGTGCGGGGAGTGCGGAGGAAGAACGGGCTGAGGGTCAGCGGGCGACCCGCTTGGCGACGGATCGCTTGGCCACCGTGGTGTAGCCGGACTTCTTGCCGGTGACCCTGACGGTGATCTTCTTGCCCGCGAACTTCGCGGAGACCGAATAACGCGCCTTCGTGGCACCGGCGATCTTCTTGCCGTTCGCGTACCAGCGGTAGGTCAGTCGCGTGCCGGAGGTCCAGTCGCCCGAGACAACGCGGAGGGTGCGGCCGACACGGACCGTTCCCTTCACTCGCGGCTTCGTGGTCGCGAGCTTTCCGGCGGCGACCGTGGCGCTCGCGGTCGATGCTGCGGAAGCCGTCGCGTAGCCGGTGCGCGTTGCGGTGACGACGACCGTGATGCGCTTTCCGCGCTGCGCTGCCGCGAGGGAAAGGGTCTTCCCCGTGGCCTTCGCGATCGGCTTGCCGTTCGCGAACCACTGGTACCCGGCGGTCGATCCCGCGGCAAGAGTTCCGGGGGTGGCCGTGAGCTTCTTGCCCACGCGCGCTGTACCCGTCACCGAGGGCGTGCCGATGACGGTCGCGGCAGCAGCGACGGGGGCCGTCGCCGCCGAGGTGCGGGTGGCGGTCGTGTACCCGGCACGAGAGCCGGTCAGCTCCACCACGAGCTGCTTGCCCAGGTCGCCGACGCTCACCGTGTAGGTCGAGGTGGTTGCTCCTTCGACCGGGATGCCGTTGGCGAGCCAGCGGTACGCGAGCACGGTGCCGTCGGTCCAGGTTCCCGTGGATGCCACGAGCTGGTTGTCGACTACGGCCGCGCCGGCGATCGAAGGCACCTCGGTCGAGAGCGTTCCTTCGGTGACGACGGAGGTCGCGCTCGAGGTGCGCGTCGCGGGAACATAGCCGTCCCGTGTTCCCGTGACATCGACAGTGATCGTCGCACCCAGGTCGCCCGATCGAACCGTGTAGGTCGAGCCCGTCGCACCATTGATCGGCGCGCCATCAGCCGCCCAGCGGAAGGCGAGTTCCGTGCCGTCTGTCCAGAGACCAGCGGATGCGGTCAACTGCGCATCGACTACTGCAGCCCCCGTGATGGACGGTACGTCGGAAACGAGGGTGCCCTCGGAGACAAGGGCCGTCGGTGCCGACGTGCGGCGCGTGGGGGCGAACCCCGACTGCACTCCCGTGACCGCGACCGTCAGGGCGGACCCCAGGTCGTCGGGGCTCACGACGTACGTCTCGTCCGTGGCGCCGTCGATCGGCACTCCGTCCGCGAGCCAGTGGTAACCGAGCTCGGCACCGCCCCACTCGCCAGCCGCGACGGTCAGGGTCTCGCCGACCCGGGCGTCGCCGGAGATCGCGGGAACGGCGCCATCGAGCAGCGGCTCGCGCTCGAGCACGGTGATCGTGCGACTCGAGGGATTGGCGGCGTAGACAGCAACGCCGGAGTCCACCGTGGCGACGGCGAGGCCACCGATGTCGATGGAACCCGTGGTCGTGACACCTGCGGTGTCGAGGGAGAGCGACTCGATGAGCGGCTTGGGGGCAGTGGTCCCTGTTCCCGTCGCATCGACGACCGAGATGGTGTTGTCCTCGGTGCTCGCAGCGAAGACCTGATTGGTGGTCGTGCTCAGCGCTAGTCCGCGGGGGTCCTTGGCTACCCATGCCGCCGCGCTGGTCGAGGTCGAACCAGTCGCCGTCGTGTTGTACAGGTACACGGCATTCTGGTCGCGGCCGTGGACTGCTTCCGACGAGATGCCAAAAGTGCGGTACGTGCCCGTGGCCAATGTGCCGGCGACAAAGAGCGACGGTGTCGCGGCAACGGGATCGGAGATTTCCGTCGGCGAGATACCAGCCGACGTCGTGAGTCGACGGGTGGTCTCGACGCGGGCGCCCGTCGCGACATTGACCGTCGTGAGGTACTCACCGTAGGCCGCGTACACGATGCCCTGCGGCGTGGGGCTGCTCGTCGAACCGGTCGAGAACGCGTTGTAGATGATCGCCTGCTGTCCATCGGCCAGTCCTGGTTCTGGTGCCTCGCTCCTCGGTTCGATCGTGCCGGTCACGATGCCGGCAACGACATCGACGAGCACGACGCCGTCCTCGGCGAGCACGTACGCGGTGTTCACGGCGGGCACGTATGTCAATGCGTGCACGGTGTGTCCTGGGAGGACGATAGGCGTTCCGATGACGGCACCGGAGCCGCGATCGAACCGCGTGAGGACTCCGTCGGGTCCGCGCTGCGCGATCACGAATACCTGTCCGGCTCCGCTCGAATCGACGAACCACGCTTGCGCGTCGTCGGCGAGTGGCGCGCTCCAGTCGATGTCACAGTCCTGCGCGTCGAGGCCGAACGCGGTCGTGTCACACGCGTCGAGGTCGATGGAGACGAGGCTCGAGTCCTCGGCGGAGAACGCCAGCAGGTCCGCGCCGTCGGCACTCACTGACACGTCGGACACTCCGGCGGGGACGGCGATCGTCGCTACCGGCGCGAAAGGAACCACAGGGGCTGCTCCCGCGGGGGACGCGACGACGGTTCCCAGCGCTAGTGATGCCACCACGGCCGTCGCGAGGCCCATGCGGCGGGCACGCTGCGCGAAGCGGGCGGAACGGACGGAGGGCAGGGTTCGATCCATCGGGGTGTGCTCTTTCGGTCGGATCCGGCTGCAGGGTTCGACGAATCGAACCAGCTCGGCGGGTGAGGTGGGATGTGAGCGCGGCATTCCGGTCGCTCAGCTGTCTCCAAGACTTAGGTTAGCCTAGCCTTAACAATTGCAGGTTATCAACGTTTGCCGCGAAGGCGCATCACGATGATTCCCGCCGCGAGAATCAGCACGATCACCGCCGCGAAAGCCATGAGGGATACCGGGTTCGAGCCGCCGCTGGTGTCGACGTCGTCGGTACTCGGTACTGCCGACGAGGTCGACCCTGGCGTCGAGGTCGGTTCAGTTCTTGTCGGGGCCGGGGTCGGAGTAGCCGTGGTCGCGGACGATTCGTCGAGCGCCTGCGCCGTCACCCTGGTGTCGGTATCGGCGTCGTCACGGGAGTCGGGGTCCCCAGTGTCAGTTCGATCGACAGCGTCGCGATCCTCTGCGTCACGGTCGGAAGTGTCGTGATCGTCAGCGTCGCGATCTTCGGTAGTGGTGCTCTCATCGTCGGG